>Ga0114939_10000088_pt1 | contig 74423 bp, 76 predicted proteins | sample AshMeaCrysSpring_FD_87196 | JGI IMG/M metagenome (GOLD analysis project Ga0114939, IMG submission 87196) | Groundwater microbial communities from Big Spring, Nevada to study Microbial Dark Matter (Phase II) - Ash Meadows Crystal Spring | ecosystem: Environmental > Aquatic > Deep subsurface >...
CCGCCGTGGGTTGCCGGTACTTCTCATGGCCGAGGTGGTCGGTCAGCTCCTCCTCCAACGCGGTCTCCAGCACCGTGGCGGTGATCGCCTTCAGCAGCCCGTCCGGGCCGGTCAGGTCCTCACCGCGAGCCCGGGCTGCCGTGACCAGCTCCCGGACCGCGGTGCGCTCGGTCTGGCCAAGCGAGACCGTCGTCTTGGCTTGCGTGGGCATCGAACTCACGCCCGTGATCTTCTCGGTCATCATCTGACCTTCCCCGCCGGCCACGGTGGCGTGTCAGGCCAGAAACACCCTTGGGCGGACAGTCCCCAGTCTTGCGGGACGCCGTGTGCGTGGGGAGCGCTGGTCCGGCCCGACGAGCCTGGTGTGGTGCTGCCGCATGCACGACGAGCTGCAGGTCAGCCCGGCAGGCGTCATTCGTAGTGGTACCGGGCCTGCAGGATGACCAGGTCGTCGCCGTCGATTAGGTAGACGAGTCGGTGCTCTTCGCTGATGCGCCGCGACCAGGTGCCCGAGAGCATGTGCCGCAGCGGCTCGGGCTTGCCGATCCCGGTCGTTGGGTCGCGCAGCGTGTCGTCGATGAGCCGGTTGATGCGATCGACGATCACCCGGTCGGTGCGCTGCCAGTGGGTGTAGTCCTCCCACCCGATCGGGGTGAAGGCCAGCCTCACCGGTGCAGCTGGTGGACTTCTCGCTGGCCGGCCAGCGCCTGCTGCAGGCTCTCCAACAGGCGGCGGGCGTTGGCCGGGGCGCGGAGCAGGTGCGCGGTCTCCTCCAGCGCGTCGTAGTCCGCCCGCGACATCAGCACAGCGTCCCCGCGGCGCGAGGTGATCTCGATCGGGGTGCGGTCGTCGTTGACCTGCTCGATGAGCGGGAACAGGTTCTTACGCGCTTCGCTGGCGGTGATGGCCATGGCAGCCTCCCGGCTAGTGGTACAAGAAACGGTACCATCTCGGGGCTACGTGCAAGCCCTCATTTCGGCATGGGCGCGTCTTCGAGGAGTGATGTATACCATCGACTGTTCGTATATACTCCCGCGGTGAGCAAGCACCTGGTCGATATCGACGAAGCAGCGCTCGCCGCCGCCCGGGCCGAGCTCGGCACTGACACCATCAAGGACACCGTCAACGAGTCCCTCCGGGCCGCCGCGTCCGCTCGGGCCCCTCGCGTTCGCGAGGCACTCGACGTCCTCGCCGGGTCCGATCTGCGGGATCGCGTCGACGCATGGCGCTGACCCACCTGCTCGATACCAGCGTCCTCACTCGACTCCACCACCCCATCGTCCGATCGGCGGTGGAGCCCCTGGCCGCGACAGGACGAGCCGCCCGTGCCGGCATCAGCGACCTGGAGATCGGATTCTCCGCGCGCAACGCCACCGAGTGGGACCACCTGGCATCAGCGCTGGCGGTGTTCGACCTGGTGGAGACCACAGCCAGGCACATCCAGCGAGCACGAACCGTCCAACGACAGCTCGCCTCCACTAGCCAGCGCGGACGCAAGATCCCCGACCTGCTCGTCGCCGCTGCAGCCGAAGAGGCCGGGCTCACCGTGCTGCACTACGACACCGACTTCGACCTCATCTCCGCGGCTACTGGGCAGGCCTGTGAGTGGGTCGCCCCACCGGGAACCATCAGTTGAGTACGCCGTCGAGCCCGCCCTCATCGGCATGAGCGAGCTTTGCCGCGTAGCTCGAACGACCACTACGGGCCCCGGAGTCATGACGCCGCCCGCGGACGCAGCATCCAAGTCCATGGTGCTGCGCGGTTCAGCCGGCGTCAGTGAGTTCGGCGTCGATGCGGGTCAGGATCGGGGGGATGTCGTGCTCCAGGGTCCGGCGCACGATGTCTGTGTCGAAGAGCAGGTAGCCGTGTGCGATGCGGTTGCGCATCCCCCACATGAGCGGCCACGCGTCGCCGAACGGTCGATCCCGGGTTGTGGTGTCCAGCCGGGCCAGGGCTTCCACTCCGGCGGCCAGCCGCAGGCAGATCGCATCGATCACCAGTCGGCTAGGTCGCCCTGAGCGTGCTGAACCATCATCGTGAAGCGGGTCTGGGCCTCCCGCAGGACGTCCTCGGGGGTCCGGGTCATAGGGCTACCGCCTCGGCGAGGACGCGATCGCGCAGGTCCGGTCGCAGGGCCGACGCGGGGATCAGGTCGACGTCCGTGCCGAGCAGCTCGGACAGGCGTCGCTCCAGCGTGCCGAGTTCCATCAGGCCCCTGGCAGTGCCCATGTCGAACAGCAGGTCGATGTCGGACCCGGCCTGCTCGGTGCCCGTGGCGACCGATCCGAACACGCGGACGTTGCTGCCTCCGGCCTGGTCGATCAGGTCACGCACCTCGCGGGTGCCGCCGCAGTCGCAGTGCCAGCGGGCCCCGGCCGTGGAAGCGCAGCAGCCGGGACACCTCGGGCTGACTGCGCCCGATCAGCTGCCCGATCTGCGCCTGGGTCAGGCCCTGCCTCGAGGCCTCGCGAACGGCGCGCACCAGCTCGGCCCGGGCGTCGCGAACCGCCGCGTCGCTGCGCCGGGCCACCTCCGCTAGGTCGACCACCACAGCAGAAAACGATCGTAGATGCTATGGACCCCCTGAAGCCCGCGTCGCCCTCCACATCGTCTCCGGCCCCGCTGAGCACCAGGCGGTTGTCGACCTCGACCACCTCGTCCGAACGCCGGCCACGGCGAGCGATAGTCGACCGCCACCGACGTGCGGTCCGGCTCGAATCCACTGGGGTGGGGTCAGGCACACGGATGGGTGAAGCGGATCGGTGGCGAAGCGGTCGTTCCGACCCAAGATCGTCGTGGGCCAAACGTGGGCTAGACGGGGGTGATCAAGGGTGCACAGGGGTCAGAACGGGTCGGGCGCGCCGACGGCGGACATGGAGAAACCCCCTGCTAGCAGGCGGTTCTCGGTGGAGCGGGTGACGGGAATCGAACCCGCACTGTCAGCTTGGGAAGCTGATGTTCTGCCATTGAACTACACCCGCGCTGGCGCAGTTCCAGTATGCCTCACGCGCCGCCCGCCCTGCTCAGGACGTGGGCGGGGTCTCGTCGGCCTCGACGAGCAGGACCTCGAGCGTGCGTGGTCCGTGCACGCCTTCCACTCGCACGAGCTCGATGTCGCTGGTGGCGCTTCCGCCCGAGATCAGGGTGATGGGCTGGGTGCGGTGGTCGGCGAGTCTCTCGATCGCCTCGGGCACCGTGGCCACCACCTGGTCGGCTCGGACGATGCACACGTGCACGTCGGGCACCAGTGACAGTGCCCGACGCCCCATGCCTGCCCCGGACACCAGCGCGATCGTGCCCGTTTCGGCGATTCCCACCGCGGCGGTCGTGACGACGGCATCGGCTCGGTCGAGGCTGGCGGTGCTCATGGGCGGGCCGTCCCGCAGCAGCACCAGTCCGGCGGCCGTCACCCACTGCTCCGGGAATCCGGGTGGCGTGACCACGGTGCGCGCACCCCGTCCGCCCAGCACGTGGCGCAGCACGTCACTGACGCCGCCCAGTCCGACCCGGTGCACGCGGGCGCCGTAGTCCTCCACAGTGTGCACGAACAGGTCGAGGACGGCTGAACGGTCCAGGGGGCTGTCGCGGCAGTAGTCCCGCGGCACCACGACGTCCTCGGGTCGTTCGTCGGCCGGGACGTCGGCGAGCGCGGCGCGCACCCGGCCCAGGATCTCCTCGCGGGTGCTCACGACAACCCCTCCCCGCCACTGCCGCGCTCGCCCCGGGTCTGCTCGGCCCACCACGCTCGGAAGCTCTGCCGGGGCGGCTGGGGGACGTCGCGGCTCTGGGTCCACCGGCCGCCGACCGAGGGCAGGTCGCGGACGCCGTCCTGGCCTGCCACGACGTGGGCCAGCGGGAGGCCGACCCGCAGCCCCACCTGGTAGAGCGCCCGGTTGCCCAGGCCCGCCGTTGCCGCCCGGAAGGCCGTCCGTTCGACCAGGTTCGAGCCGTGGCTGCGCTCGTGGTCGACGACCTTCGCCCGCAGGTGGATGAGGACCCGGGGGATGTCGATGCGGACGGGGCACACCTCGAAGCACGCTCCGCACAGGCTCGAGGCGTACGGCAGCGACCGATCCACGCGGTCGCCCAGGCCGCGCAGCTGCGGGGTGAGGATCGCGCCGATGGGTCCGGGATAGACGGAGCCGTAGGCGTGCCCGCCGGTGCGCTCGTAGACCGGGCACACGTTGAGGCAGGCCGAGCAGCGGATGCACCGCAGCGCCTGGCGCCCCACCGGGTCGGCGAGGGCCCGGGTGCGGCCGTTGTCGAGGAACACGACGTGCACCTGCTGCGGGCCGTCGCCAGGCTTCACTCCCGTCCACAGCGACGTGTACGGGTTCATCCGCTCGCCGGTGCTCGACCGCGGCAGCAGCTGCAGGAACACCTCGAGGTCGGCGAAGGTCGGCACCACCTTCTCGATGCCCACCACGGTGATGAGCCGCTCGGGCAGGGTGAGGCACATCCGGCCGTTGCCCTCGGACTCGACCACCACGAGCGTGCCGGTCTCGGCTACGACGAAGTTGGCACCAGAAACGGCAACCCTCGCGCGCAGGAACGTCTCCCGCAGGTGCCGGCGCGCCTGCGCCGCCAGCTCGGCGGGGCTGTCCCCGAGGTCGGCGGGGGTGCCGGGCATGCGCTCGGCCAGCAGGTCGCGGATCTCGCGGCGGTTGCGGTGGATGGCCGGGACGACGATGTGGCTCGGCAGGTCGTCGCCGAGCTGCACGATCAGCTCGGCCAGGTCAGTCTCGATCGCGGTGATGCCGCGGTCGGCCAGGTACTCGTTGAGGCCGATCTCGGCAGTCACCATCGACTTGACCTTGACGACCTCGCGCTGCCCGGTGTCGCGCACGAGCCGGTGCACGATGTGGTTCGCCTGGGCGGCGTCGGCCGCCCAGTGCACGATCGCGCCGGCCCGGACGAGCGCCTGCTCAGCCTGCTCGAGGTAGGAGTCCAGGTGCCGCAGCGTCCGGTCCTTGATCCGCTCGCCGGCGCGGCGCAGGTCCTCCCAGTCGTCCCGCTCGGCGACGACGGCGGCGCGCTTGGCCCGGATCTGGTGGGTGACCCGTTCCAGCGTCGCGCGCTGCTCGGCCTTGCCCAGCTGGACGGCTGCCGCCTGCGGGAACGGTTGCGCCCCCGGCCAGCGCACCGGGCCGGTGGCGGGGCTCACCGGGCACCGCCCTCAGCCAGGGCGGGCAGCTTCGTGCGCCAGCGCTCACCGTCTGCGGGGGTGGTGGCAAGGATCTCGGCGGCGTGCATCGTGCGCACCGTCGGGTCGCGACGCACCAGCGCCCCGGCGATGTTCACCAGGCACGAGTTGTCGCTGCTGGCCAGCACCTGCGCGGCGCTGGCCAGCACCGCGTCCACCTTCGAGGCCACCATCGCCGACGACGTGTCGGCGTTCTTGAGCGCGAAGGTGCCGCCGAAGCCGCAGCACTCGTCGGCGCGGGGCAGGTCCAGCAGCGTCAGCCCGTCCACGGCCCGCAGCAGCCGCTGGTAGCGGTCACCGAGGTGCAGCATCCGCAGCCCGTGGCAGGCCGGGTGGTAGGTGACCGTGTGCGGGAACCGGGCGCCCACGTCCTCGACCTGCAGGACGTCGAGCAGGAGCTGGCTCAGCTCGAGGACCCGCGGGGTCAAGGCCTCGACGTCGGCTTCCAGCGTGCCCCCGGCCTCGGCGGCCAGCCGCGGGTAGGACTCGCGCACCATGCTCACGCAGGAGGCCGACGGGCTGACCACGACGTCGTAGCCGGCGAAGGTGCGCACGAACCGCTCGACCAGTGGCACGGTCGCACGGGGGTACCCGGAGTTGACCAGCGGCTGCCCGCAGCAGGTTTGGGCGGCCGGGAACTCCAGGTCGTGCCCCAGCCGCCGCAGGATCGCGGCGGTGGCCTTCCCGGTGTCGGGGAACATCGCATCGTTGACGCAGGTGACGAACAGGGCGATGCGCACCCCGCAAGCCTGCCGCACGACCGCTGCGCGCGTCCCGGCCCTTCGGCCCCTCCCAGGGATCCCGGTGCGGTGCGCGCCCGGCCCGGGGGCGGGTGGGGTAGGCGTGGGTCGGGACGGCTGCACCGCCTAGGGTCTGCCCATGCTGCTGTCTGACCGGGACATCCGTGCCGAGGTGGACGCCGGTCGGGTGCTGCTCGAGCCCTACGACGCGGCCATGGTGCAGCCATCGAGCATCGACGTGCGGCTCGACCGCTACTTCCGGGTCTTCGAGAACCACCGCTACCCGCACATCGATCCCGCGACCGAGCAGCCCGACCTCACCCGGCTGGTCGAGACGACCGGTGACGAGCCGTTCATCCTGCACCCGGGCGAGTTCGTGCTCGCCTCCAGCTACGAGGTCGTGACGCTGCCCGACGACATCGCCGCCCGGCTGGAGGGCAAGTCGTCGCTGGGCCGGCTGGGCCTGCTCACGCACTCCACCGCCGGGTTCATCGACCCGGGCTTCTCTGGTCACGTCACCCTCGAGCTGTCGAACGTGGCGACGCTGCCGATCACCCTGTGGCCCGGCATGAAGATCGGGCAGCTGTGCTTCTTCCGGCTTTCCAGCCCGGCCGAGCACCCCTACGGCTCGACCGTGCACGGCTCGCGCTACCAGGGCCAGCGCGGCCCGACGCCCAGCCGGTCGCACCAGAGCTTCCACCGCACGCCGCTCTGACGCCCGCCGCCGGGCGCCCGCCGCGCGGCGCCGGCAGGTGCAGGAGTCAGCCGAGCGGGTCGGCGGGTTCCACCCGGACGTCCCCAGCGATCGAGCTCACCCGCACCGCGGTGGGCGCCTGCGGGTCGTCTGGCACCGACACCTGCAGTCGCCCGCCGGTGGTGGTCAGGTCGAGGTGGACGGGCCGGTCGCGGTGCCAGCCCAGCCGGACGTTGCCGCTGGCGGTGACGACCTCCGCGGTGGCCGACAGCCACCAGACGTGCACGTCCCCGGCCCGGTCGGTCAGGGTCGCCGTCCCGGTCACCTCCCGCAGCACGATGACCCCGGACGACGTCGTCACCGACGTGGGCCCGGCACAGCGCGCGACGGTGACCGAGCCGCGGCCGGTGCGGACCGACAGGGGTCCGCGCACGTCCTCGGCGTGCACGCTGCCCGATGAGGTAGAGGCGGTCAGCCCGCCGAGCATCCCGGTGCACACCACCTCGGCCTCACCTGCGTCGACGGTGACGTGGGCGTCGGGCGGTACGGCCACCTCGACGAGCACCTGCCCGAGCCGGCCCCGGCCACCGGGATCGGTGATGGCAACCGACAGGTGCTCATTGCCCTCGGTCACGACGGCGGCGGCGACGGCGGCGGCCGCTCGAGCGTCGGAGGGCAGCCGGGGTGCCAGCGAGAGCAGCCGAGGAACGGGCACCTCGGTTCCGCGCAGCACGACCCGTCCGGCTGGCAGCCGTACCTCGACCCAGGCGGCCGCCTGCGGTGCGGCCGCCCGGTCAGCGGCGGGGTGGTGCATGTCGTCCTCCTGCCCACCCAGGTTAGGACGCCCGGTCCGCCCCGGGCTGTGCGATCGCCGCCGGCACGGCAGGATGCGCCCGTGACCTACTCGATCGTGGCGCGCTGCCCCGACACCGGGATGCTGGGGGTGGCCATCGCGAGCCACGTGCTCGCCGTCGGCCGGGTCGCGATCTACCTCGAGCCGGCCCTCGGGGCCGTCGCCACCCAGTCGCTGGTGCTGATGGCGCACGGCGAGCGCACCCTCGCTGGGATGCGCGCCGGGCTCGGCCCTGCCGCCGCCCTCGCCCAGTCGCTCGCGCTGGACCCGACGCCGCAGGTGCGCCAGGTCGGCGTGGTGCACCAGGACGGCTCGGTCGCCGCGCACACGGGGGAGGGCTGCATCCCGTTCGCCGGGCACGTGCTCGGCGACGGCTTCTGCGCCCAGGCGAACATGATGGCCAACCCCGGGGTCCCGGAGGCCATGGCCGAGGCGTTCACCGCCACCTCCGGCCATGTCCTCACCGACCGCCTGCTGGCCGCGTTGGACGCCGCCGAGCTGGTCGGCGGCGACATCCGGGGCCGGCAGTCGGCGGCGCTGATCGTCGTCGCCCCCGAACTGAGTGGGGACCCGCTGGTCGACCGGCTCGTCGACGTCCGGGTGGACGACTCCGCCGACCCGCTGCCCGAGCTGCGCCGGCTGGCAGTCCTGGCCCAGGCGAACCAGCGGCTCGACGTGGCCGACGGGCTCATGGGTGCCGGGGACGTCGAGGGCGCCGCCGAGGCCTACCGGGAGGCGAGCGAGATGGCCCCGGACTACCTGGAGTTCTCGTTCTGGCAGGCCGCGGCCATGGCCGACGCCGGCCACGACGACTCCGCCCGGATGGCCTGGGCCACCGTGCGCGAGTCCGGTGACGAGGTGCGCTGGGAGGAGCTGCTGCGCCGCACCGTCGAGTGCGGCCTGCTCAGCCCTCGCGCCACGCAGGTGCTGCTGGACCGCTGACCAGTCAGGCTGCTGCTGCCGTCCCCGACCAGCCGTACGAACGCAGCGTGGACTCCAGCACCTGCGGCCATGGGGTGGGGGTCAGCCCGAAGGTCTGCTGCGCCGCGCTGCTGTCCAGCACGAACGGCCGCTCGAACTGGTAGAGCGTCTCCTTCAGCTCCCGCACCGTCGGGTTGACCAGCCCCAGCAGGGCCAGTGCGGCGGCGGGCGCGACGCTCACCCCGACCGGGCGGACCCCGGCCACCGCCGCCAGGTCGGCGACGGCCTCCCGCTGGGTGCGCGGGGCGTTGGACGGCGCATGCCAGGCCCGGCCCCAGGCTCGCTCGTCGGCGCCGGCCGTCACGAGCATGCGCGCCATGTCGAGGGTGTAGGTCCAGCTGTGCGGCTGGTCGGCGCTGCCGACGACGGAGGCCTTGCGGCCGGCCAGCACCCGGGGTACGACCCGCTCGCCCAGGTGGCTCTCGGCGCCGGGGCCCACGTAGTCCGACCCCCGCACCTCGGTGATCCGCACCCGGCCGGCCTCATGCGCGGCCAGGGCGTCGCGGAACATCGCGGCCCGCACCCGGCCCTTGGAGCCGGTGGCAGCCAGCGGCAGGTCTTCGGTCATGGGGCCGTCGACCGGGCCGTACCCGTACAGGTTCGACGCGGTCACGAGGACGGCGCCGGAGCGCTCGGCGGCGGCCAGCAGCGACGCAGCGATGGGGGGCCAGTCGGTGGGCCAGCGGTGGTAGGCGGGGTTCACGCAGTTGAACACCGTCGCCGTGCCAGTGGCCAGGTCGGTCAGGCGCTGCGTGTCGGCAGCGTCCGCCGAGATCAGGGTGATGCCCCGGTGGTCGGGCCCCCGGCCCGACCTCGAGACCAGGCGCACGTCCTGGCCGTCCTCGGCGAGCAGGGTCGCCACGGCCGTCCCGATCGGGCCGGCTCCCACCACGAGCTGTGTTGTCATCGCTGCGTCTCCTTCTCCACGGGCAGTTTCGCGAGCACCGCTCTCACTATGCACCAGAGTCGGGATCGTGTCAAGAGCACCGCTCTCTAAAGCCGAACGATGCTCGCGGTTCGTGCTAGGGTTGGGGCCGTGGCCGCCGAGACCCCGCTCGCCCCCCGAGGAGCCCGCGCGCTGGCGCGGGCTGAGATGATCCGGCAGATCGTGGAGACGGCGCGAGCCCACCTGGCCACCGACGGGGCCGCCGGGCTGTCGCTGCGGGCGGTGGCCCGTGACCTGGGCATGGTCTCGTCGGCTGTCTACCGGTACGTGCCGAGCCGGGACGACCTTCTCACCGTGCTGATCACCCAGGCCTACGACGCGCTGGGGGAGGCTGCCGAGCAGGCCGAGTCCCTCGTCGCCCGCGACGACCTGCCCGGTCGCTTCCGGTCTGTCGCGCGCGCGGTCCGGCGCTGGGCGTTCGCACACGAGCACGAGTTCGCCCTGATCTTCGGGTCCCCGGTGCCTGGCTACCGGGCCCCCGACACCACCATCCCGCCCGCCACCCGCGTGCCCGCCCTGCTGATCAGCATCATCCAGGACGCGGTCGCGACCGGGCGAGTCCCGCCGACGCTGCCCCCGCCGCCTGCTGCCGTGCTGGCGGCGATCGCCCCCGCGCGGGCCGCCTTCGACATCCCGGCGGCCGCCGTCCCGCCCGAGCTCGTGGTGCGCGGGCTGATGGCCTGGACCTACCTGTTCGGGGCCGTCTCGTTCGACCTGTTCGGGCACCGGCACAACGTGCTGGCCGACGAGCGGGCCGTGGACGGGGCGTTCTTCGAGCTGGAGGTCGACCGGCTGATCGACCTGGTGGGCCTGTCCGACGTGGCCTCTGCCGCGCGCGCCGCTGTGCCGCCGGCCGCGGCCGCCGACGTCTCGGTCGCACCGGCCGAGCCGCAACCTCCCGTGGTCGCCCAGGCGGGGGCGCCGGTGACCGTCGTCGAGGGTCGGGCGTGGTGAGTCCCTGCGGCGCGCGCTGCTTCGACCGCAGCCGGCCCCGTGGCGGTCAGCCGCGCAGCCCGGCCAGCAGCCCCGAGGCCAGCGTCAGCACGAACGGAGCGGCCGCGACCAGCAGTCCGACGGCCACCAGCAGTGCCAGCAGCCGGTAGCGAGCCCGCGGCCCGCCGGTCCGGTCGCGCATCCCCGACAGCATGTGTCAGAGCCTACGTGCGAACGTCGGGTGAACGCGGGTTGCCCGGTGGGGCGCTGGGGCAGCAACCTGCCCGATCCGGAGGTACCGTCCGCGTTCGTGACGTTCACGCTGCCCGAGGTCGGCCGGGACCTCTCCGACCCCGACGTTTTCGCCCGTGAGTTCATCGAGGAGCTGCGGTTCGGCCAGGGCGTCGACCTTGCTCGGGCCACGCCGAACGACTGCTACATGGCCCTGGCCCGCACGGTGCGCCAGGCCCTGATGGCCCGCTGGATCGCCACCCTCGACAGGCAGCTCACCACGAAGGCGCGGTTCGTCTGCTACCTGTCGGCGGAGTACCTGCTCGGTCGGCAGCTCGACAACGCCCTGCTGGCCGCCGACCTCGAGTCCACGGCGCGCCAGGCGCTGGCCGGTCTCGGCCTCGACCTCGACGTCCTCCGCGCGGCCGAGGTCGAGCCCGGGTTGGGCAACGGAGGGCTCGGCCGGCTCGCGGCCTGCTTCATGGACTCGCTGGCGACGCTGAAGATCCCGGCCGCCGGTTACGGCATCAGGTACGAGTACGGCATCTTCCGCCAGGAGTTCCAGGCCGGCCGGCAGAAGGAAACCCCCGACACCTGGCTCGCGCACGGCAACCCGTGGGAGTTCGCCCACCCCGAGATGGCCAAGACCGTCGGTTTTGGCGGACACGTCGAGACCTGGACGGACGAGCAGGGACGCCACCGCCGCCGGTGGTTGCCCGCGACCGAGGTCCTCGGCGTCCCGTACAACTACATGGTGCCGGGTTACGGCAACGGGACGGTCAACACGCTACGGCTGTGGAGCGCGCGCGCCCCGCACGGTTTCGACCTGCGCATCTTCAACACCGGCGACTACGAGGCAGCCGTTCGGGCGCAGAGCGAGGCGGAGAACATCAGCAAGGTCCTCTACCCCGAGGACTCCACCCCGCAGGGCCGACGGCTGCGGCTGCAGCAGCAGTACTTCTTCGTGGCCTGCTCGATCCGCGACTTCTTCGACCTGCTGCCCGAGGACACCCCGATGGCGCGGCTGCCCGACCGGGTCGTGTTCCAGCTCAACGACACCCACCCGGTGATCGCCATCCCGGAGATGCTGCGCATCCTCATGGACGAGCAGGGGCTGGACTTCGCGCCGGCGTGGGAGATCACGCAGCGCTGCTTCGCCTACACCTGCCACACCCTGCTCCCGGAGGCGCTCGAGGTGTGGCCGGTCGGGCTGATGGAGAGCCTGCTGCCCCGGCACATGGAGCTCATCTACCAGATCAACGACTGGTTCCTCACGCAGCTGCGGGCTGCCTACCCCGGGGACGAGGTGCGGGTGCGGCGGATGTCGATCATCGCCGAGCATCCGGAGCGGTCGGTGCGGATGGCCTACCTGGCCTCGGTCGCGGGCTACCGGGTCAACGGCGTGGCCGAGCTGCACAGCCAGCTGCTGCGCGAGAAGGTGCTCGCTGACTTCGCCGAGTTCTTCCCGGACAAGTTCACCAACGTCACCAACGGGGTCACCCCGCGCCGCTTCGTCCGGCTCGCCAACCCCGCGCTGTCCGCCCTCATCACCGAGCACCTCGGGGACGGCTGGCTCACCGACCTCGAGCAGCTGCGTGGCCTCGAGCCCCTCGCTGACGACGCCGAGTTCCGCTCCGCCTTCGCCGCGGTGAAGTGGGCGAACAAGCAGCGCGCCGTGCAGGTGCTGGCCGCCCGCGACGGGATCGAGGTGTCGGCCGACAGCCTGTTCGACGTCATGGTGAAGCGGCTGCACGAGTACAAGCGGCAGACGCTCAAGCTGCTGCACGTCGTGTCGCTGCACCAGCGCATCCGCTCCGGTGAGCTCGACCCCGCGACCATCGTGCCCCGCACGGTCGTGTTCGGGGCCAAGGCGGCACCCGGCTACCGCATCGCCAAGGAGATCATCGCCCTCATCAACGCCGTGGGTGCCAGTGTCAACGCCGACCCGCTGGTGGCCGGACGGCTGCGCGTGGCCTTCCCCGCCAACTACAACGTGACGCTGGCCGAGACCCTCATCCCGGCCGCCGACCTGTCCGAGCAGATCTCCCTGGCCGGCAAGGAGGCCTCCGGCACCGGCAACATGAAGTTCGCACTCAACGGTGCGCTCACCGTCGGTACCCTCGACGGCGCCAACGTCGAGATCCTCCAGCTGGTCGGAGCAGACAACTTCTTCCTGTTCGGGCTGGACGAGCAGCAGGCCAGCGACACCATCGCCCGCGGCTACTCCCCGAGCGCGTACTACGAGTCCGACCCGCGGCTGCGCCAGGCCCTCGGTGCTGTCGCGGCGGGCGCCTACTCCGGCGGAGACCCGTCCACGTTCGCGCAGGTGGTCGACCAGTTGCTGACCGTCGACCCGTTCCTGGTGCTCGCCGACTTCGGGTCCTACCTCGATGCTCAGGCGCGCATCGAGGAAGCCTACCGGGACCCCCACGCCTGGACCCGTTCGGCCATCCTCAACGTGGCCCGCACCGGCTGGTTCTCCTCCGACCGTTCGATCCGCGACTACCTCGACCGCATCTGGCACGCCTGGCCCGTGCCGCCGGCGACCGCCTGACCAAGCCGCCCCCGCCGCGTCACCCCACCACTGCCCGCCGCAGACCCCCGGGTGCGGGGGCGACCAGGCGCGGCGGGGAATACCCGTCAACCCGTCTAGGTTGAGCGGAGTAGACTCAACATCGTTGACAACGGGAGTGTTTGCGGGGACGGCGCGTCAACAGGACGAGCACCCCGCCGATCAGAACAGGAGACATCCATGGCCCGTGCGGTCGGAATCGACCTCGGCACGACCAACAGCGTCGTCGCCGTCCTCGAAGGTGGCGAGCCCACCGTCATCGCGAACGCCGAGGGCGCTCGCACCACGCCGTCCATCGTCGCGTTCGCCAAGAACGGTGAGGTTCTCGTCGGTGAGGTCGCCAAGCGGCAGGCCGTCACCAACGTCGACCGCACGATCCGCTCGATCAAGCGTCACATGGGCGACGGCAGCTGGAAGAAGAACATCGACGGCAAGGACTACACGCCGCAGGAGATCTCGGCGCGGGTGCTGCAGAAGCTCAAGCGGGACGCCGAGGCGTACCTGGGCGAGACCATCACCGACGCCGTCATCACGGTGCCCGCGTACTTCAACGACGCCCAGCGGCAGGCCACCAAGGAGGCCGGCGACATCGCGGGCCTCAACGTTCTGCGCATCGTCAACGAGCCCACCTCGGCCGCGCTCGCCTACGGCCTGGACAAGGGCGAGAAGGAGCAGACGATCCTCGTCTTCGACCTCGGTGGGGGCACCTTCGACGTGTCGCTGCTCGAGATCGGCGAGGGTGTCGTCGAAGTGAAGGCCACCTCGGGCGACAACCACCTCGGCGGCGACGACTGGGACGACCGGGTCGTGAACTGGCTGGTCGAGTCGATCCGCAAGGTCCAGGGCGTGGACCTGGCCAAGGACAAGATCGCCATGCAGCGGATCCGGGAGGCCGCCGAGCGCGCCAAGATCGAGCTGTCCAGCGCGACCCAGACGACGATCTCGCTGCCCTACATCGCCCAGGACGCCGACAAGAACCCCATCCACGTCGACGAGGCCCTCACCCGGGCGCAGTTCGAGTCGATGACCCGCGACCTGCTCGACCGCACCAAGGGGCCGTTCCGGCAGGTGATCAAGGACGCCGGGATCGACGTCGCGAACATCGACCACGTGGTTCTCGTCGGCGGCTCGACCCGGATGCCGGCCGTCGTGGACGTCGTGCGCGAGCTCACCGGCGGCAAGGAGCCGAACAAGGGCGTGAACCCCGACGAGGTCGTCGCCGTCGGCGCGGCGCTGCAGGCCGGTGTGCTCAAGGGCGAGGTCAAGGACGTCCTGCTGCTCGACGTCACCCCGCTGTCGCTGGGAATCGAGACCAAGGGCGGCATCATGACGAGGATCATCGAGCGCAACACGACGATCCCGACCAAGCGCTCCGAGGTGTTCACCACCGCCGAGGACAACCAGCCGTCGGTGATGATCCAGGTCTATCAGGGCGAGCGGGAGATGGCCCGGGACAACAAGTCCCTCGGCAACTTCGAGCTCACCGGCATCGCGCCGGCCCCGCGCGGCATCCCGCAGATCGAGGTCACCTTCGACATCGACGCCAACGGCATCGTGCACGTGTCGGCCAAGGACCGCGGCACCGGCAAGGAGCAGTCCATGACGATCACCGGTGGCTCGGCGCTGCCGAAGGACGACATCGACCGAATGATGCGCGACGCCGAGTCGCACGCCGAGGAGGACCGCAAGCGGCGCGAGGAGGCCGAGACCCGCAACCAGGCCGAGGCGCTGGTCTACCAGACCGAGAAGTTCATGGCCGACAACACCGAGGCCATCGAGAAGGTGCCGGCGCAGACCAAGGGTGAGGCCGAGTCGGCCCTGGCCGACCTGAAGAAGGCGCTCGAGGGTGCGGACTTCGCCGCGATCAAGTCGGGGAGCGAACGGCTCGCCGCTGCCAGCTCGGCGCTCGGGACGGCCATCTACGCCGCCGCGGGCCCGATGCCCGGCGGCGAGAGTGCCGGGCCGGGTGCCGGCGACGCCGGCTTCACCGCCGGGCCGGACGGCGGCTCGGACACCCCCGAGGACGTCGTCGACGCCGAGATCGTGGACGAGGAGCAGAAGTGACCCAGCCCTGGACCGGCGAACCGGAGCAGCCCGAGGGCAGCCCCGTGATCCGGGACCGGCGCAGGATCGACCCGACGACCGGCGCGGTGCGCGCCCCGGGGACCACCCCCGGGGCGACCCCGCCGGGCGTCGGCGGTCCGACGGGTCCCGGCAACGGCGGGGCCGAGGTCGAGGCCGAGCTGGCCGCCGACATCCACGCGGCCCAGGCCCTGGCCGCCGAGCTGGAGTCGGCGCGAGCCAAGGAGAGCGCCCTGCTCGAGGACCTGCAGCGGCTGCAGGCCGAGTACGTCAACTACCGCCGGCGGGTGGACCGGGACCGCAGCGTGGCCCGGGATACCGCGATCGCTGGCGTGCTGGAGGCCCTGCTGCCGGTGCTCGACGACATCGGCCGAGCTCGCGAGCACGGAGACCTCGACGGAGCGTTCAGGACGGTGGCCGAGAACCTGGAGGGCACCGTCACCCGGCTGGGCCTCGAGCGCTACGGCCAGGCGGGAGAGCCGTTCGACCCGGCCGTGCACGAGGCCCTGCTGCACAGCCACGACGACACGATGGACGCGCCGACCTGCGTGCAGGTGCTGTTCCCCGGCTACCGGTTCGGCGAACGCATCCTGCGGGCTGCCCGGGTAGCCGTGGCGGAGCCGAGCTGACCCACGAGCAGGCGACGGAAGGAGGGGTGAGGGCTCCATGAGCGTGCAGGACTGGGTGGACAAGGACTTCTACCAGGTGCTCGGCGTGTCGAAGTCGGCGAGTCAGGACGAGATCAAGAAGGCCTACCGCAAGCTCGCTCGCGAGCTGCACCCCGACCGCAACAAGGACAACAAGGGGGCCGAGGAGCGCTTCAAGGAGGTGTCGGAGGCCTACGACGTCCTCTCGGACCCGGCACGGCGCAAGGAGTACGACGACACCCGCGCCATGTTCTCCGGCGGCCGCGGCCCGGGAGGGTTCGGCTTCCCGGGCGGTGGCACCGGCGGTGGCGGCATGCCGTTCGACCTGTCCGACCTGCTCAACCAGAGCGGTGGGTCCGGGGGAGCGGGGCTCGGCGACCTGTTCGGGACGATCTTCTCCGGCCGCACCACCGGCCGCAGCCCCGGCACCGGCCCGCGCCGCGGCGCCGACGTGGAGTCCGAGGTCACCCTCGGTTTCCGCGAGACGGTGGACGGCGTCACCGTCCCGCTGCGCATGACCAGTGCCGCCGCCTGCGACTCCTGCCACGGCACGGGCGCGCGGGCCGGGACCGTGCCGAGGGTCTGCCCCAGCTGTGAGGGCACCGGCCAGGTCTCGCGCAGCGCCGGCCGCTTCGGCATCGCCGAACCGTGCCGCGAGTGCCGCGGCCGTGGCCTGGTCGTCGACGACCCCTGCCCGGTGTGCCTGGGCTCGGGCCGCGGCCAGAAGTCCACCACGATGCAGGTGCGGGTGCCGGCCGGGGTGCGTGATGCCCAGCGGATCAAGCTCAAGGGCAAGGGAGCCCCGGGCGAGCGGGGTGGCCAGCCCGGCGACCTCTACGTCACCGTGCACGTCACCCCCGACCCGGTGTTCGGCCGGTCGGCCGACAACCTCACCGTCACGGTGCCGGTGACCTTCACCGAGGCCGCCCTCGGTGCGGAGATCGCCGTCCCGACCCTGACCGGCCAGACCGTGAAGCTGCGCCTGCCCGCCGGAACACCCAACGGCCGCACGCTGCGGGTACGGGGCAAGGGCGTGCCACGCAAGGACGGCAGTCGCGGCGACCTGCTCGTCACGGTCGAGGTGGCTGTGCCGCAGCGGGTGGACGGCAAGGCCAAGCAGGCCCTCGAGGCGTTCGCCGAGGCGACCGCGGGTGACGACGTGCGTGCCGACCTGCTACGCCAGGCCGCGGAGGCGGCGCGATGAGCGACCGTCTCGACCCGCGGCGCAGGCGCGACATGTTCGAGGTGCCCCACGACGCCCCCGTCTACGTCATCTCGGTGGCCGCCGAGATGGCCGGGATGCACCCGCAGACGCTGCGTCAGTACGACCGGCTCGGCCTGGTAACCCCCACCCGCACCGGTAGCGGCGGCCGGCGCTACTCGCTGCGCGACATCGTGCGGCTGCGAGAGGTGCAGCGGCTGTCGCAGGAGGACGGCGTCAACCTGTCCGGCATCAAACGCATCCTCGACCTGGAGAACCAGGTGGAGGCGCTGCAGGCTCGGCTGGTCGAGGCGCTCGCGGAGCTCAGCGACGTCCATGCCTCGCTGGCCGCCGGCGGGTTCCGGCGCACGTACCTGCCGGCCCGTACCGCCGACCACGTCGGCGGACCCCAGGTCCCGTCCAGCGCGGTGGTGCTCCACCCGCTGCGACGCCGAGGAGAACGACGATGACCGACCAGCTGACCACCAAGAGCCAGGAGGCCGTGGCCGCGGCGGTTCGCACCGCCGGCGGGGCCGGCAACCCCAACGTCGAGCCCGTGCACCTGCTGCGCGCACTGCTCGCCCAGGCCGAGGGCACGACCCGTCCGTTGCTTGCCGCTGTCGGCGTCGACGCCGACCAGCTCGGCCGGGAGGTGGACGCGGTGGCCGCGCGGCTGCCATCAGCCAGCGGAGCAAGCGTCGGCGCTCCGACCGCCTCCGGGTCGTTCTACCGGGTGCTCGCCAAGGCAGGCGAACTCGCAGGCGAGATAGGCGACGAGTACGTCTCCACCGAGCACCTGCTGGTGGCCCTGGCCGCCGTGGAGTCGCCGGCCCGGGACGTGCTGACCCGGGCCGGGGCGACGCCGGCGCGACTGCGCGAGGCGTTCACCGAGGTGCGCGGCTCGGCCCGGGTCACCAGCCCCGACCCTGAGGGCCAGTACAAGGCCCTGGAGAAGTACGGCATCGATCTCACCGCCCGCGCCCGCGACGGCAAGGTCGACCCGGTGATCGGCCGGGACGCCGAGATCCGGCGGGTGATCCAGGTGCTGAGCCGGCGAACGAAGAACAACCCCGTGCTCATCGGCGAGCCGGGCGTCGGCAAGACGGCCGTGGTGGAGGGGCTGGCGCAACGCATCGTTGCCGGCGACGTACCTGAGTCGCTGCGGGGCAAGAGCCTCATCGCGCTTGACCTGGCAGCGATGGTGGCCGGGGCGAAGTACCGCGGCGAGTTCGAGGAGCGGCTCAAGGCCGTCCTCACCGAGATCAAGGACGCCGAAGGGCAGGTCGTGACGTTCATCGACGAGCTGCACACGGTCGTCGGCGCGGGTGCTGCCGAAGGCGCGATGGACGCCGGCAACATGCTCAAGCCGATGCTGGCCCGCGGCGAGCTGCGGATGATCGGCGCCACGACGCTGGACGAGTACCGCGAGCGGATCGAGAAGGACCCGGCGCTGGAGCGACGATTCCAGCAGGTGTTCGTCGGCGAGCCGAGCGTCGAGGACACCATCGCGATCCTGCGTGGGCTCAAGGGCCGCTACGAGGCCCACCACAAGGTTGCCATCGCCGACGCCGCCCTGGTGGCCGCCGCCACCCTGTCGCACCGATTCATCAGCGGACGACAGCTGCCCGACAAGGCGATCGACCTGGTCGACGAGGCCGCGTCCCGGCTGCGGATGGAGATCGACTCCAGCCCGGTCGAGATCGACGAGCTTCGCCGGGCCGTGGACCGGCTGCGGATGGAGGAGCTCGCGCTCGAGGCCGAGGAGGACCCGGCCTCCCGCGAGCGGCTGGCGGCGCTGCGAGCCCGGCTCGCCGACGAGCAGGAGCGGCTCAACGCCCTGGTGGCCCGCTGGGAGCAGGAGAAGTCGGGCCTCAACCGGGTCGGCGAGCTCAAGGAGCGACTCGACGAGCTGTCGGTGCAGGCCGACCGGGCGGCCCGTGAGGGCGACTACGAGGCCGCGTCCCGGCTGCTGTACGGCGAGATCCCGGCGGTCGAGCGCGAGCTGGCCGCGGCCACTGCCGCCGCAGCGGCAGCCACCGAGAGCGAGCAGGCGCCGATGGTGTCCGACGAGGTCACCGCCGACGACATCGCCGACGTGGTGTCGGCGTGGACGGGAATCCCGGCCGGCCGGCTGCTCGAGGGCGAGACGGCCAAGCTGCTGCGGATGGAGGAGGAGTTGTCGGGCCGGGTCGTCGGCCAGGACGAGGCGGTGCGCGCCGTCGCAGACGCCGTCCGCCGGGCCCGGGCCGGGATCTCCGACCCGAACCGGCCGACGGGTTCGTTCCTGTTCCTCGGCCCGACCGGCGTGGGCAAGACCGAGCTGGTCAAGGCGCTCGCGGACTTCCTGTTCGACGACGAGCGCGCGATGGTGCGCATCGACATGAGCGAGTACTCCGAGAAGCACTCGGTGGCCCGGCTCGTGGGCGCCCCTCCCGGCTACGTCGGCTACGAGGAGGGCGGCCAGCTCACCGAGGCCGTCCGCCGCCGTCCGTACACCGTGGTGCTGCTCGATGAGGTCGAGAAGGCCCACCCCGAGGTCTTCGACATCCTGCTGGCTGTCTTCGACGACGGCCGGCTCACCGACGGGCAGGGCCGCACGGTCGACTTCCGCACCACCCTGCTGGTGATGACGAGCAACCTCGGCTCGACCTACCTGGCCGACCCGACGCTGTCGGACCAGGCCAAGGAGGACGCCGTCATGGGCGTGGTGCGGGCCAGCTTCAAGCCGGAGTTCCTCAACCGGCTCGACGCCATCGTGATGTTCCAGCCGCTGTCCACCGAGGACCTGGCTCGTATCGTCGACCTCCAGGTCGAGCAGCTCGGCCGCCGGCTGGAGGACCGACGCCTGTCCCTGGAGGTGACCCCTGCGGCTCGCGAGTGGCTCTCGCTCACCGGGTACGACCCGGTGTACGGGGCCCGGCCGCTGCGCCGGCTCGTCCAGACCGCCATCGGGGACCAGCTGGCGCGGGCGATCCTGTCCGGGCAGGTGCGTGACGGCGACCTCGTCGTCGTCGACCGCGAGGGGGACGCCTTGCGGGTTGAGCGCTCGGCCGACACCGCTGCGGCGCGTCCCACCGAGCCGACGGAGATCATCGACGCCGAGCTCGTCGACGACTGATCATCCGCCCGCGGCGGATCGGCTACTGCTCGATGTCGATGACCAGCCGGCTGGGGTCGGTCAGCGTGCTCACCGTCAGCGGCTCCTGGCTGTCCAGGCCGATCACCCAGACGGCCACGGCCTCGAAGTCGTCGACGTCGACCACCTCGACGACGTTCTCGGTGTCACCGGTCACCGTCTTCGGCCCGGTGTAGACGAGGACGCCGTTGAGCGAGTCGAACTGTGAGGTGCCGTTCAGCCGCACCCGCAGGAACGCCTCGCCGGCGACCGGCACGGCCTCCCCGGCCGTGTCGATGAACGGCGGGTCGGAGTAGGCGACCTCGTACTCGGGGACGACCCCGGTGAACTCGAACACCACCCGGTCGAAGCCCTGCTGCCCGGCGGTGCGCACGGCCTGGATCCAGGACGGGTTTGCCGGCAGGCTCGTCGACGTACCACCGCTGAACGGACCGAGGCTCGCGCCCGGCAGACCCGTCGGCGTGGGTGTCGGCGTGGGTGTCGGGGTGGGCGTGGGTGTCGGCGTCGGGCTCGGTGACGTGGTGGCCGTCGGGCTGGCGGTGGGTGTCGGCGTCGGCTCGCCCTCCGACCGGTTCAGCAGCCAGAACACGAGTGCTGCCGCGGCAGCCAGGACCAGCAGCACGACGACCACGACCAGCGGTCCGCGGCTGCTCGACGCGGGCTCGCCAGGACCTACCGGCGGCGGGGTCAATGGGGACCCGGCATCGGGTGGAACGGTCATCGGTCCTCACCTCCCTGTTCGAAAGTAGGCAGGGGACGGGTCTGCCGGCAGGGCCATCGGCCCCGGTCCCGGCAGAGCCGGGACTTCCGACCGGTGGCCGTGGCCTCTGGCAGCGGGGAGCCTGCGGGGGTGCCTGCCCCCGACCACCTGGCCAACCGCCTCACGGTCTGGCTGGCCCGCAGCCCGCTGCACCGGCTGGTCAGCGGGTCGGTCATGGTCGTGTGCTATCGCGGCCGCCGCTCCGGGCAGCCGCGCGTGCTGCCCGTCCAGTACGCGGCCGACCCCGGGGACCCGGCCGTGCTCGTCGTGTACCCGGCGCACGCCGAGCGCAAGACCTGGTGGCGCAACTTCTCCGACGGCTCGGACGCGGTGCTCGTGCTGCGCCGCGTCGAGGTCGAGGCGCACGGCCGAGTGCTCGGTGCCACCGACCCCGATCGGGCGGGGGCGGTGGCGGCCTACCGGGCGCGCTGGCCCAAGGTCGGCATCGGGGAGCGGGAGCCGGTGGTGAGGTTCGTCGTGCGGGCTGGCCCCACCGGTGGGTGACCACGGCCCGGCCCCGGCCCCGGCGCGGCCCGGGCGGGTCGTCAGGCCCGGCCCAGCCGGGCCAGGGCGTCGGTCAGCACCGCCTCCTGCTTGCTGAAGGTCCACCGCACCAGGGTGCTCCCGGGCGGGACCGTCGCACGAGCCGCGCCGTAGAAGCTGGCGCAGGGGATCGCCACCACGCCGGCCCGGCCCGGGAGCTCGCGGCAGAACGTGGTGGCGTCGTCGTAGCCGAGGGACCGGACGTCGGAGAGGGCGAAGTAGGTGCCTGCCGGCAGGTAGGTCGCCAGCCCCAGGTCGCGCAGCCCCGTGACGAGCACATCGCGGCGGGCCTGCAGGTCCGCGCACAGCGTGGCCACCCAGGCGTCCTGCGTCGCCAGCGCGTGCGCGACCGCGGGCTGCAGCGGAGCGCCGGAGACGTAGGTGAGGTACTGCTTCACCGAGCGGGCCGCGGCCACCAGCGGCTCGGGCCCGGTGAGCCAGCCGACCTTCCAGCCGGTGACCGAGAAGGTCTTCCCGGCCGACCCCGCGGTCAGCGTGCGCTCGGCCATGCCCTCGAACGTTGCCAGCGGGTGGTGCCTGCGCCCGTCGAACACGAGGTGCTCGTACACCTCGTCGGTCAGCGCGATCAGGTCGCGATCGAGGCACAGCGCGGCCACCGCGGCCAGCTCGTCGTGCGTCAGCACCGTCCCGGTCGGGTTGTGCGGGCTGTTGAGCAGCAGCAGCCGCGTCCGCGGCGTGACGGCTGCCCGCAGCGCCTCGACATCGAGGCGGAAGTCGGGGGGGACGAGCGGCACACCGACCAGCCGCCCCCCGGCCAGCGCCACGCCGGCCGCGTACGAGTCGTAGCAGGGTTCCAGGGCGACCACCTCCTCGCCCGGGTCGACCAGAGCCAGCAGCGCCGCGGCGATGCCCTCGGTGGCTCCGGTGGTGACGAGTACCTGGGTGTCGGGGTCGAGGACCAGGCCGTAGTGGCGGTGCTGGTGGGCCGCGATCGCCTCCCGCAGCGGCCGGATGCCGGGGCCGGGTGGGTACTGGTTGTGGCCGGTGCGCAGGGCCTGGACGGCAGCCTCGAGCAGCTCGGCCGGGCCGTCGGTGTCGGGGAAGCCCTGCCCCAGGTTGATCGAGCCGGTGGCCACCGCCAGCGCGGACATCTCCGCGAAGATCGTGGGGCCGAGCCCGGCGGTACGGGCCGCTGGGCGGAAGACGTCGCTCATCGCAGGCCACGCTACGCCGCCTACAGTGTCGGGCCGTGCCCACTGCCCTCGTCACCGGTGCCAGCGCGGGCCTCGGCCGCGCCTTCTGCGAGCGGCTCGCCGCCGACGGCTACGACCTGGTCCTGGTAGCCCGGGACGAGGCACGGCTGCAGGACCTGGCCGCCACCCTGTCGGCCTCGGCCGGCGTCGCAGCCGAAGTGCTGGCTGCCGACCTGGTCGACCGCGGCCGGCTGGCGCAGGTGGCCGGCCGGGTGGCCGACCCGCAGCGCCCCGTGGACCTGCTGGTCAACAACGCAGGCAACGCGCTGCGCAAGCCCTTCGCCGCCAACGACGTGGCCGACGAGGAAGCCATGCTCGACCTGCACGTGCGGGCCACGCTCGTCCTCACCCACGCCGCCGTCAGGGCCATGGGCGAGCGTGGCCACGGCGAGGTGATCAACATCGCGTCGGTGGCCGGGTGGCTACCCGCCGGCACCTACAGCGCGCACAAGGCCTGGGTGACCGTCTTCAGCCACGCCGTCGCGCAGCAGGTGGCCCGCCGGGGGGTGCGAGTGATGGCGCTCAACCCGGGGTTCATCCGCACCGAGTTCCACGAGCGGGCCGAGCTGGACGTCAGCCGCTACCCCGACGCGTTCTGGCTGTCAGCACCGGACGTCGTGGCCGAGGCGCTGGTTGCGCTGCGCCGCGGGCGGGCCGTCCACGTCCCGAGCCGCCGCTACCGGGCGGTGGCGACGTTGCTGCGCAACGCCCCGCACGAGACGGTGTTCCGGGTGCGCTCGAGGCTGGGCCGGTGAGCATCGGCGGGGTCCTGGCGGCGCCGGAACGGTCCCCGCAGTGGCAGGGCCTGCGTGAGCAGATCCTCACCAAGGCGGTCGTGCCCGGCCGGGTGGTGCTGTCGTCCGGACGGGAGGCCGACTACTACGTCGACCTGCGCCGGGTGAGCTTGGACGGGCAGGCCGCCCCGCTGGTCGGCGCAGTGATGCTCGACCTCGCTGCCGACCTCGACGTGGCGGCGGTGGGCGGCCTCACGCTCGGCGCGGACCCGGTGGCCACCGCGATGCTGCACGCCGCCGCGGCCCGCGGCGGCAGGCTCGACGCGTTCGTCGTCCGCAAGGCCGGCAAGGCGCACGGCCTGCAGCGGCGCATCGAAGGCCCGGACGTCGCCGGTCGGCGCGTGCTGGCGGTGGAGGACACGTCCACCACCGGGGGCAGCGTGCTGACCGCAGTCGAGGCGCTGCGCGAGGCCGGGGCCGAGGTGGCGGCGGTGGCCGTCATCGTCGACCGCGGTGCCGGCGATGCTGTCCGTGCAGCCGGGCTGGAGTACCGAGCCGCCTACTCCCTGGCCGACCTCGGCCTGCAGTGACCCGGTCACAGGCATCCGACGACGGAGGCGCGGCCGACGTCGGCGTCGGTCCCTGGCCCGGCCCCTGGCCGACCGACCCCCGCTTCGACGTCGCCCTGCTCGCCGACGGCGACCGCCGCAACGTGGTCGACCGGTACCGGTACTGGACCCGGGAGGCGATCGTGGCCGACCTCGACGCCCGCCGGCATGCCTTCCACGTCGCGATCGAGAACTTCAGCCACGACCTGAACATCGGCTCGGTGGTGCGCACCGCGAACGCGTTCGCGGCTGCGGAGGTGCACGTGGTCGGCCGGCGGCGGTGGAACCGCCGCGGGGCGATGGTCACCGACCGCTACCAGCACCTGCGCCACCACCCCGACGTGGCCGCGCTGGCGCGGTGGGCGCAGGCGGAGGGCATCCCGCTGCTGGGAGTGGACAACCTGCCCGGGGCTGTCCCGCTGGAGACCTTCGACCTGCCGCAGCGCTGCGTGCTGCTGCTCGGGCAGGAGGGGCCGGGGCTGAGCGAGCACGCGCGCGAGGCGTGTGCGCAGGTGCTGTCGATCGCGCAGTTCGGCTCGACCCGCTCGATCAACGCCGGTGCCGCCGCAGCCGTGGCCATGCACGCCTGGGTGCGCCGGCACGTGTTCGGCCAGCCGCCGGCGTGACCGCGTCCCGCCGCTGCGGTCGTCCGCTCCGCGCCGCGTCCCGCCGCTGTGGTCGTCCGCTCCGCGCCTCGTCCCGCCCTTGCATGGTCAGCGTCGGCTCTGCACGGTGTCGAGACCATGCAAAGCCGCACGAGCCCTGCTTAACGTGATCAGCGGGGCGGGTCAGATCTCGTCGACGAGGGCGGCCACCGACTCGACGATGCGGGACGGGCGGAACGGGAAGCTGTCCACGTCCTGCGCCCGGGTCGAGCCGGTGAGCACGAGGATGGTGTGCATCCCGGCCTCGAGCCCGCAGACGATGTCGGTGTCCATCCGGTCGCCGACCATCGCCGAGGTCTCCGAATGGGCCCCGATGGCGTTGAGCCCGGCCCGCATCATCACCGGGTTGGGCTTGCCGACGAAGTAGGCCTCCCGACCGGTGGCGCGGGTGATGAGGGCGGCGACCGCACCGGTGGCCGGCAGCGGCCCCTGGTTGGACGGACCCGTCGGGTCGGGGTTCGTGGCGACGAACCGTGCCCCGCCGAGGACGAGCCGGATCGCGGTGGTGATCGCCTCGAACGAGTACGTCCGCGTCTCACCGAGCACCACGTAGTCCGGTGCGCTGTCGGTGAGAACGTAGCCCGCCTCGTACAACGCCGTGGTCAGCCCGGCTTCCCCGATCGCGAAGGCGCGGCCGCCGGGGTGCTGGTCGGCCAGGAACCTCGCCGTCGCCACGGCGGACGTCCACAGGTTCTGCTCCGGCACCTCGATGCCCATGCCGCCGAGACGGTCGGCCAGGTCGCGGCGGGTGTACATCGAGTTGTTGGTCAGGACGAGAAAGGGCAGGCCCAGCTCCCGGATCCGGGCCACGAACTCGGCTGCCCCGGGGATCGGCACGCCCTCGTGGATGAGCACACCGTCCATGTCGGTCAGCCAGGCGGCCGGGGCTGTTCGCTCCGTCACGTCCCCCACGCTAGAGGCCGGGCCTAGCGTGTGCAGCGTGACCGACCGCATCGTTGTGATCGGCGGGGACGCCGCCGGGATGAGCGCCGCCTCGCAGGCGCTGCGGACTGCCCGCAGCACCGGCCGTGAGATCGGGCTGACCGTGCTCGAGCGTGGCCGCTGGACGTCCTACTCGGCCTGTGGCATCCCGTACTGGGTGGCGGGCGACGTCCCCGACCCGGCGGCCCTGGTGGCGCGCACCCCCGAGCAGCACCGGGCGGCGGGGATCGACGTGCGGGTCGGGACCGAAGCGGTGGAGGTCGACCTGCACACCCGTGTCGTCCACGCCCGCGACCTGGCCACGGGACACGTCGAGCACCTCGGCTTCGACCAGCTGGTCGTCGCCACCGGCGCGGTGCCGATCCGGCCCGAGCTGCCCGGTGTGTGGGCCGACGGTGTGCACGGGCTGCAGACACTGGACGACGGGATCGCGCTGCTGGACACCCTCGCGGGGCGCCACCCCCAGCGCGCGGTCGTGGTGGGGGCCGGGTACATCGGTGTCGAGGTCGCGGAGGCGTTCAGCCGGCGCGGGCTGCAGACGACGGTGGTCGACCAGGCACCCGAGCCGATGACCACTCTGGACCCCGACATGGGCGCCCGGGTGCACACGCAGATGGAGCAGATGGGCATCGACGTGCGCACGTCGACCGCTGTCGACGGGTTCGAGGTCGGCCCCGACGGCTGGGTCCGCGCGGTCCACGTGGGCGCTGACACCCTCCCGGCCGACGTGGTGGTCCTCGGCATCGGGGTCCGGGCGAACGTCGCGCTGGCGGCTGCCGCAGGGCTACCGCTCGGTGACTCCGGCGGGCTCCGTGTCGACCGCCGCCAGTCGGTGGTCGGGCACGAGGGGGTGTGGGCGGCCGGCGACTGCGTCGAGTCGTTCGACCGGGTGAGCCAGTCCTGGCGGCACATCCCGCTGGGCACGCACGCCAACCGACAGGGCCGGGTGCTCGGCACCAACCTTGGCGGTGGCTACGCCACCTTCCCCGGCATCGTGGGGACGGCCATCAGCAAGGTCTGCGACCTGGAGATCGCCCGGACCGGCCTGGACGAGCGGGGCGCCACAGCCAGCGGAATCGCCTACGCCACCGGGACGGTCGACTCGACCACGGTGGCCGGGTACATGCCCGGCGCGACCTTGATGACCGTCAAGGTGCTGGCGGAGCGGGGGACCGCTCGACTGCTCGGGGCGCAGATCGTCGGGCAGGGCCCGGGGGCCGGCAAACGCATCGACGCGTGTGCGCTGGCGCTGTGGAACGAGATGACGGCCGATGACCTCGCGATGGCCGACCTCGCCTACGCACCGCCGTTCTCGCCGGTGTGGGACCCGGTGCAGATCGCCGCTCGGCGGGCCGCCGAGGCGGCCCGGCTCTGAGCCGAAGGACGCGGCGCCGTCCGGTGAGCCAGCCCGGGGTCAGGCCCAGACGAAGACGACGTCCCCGGCCGCGAGGTCGCCGGACTCGACGAGCCCGCTGAGCTGGTCGGCCGCACCCTCGAGCGCCACCACCGGGACGACCGGCGACTTGCCGCCGGCCTCGACGGCTGCCGGGTCCCAGGACACGATCGCCTCGCCGGCGGTGACAGAAGCGCCCTCCGTGGCATGCAGGCTGAAGCCCTCACCCTTGAGCTGGACGGTGTCGATGCCGAGGTGGACGAGCACCGACCGCCCCTCGCCAGAGATCACGTACGCGTGCGGGTGCAGCTTGACGATCGTCCCTGACAGCGGCGCCACCGCGGTGGAGGCGGTGCGCTCGGGGTCGATGCCCATGCCGGGGCCCACCATCTGTCCGGCGAACACCGGGTCGGGGACCTCGCTGATGGGGATGGCGCGGCCGGCCACCGGGGCGAGGATCTGCATCGACATCGCTGGGGTCTCCTTCTGTTGGTCGTGGGACCAGGGTCGTAGAACCCGGGGCCCTGCGGGAACCTGCCTCCTGTTCTAGTCGGAGCGGGACCGGTTCGCCTGCTGTTCGACGATCTGGACGTGGTGAGTTGTCCTCGATGTGCCCCACGCCTACGCGCAGCGGGCTACGGTCAGGGCGGGGTCCACCGGCGGGGTGTGGACGTCGCCGTAAGGAGGGTCGATGAGTAGTGCCGCGGTCGCCACCGCACCTGAGAAGCCGTCGCTGGGGAGCCGTGCGTTCGGGTTCCTGCAACGGATGGGCCGGGCCCTCATGGTGCCGGTGGCCATCCTGCCGGCGGCAGGCCTGTTGCTCGGCATCGGCGCCGGCCTGCAGCAGCCCACGCTCACCTCCATCGCCCCGTGGCTCACCAACGACTTCTGGGTGCTCGTGTCGGAGGTCATGAAGAACGCCGGCGACATCGTCTTCGCCAACCTGGGGCTGCTCTTCGGCATCGGGGTGGCCATCGGACTGGCCGCCGACGCTGGTGTGGCGGCGCTGGCCGCCACGGTCGGCTACCTCATCTTCAACGTCTCGATCAAGACGCTGACCTGCACCGAGGGATCAGTCTGGGAGTGCACCACCCGCGGCATCACAGAGCAGGACGTGGTGGACGACCCCACCCGCTACGTCAGCGTGATGGGCATCCCGAGCCTGCAGACAGGCGTCTTCGGTGGGCTTGCGGTCGGGATCCTGGCCGCCTGGGCCTACAACCGGTACTTCACCATTCAGCTGCCGGCGGCCCTCGGCTTCTTCGCCGGCAAGCGTTTCGTGCCCATCGTGACGGCGGCTGCCTCGCTGCTGCTCGGAGTCGTGTTCATCATCGTCTGGCCGCCGATCCAGGACGGCATCAACACCTTCGCCAATGACGTCGTGCTGGCCAACCCGGTGCCGGGCGCCTTCGTCTTCGGCCTGATCGAACGGTCCCTCATCCCGTTCGGGCTGCACCACACCTGGTACCCGATCTTCTGGTACCAGTTCGGCGAGTACACGACGGCGGCGGGGGACGTGGTGATCGGCGACCAGCGCATCTGGTTCGCCCAGCTCGCCGACGGGGTGAACCAGGTGCCGACGAAGAACTACGAGGGCGAGCTGGTCGAGTACCCCGACTTCAGCGCCGGCACCTTCATGACCGGCAAGTACCCCTTCATGATGTTCGGCCTGCCGGCCGCGGCGCTCGCGATGTACCTCACCGCCAAGACCCACCGGCGCAAGGTGGTGGCGGGCCTGTTCTTCTCGGCCGCCCTCACCTCGTTCCTCACCGGCATCACCGAGCCGATCGAGTTCACCTTCCTGTTCGTGGCCCCGCTGCTGTTCGTCATCCACGCGGTCTACGCCGGCATCTCGTTCATGCTCATGGAGATCATGAACATCCACATCGGCCTGTCGTTCAGCGGCGGTCTCATCGACTTCCTGCTGTTCGGCGTGCTGCCCGGGCGACAACCGTGGTGGTTGCTGGTGCTCGTGGGCCTCGGATTCTCCGTCGTGTACTTCTTCACCTTCTACTTCGGCATCAAGTGGCTCGACGCGAAGATCCCCGGCCGTGAGGACGACGAGGCGGCTGAGGACGCTGAGCCGACCACCGCACCCGCGGCGGTACCCGCCGCGGCCGGTGCGATGGGCCCGCAGCTGGTCAGCGCGTTCGGGGGAGCGGACAACATCAAGAACCTCGACGCCTGCATCACCCGGCTGCGGATCGAGGTGAACGACACGACCAAGGTCGACAAGGCTGCCCTCAAGACGCTCGGTGCGGCCGGCGTGGTCGAAGTCGGCAACAACATGCAGGCGATCTTCGGCCCGAAGGCCGAGTCGCTGAAGGGCGAGATGCAGCAAGCGATGGCCGGCGGCGCGGTCGTCACGGCAGCACCCCCCGCGGCCGCCGCGCAGGCACAGGCTGACGACGGGCTGCCCGACACCGAGGCGGGCAACCTCATCCGGGCCTTCGGGGGTCGGGCCAACATCAAGAACCTCGACGCGTGCATCACCCGGCTGCGGATCGAGGTCTACGACAAGTCCAAGGTCGACAAGGCTGCCCTCAAGACGCTCGGTGCGGCCGGCGTGGTCGAGGTCGGCAACAACATGCAGGCGATCTTCGGTCCACGCGCCGATGCGCTGAAGACCGAGATGGCCAAGCTCATGTAGCGACCCGGGCCGGGCAGGGAGGAGCAGCAGCGTGCAGGAGTTCAGCGGGGTCGGGGTCAGCCCGGGTCGCACCGTGGGTCCGGTCGTGCGGATGCCCGACCCCATCAGCGAGCCGCCCGTCGGCGGGCCGTTGCCCGAGACCCAGCGGGCGTCCGAGGCCGAGCGCATCACCGCCGCCGCAGCGACGGTGAAGGCCGACCTCGAGGCCCGGGCCGCCGGGGCCACCGGCGACGGCAAGGCGCTGCTGGAGGCCACCGCGCTGATGGCCGCTGACCCCACCCTGGTGACCTCGGCGAGTTCGAAGGTCACCCGGGACGGCCTCAGCCCGGCGCGTGCGGTCTGGGAGGCCGCCGACGAGGTCGCGACCATGCTCGCCTCGCTCGGTGGCTACATGGCCGAGCGGGCCCGGGACGTGCAGGACGTGCGGGATCGGCTGGTGGCCGTCCTGACCGGCCGCGCGGCCCCCGGCGTCCCCGTGCGAGACGAGCCGTTCGTGTTGGTGGCGCTCGACCTCGCCCCGGCCGACACTGCGACGCTCGACCCGGCGACCACGCTCGCCTTGGTCACCGAGCAGGGTGGGCCCACCTCGCACACCGCGATCCTGGCCAAGGCGCTCGGCTTGCCGGCCGTCGTCGCCGCCCCCGGGGTGCTGGCCATCGAGGAGGGCACGTTCGTGCTGGTGGACGGCTCTGCCGGCACCGTGGTGCTCGAGCCCGATGCCGCCACGGTGGCGAAAGTGCAGGCGGCAGCCAGTGTCCACCTGGAGTTCGACGGGCAAGGCCGCACGGCCGACGGGCACCGCGTCGCGCTGCTGGCCAACGTCGGGGACGCCAAGGGTGTCGCTGCTGCGGTCCAGGCCCGGGCCGAGGGCGTCGGGCTGTTCCGCACCGAGTTCTGCTTCCTCGACAGGTCGGACCCGCCGAGCATCGACGAGCAGGTGCGTGCCTACCGGGAGGTGCTGGCGGCGTTCCCCGGCCAGAAGGTGGTGGTTCGGACCCTGGATGCCGGCGCCGACAAGCCACTGCCCTTCCTCACCAACACCGCGGAGGAGAACCCCGCCCTCGGTGTGCGTGGGCTGCGCACCACGAAGCGCTCGCCGCAGGTGCTCTCCGACCAGCTGCAAGCCATCGCCGATGCGGCTGAGCAGGAGACCGCGGACGTGTGGGTGATGGCTCCCATGGTGGCCACCGCGGACGAGGCCCGCGACTTCGTGGCCCTGGCCGAGCAGCACGGGCTGTCGACCGCCGGCGTGATGATCGAGACGCCCGCGGCGGCCATCTCGGCCGACCACGTGCTCGCGCACGCGAAGTTCGCCAGCCTGGGCACCAACGACCTCGGGCAGTACACGATGGCGGCTGACCGGCTGCTGGGCGAGCTCGCCGGGCTCAACGACCCCTGGCAGCCGGCGGTGCTGCGGCTGGTCAAGGTCGCCTGCGCCGCCGGCGCGGCCGCTGACCGTCCGGTCGGGGTGTGCGGCGAGGCGGCGAGCGACCCTGCGCTCGCCGTGGTGCTGGTGGGGCTGGGGGTGTCGAGCCTGTCGATGACGCCACGCTCGATCGCCGCGGTCGCCGAGGTGCTCCGCCGCACCACACTGCAGCAGTGCCAGGCGGCGGCGGCTCAGGCCGTCGACGCCGCGAGTGCCGCGGCCGCCCGCCGGGCCGTCCGCGCAGCCCTGGCCGAGACCCTGGACGAGCTGGCCCTCTAGCCCTCCGCGGCGAGGGACCGCGGCGGGCTAGCCCGCGTCGAGGTCGGTGGCCAGCAGCGCGGCCAGGGCGTCCAGCGCCTCGTCCGCGCCTTCGCCCTCGGCGCGCAGCAGCACGTCGTCGCCGAACTCCGCGCCCAGCGTCATGATGCCGAGGATGCTCGAGGCGTCCACGGGGTCAGCGCCCGAGCCCGCCTTGACGATCGAGACTTTCACCGGCTGCTCCGAGGCAGCCTTGACGAAGATCGCCGCGGGACGCGCGTGCAGACCCACGCGGCTGGCGATCGTGACGGTGCGCTCAGGCACTTCTGCCTCCTGCTCGACTCGGCTGACTCCAGGCTAGCGGCGCGCAGCCCGGTGATGGGGGTGAACGTTGGTCGATACGCGTGCGGTACTGAGATGGATGGGCAAGACTTCGCACCGGTCACGTCCGCGGCCGAAACGTCGTGCCCCGAGCAGGAGAGGAACCCATCGATGCCTATCGCCAGTCCTGAGGTCTACCGTGAGATGATCAAGCGGGCCAAGGAAGGCGGCTTCGCCTATCCCGCGATCAACGTCACGTCGTCGCAGACGCTCAACGCCGCCGTCAAGGGGTTCGCCGACGCCGGCAGCGACGGCATCGTCCAGGCCTCCACCGGCGGTGCGGAGTTCTGGTCCGGCCAGGGCATCAGGAACATGGTCGTGGGCGCCGAGGCGATGGCGGCCTTCGCCCGGGTGGTGGCCGACAAGTACGACGTCAACATCGCGCTGCACACCGACCACTGCCCCAAGGACAAGCTGCCCACCTACATGGAACCTCTGGTCGACATCTCGATCGAGCGGGTGAGGCGCGGCGAGGATCCGCTGTTCGGCTCGCACATGTGGGACGGCTCGGCCGTGCCCCTCGGAGAGAACATCGAGATCGCCAAGCGGCTGTACGACAAGTGCGTCGAGGCGAACATCGTGCTCGAGATCGAGATCGGCGTCGTCGGCGGGGAGGAGGACGGTGTCGTCGGGGAGATCAACGAGAAGCTCTACACCACACCCGAGGACACCTGGAGGGTCATCGAGGCGCTGGGAGTCTCCGGCGACCCCGGCACCTACCTGGTCGCCGCCACGTTCGGCAACGTCCACGGCGTGTACAAGCCCGGTCACGTCAAGCTGCGCCCGTCGCTGCTCGGTGAGCTACAGGCCGACGCCGCGGACAAGCTCGGGATGGGCCCGGACGGCAAGCCGTTCAATCTCGTCTTCCACGGGGGCTCGGGCTCGTCGGAGGAGGAGATCCACGAGGCGCTGACCTACGGCGTGGTGAAGATGAACATCGACACCGACACCCAGTACGCGTTCACCCGACCGATCGCCGGGCACATGTTCGCCAACTTCGACGGCGTGCTGAAGGTCGATGGAGACGTGGGCAACAAGAAGGTCTACGACCCGCGCTCCTACGGCAAGGCCGCCGAGAACCACATGTCGGCCCGCGTGGTCGAGGCGTGCGAGCAGCTGAAGTCGGCAGGCACCGCGATGGGCCGCATCGGCTGACCCCGCCGCCCGCCCAGCCTGGAGCCGTGGACGTCGACCTGGTCGACGTCCACGGCTCCGCTGCCTCCGGGCCCGCTCCCCGGCCCGCCGACCTCGGGGCCCGATCGTCGCGTCGTCGCTCGGCACTGGTCGTGGCCACGACCCTGGCGGTCCTGGTCGCTCTGCTGCTGTGGCCTCAGCCGGCCCCGCCACCCGCGTCCACGGGCGAGGGGGTCGCCTCGTGGCCGGCTCGTGGCCCGCTGGCCCAGGACCGCGGGCTGCTGCGGCAGGCAACCCTGGCCTGGGAGGCAGCTGCGCGCACCGGCTCACTGCGGCCACCCGGTGCCGACGTCTCGTTGCTCTACGCCGGACCGTCGGCTCCGGGCCCCTCCGTCGTGCTGCGGTCGGTGGGCTCCGACGGCCAGGTGCTGGTCGCCCTGGCCCGCACCGACCGCGGCCAGGTGCAGGTGATCGCCGCCGAGGCGGTCGACACGACGCCGCGGGCGATCGTGCTGACGCAGCAGGGTGCCTACCGCCTACTGGTGCCGCCGGCCGCGGGCGTCGACCTGGTGGTGCGCCGCGGGGACGGCATCTGGCAGCGCGTGGAGACCCCGGTGGACGGGCTGACCGCCCCGGTGCGCAGCCTCGACGGGCTCGGACCGGTTCTGGGTGTCGTGGGCAGCGTGTTCGGGCAGCGGGGGCTGATCGAGACCTGGCGGCTGCAGCCCACGGCGGTCGTCCCCGTCGCGGACCCGCTCGTGGTGACGAGCCCCGCCTGGGGGCGTGACACCCCGCTGTCGCCGCCGGAGTACGACGATGCGCACGCGGTGGCACCTGCGCTGCGGGCGAGCCGCGACGGGCCCCTGAGGGTGGCCGTGCTCGCCGCCGCCGGCATCCCGTCCGGCCGGGCGGTGGTGGCCGAGGTGACGGCATCCAGACCCGACCTGCCAGGCCACGTGCTCGTCCTCACCCAGGAGGGCAGTGTCAGCACCGGTCCACCCCCGGTGGTGCGCGACGGCCTGGCGGTGGGTGTGGTCCCCCGGCGCGACGGGCGGGCGCTGGTTCTCGTCGGTTCGTCCCCGGCCGTGGCCCAGGTGCAGGTGAGCGGCCCGGACGGCCGCACGCTCGTCAGCGGCTCGGGGACGGTCTCGGTGGTGCTGCCCGCCCCGGTGCCGGCCTACGTCCAGGTTGCCGGGCTCGGACCGACCGGAGCGGAGGTGGCCAGGCTGCGGGTAGCGCTCGCGGGCCCGGTGGACCAGACTGGCGCGCAGCCGTCCCCCGAGCCAGAGGTGTGATCGGGGTGCTTGGGCCACCGGCAGGAGGAGGGCCCGTGAGCGAGTCGGTGTCGGTCGAGCTGCTCGACGACGGCGGCCCGGTCGGCACCGACGAGCCGCCGGCCGACCGGCGGCCGCGCCGCCGGCTCGGCCTGGTGCTGGCGGTCCTGGTGGTGCTGCTCGTCGCGCTCGTCGCGTGGCCGGACGGCACGTCCACGCGCAGCGCGGACCGGGTGGAGCCGACCATGCCTGCGGCACCCGCGGTGCCGGCTCCCACCGACCCGCGTTTGCTGCCCTGGCCGGGGGTCGGCCCCTTGGCCAGTGACGAGGACTTCGTCGCCGCGGCCGAGCAGGCCTGGCGCACCCAGGCACCGGTGCGATCGAGCACACCCGGCCCGGGTGAGCAGGTCGTGCCGCTGTGGGCGGGCTTCGTCGGGACCGCCGCGGTGGCGCTGCTGCAGTCGGTGGGAGAAGACGACGTCGTGCGGGTGGCGCAGGTGTCGGAGGCGCGGCGGCCGCGGAACGTCCAGCGGGGCCCGCTCGTACTGCAGCAGGTCGAGACGCTCTCGCCCGGTGCCGAACCGCCGTCCATGATCGCCCTGGTCTACCCGGGCGGGCTCGAGCTGGGGTTCGGCCTCGACCAGCCGGGTGCCGAGATCGTGCAGGTGCTGCCCGCACCGGGGGCGCTGCGGGACGGCAGCGAGCTGCTGCGCCGGGAAGGGACCCGGTTCGCCCCGGTGGGCCTACAGGCCGACGGGCTGTCGCAACCGTGGCTGCACACGCCGGGGCTGTCCCCGGAGGGTCCCCTCGTGATCACCGCCCGGATCCGCGGGCCCGAGCCCGGCATCGGGGTGGCGCAGCTGCTGCCGCCCGGCTCGCTGCTGCCTCGTCCTGCCCCGGTGCAGCTCGTGGAGCCCGCCTGGGGGCGCACCCGCGACGACCTGCCCGAGGACTACCTCGACGCGTCCGCCGCGCTCGCGGCCCTGGGCCTGCAGCAGGGCCAGGTCGCCGTCCTCGGCTCGACGGTGCTGCAGGACGGTCGGGTGGTGCTGCTGCAGGTAATGCCCAGCCCCGATGCGGCCCAGCCGTCCGGCGTGGTCACCGTCTTCACCCGGGGGGGGCAGCAGTACGTCTCCGCGTCCCGACCCGCCCTCACCCCGCAGGAGGTGGTCGTGGGAGCCGTGCGCACCCCGAGCGGCCACCTGGTGGTCGGGGTCGCAGCTCCCCCGGAGGCGTCCACCACCGTGGTGGCGGCCGACGGCGAGCCACTCGGGGTCGGGCCGAGGGTGACCGCAGTGGCGCTCGACCCGGGCCGTCCCGTCACCGAGGTCGCCGGGCAGGCTTATCGCGAGGACGAGACGTACCTCGGTCGAACCGCCCTCGACGTGAGTGGGCTGTAGCGGGGTGGGTCCTTCTCCGGGAGCCGACCTGCCGTCCGCGGCGGTGGTCGTCGTGGGGGCCGGGATCAGCGGCGTCTCCTGCGCCCGGGTACTGGCCGCGGCCGGCCACCAGGTGGTGGTGCTCGACCGCGGCCACCGGGTCGGCGGGCGGATGGCCTGCTGGACCAGGGACGGCCGCCCCATCGATATCGGCGCCGCCTACCTCACCGTCCGCGACCCCGCGTTCGCCGTTATGGTGCAGGGGTGGGCCAGGCGAGGACTGGCTCACCCCTGGGTGGACACCTTCGCTGTGGCCGACAGGACGGGGATGGTGGGCTCGACCGCCGGGCCGGTGCGCTGGGCGGCCGAGAACGGCCTGCGGTCGCTGGTCGAGGACCTGGCCGACGGCCTGGAGGTGCGCAGCGGGTACGAGGTCGAGCAGGTTGACCCCGGTCCGGCGGTGGACGGGGTGGCGGTGCGGGCCGTCGTGCTGGCCATGCCCGATCCCCAGGCCCGCGACCTGCTCGACGACGCGATCCCTACGGTGTCGCGACAGCTGGAGCCCTCCTGGCAGCCCGTCGTCACCGTGGTGGCCTCCTACCCGCTGCGGACCTGGTCGGACTTCCACGCGGTGTTCGTCCACGACAGCCCGGTCACGTTGCTGGTCGACGACGGACGGCGGCGGGGTGACGCGGCCCCGGTGCTGGTCGCCCACCTCGACCACGCGGTCTCGGCGCGGTTCCGCGACGCCCCCGACGACGCCGTGCCGCTGGTGCTCGACGAGGTGCAGCGGCTGCTCGGCGTGGGCACCCGGCCGGTGTGGGTACAAGCGCGGCGGTGGGGGTCGGCGACCCCGGTCGCGGCCCGTGGCCGCACCCACCTGCTCGACGACTCCGGTGTCGGGGTCTGCGGCGACGGCTGGTCGCAGCGGCCCCGGGTCGAGGCCGCGTGGCTGTCCGGACGTGACCTGGGCCGGGCACTGGTGGCCCGGCTCGCCGGCTGAGCCGGTCGGGCGGCAGGCGTCCGGGAGGCGGTCTGACCTGCTCCGGTACCCTCACGCACCGTGCCAGCAACGGTGCTCATCGGGGCCCAGTGGGGTGACGAGGGCAAGGGGAAGGCCACCGACCTGCTCGGGGGTCACGTCGACTACGTCGTCCGCTACCAGGGCGGCAACAACGCGGGCCACACGGTCGTCATCGACACCGGTGCCGGCCTCGAGCACTACGCGCTGCACCTGCTGCCGTCCGGGATCCTCACGCCGAGCACCACCTCGGTGATCGGCAACGGGGTCGTCATCGACCTCGCCGTGCTCTTCGCCGAGCTGGACGGGCTGACCGCCCGCGGCGTCGAGCCGGGGCCGCTGCTCATCAGCGCGTCCGCGCACGTCATCGCGCCCTACAACACGGCGCTGGACAAGGTGACCGAGCGGTTCCTGGGCGCGCGGCGCATCGGGACCACGGGTCGGGGCATCGGCCCGACCTACGCCGACAAGGTCAACCGGGTCGGCATCCGGGTGCAGGACCTGTTCGACGAGTCGATCCTGCGGCAGAAGGTCGCCGGGGCACTGCAGCAGAAGAACCAGCTGCTGGTGAAGGTGTACAACCGTCGGGCCGTCGACGCCGACGCCGTGGCCGACGAGCTGCTGCCGTTCGCCGAGCGGCTGCGGCCGTACGTGGCCGACACCTCGCTGCTGCTCAACGGCGCCCTCGACGCCGGCCTGCAGGTGCTGCTCGAGGGTTCGCAGGGCACGCTGCTCGACGTCGACCACGGCAGCTACCCCTTCGTGACCTCGTCCAACCCGACGGCCGGGGGGGCCTGCACAGGGGCCGGCATCGGACCCACCCGCATCACGAGGGTCGTGGGCATCCTCAAGGCGTACACGACCCGGGTGGGCTCGGGGCCGTTCCCCACCGAGCTGCACGACACCGACGGCCAGCGGCTGCGCGAGGTCGGCGGGGAGCGAGGCGTCACCACGGGGCGGGACCGCCGCTGCGGCTGGTTCGACGCCCTCATCGCGCGCTACGCCACCCGGGTGAACGGCCTGACCGACCTGTTCCTCACCAAGCTCGACGTGCTCACCGGGTTCGAGCGGCTGCCGGTGTGTGTGGCCTACGACGTCGACGGCGTCCGTCAGGACGAGATGCCGCAGACGCAGACGGAGTTCCACCACGCCCGGCCCATCTACGAGTACCTCGACGGCTGGGCCGAGGACATCTCGGCGGTGCGCGAGTTCTCCGACCTGCCGCCGGCGGCGCAGCGCTACGTCCTGGCCGTCGAGGAGCTCTCCGGCACCCCGGTGTCGGCCGTCGGCGTCGGCCAGGCCCGCGACGCCACGATCGTCCGCCGCCCCCTGATCTGACCGCCCGCCCGCCGGGTCCGCGCCCTCTCGCTGATCACGTCAAGTAGGACTCGGGCGGCTAGGCACGGTCTCGAGGCCATGCACAGCCGCCCCAGTCCGTGTAAAGGCGAGCCGCTGGGCTTGCCGGTGGGCGGAGGCGTCTGGGCCGTCAGGTCGTCCACAGGTGGGCCACGGCGGCGTGTCGCGCACAGGGGCCCCGTCGGGCCAGCAGCGAGGACGCGCTGCAGCGGCATGCTCACGGCTCATGCAGACCTCCGCGCTTCCCGTCCTGGCCCCGATGCTGCTGACGGGCTCGGTCCTGCGACACGAGGCCCTCGATCTCGGGCTTTCCGCCGCCGAGATCCAGGACCTGGTGCGGTCGGGGTCGTGGGTCCGGATCCGACGCGGCGCCTACGCCGACGCGTCCGATTTCGGCGCGCTGCGGCCGGAGCAGCAGCACCTTGTCCGGGCCAGGGCGGTTGTGCGCGGGCTGGGCCAGCCCGCCGTCCTGGGGCACCTGTCGGCCGTGATCGCCCATGGGCTGCCGGTGTGGGGCGCCGACCTGGACGAGGTCCACGTGATCCGTCCGGGCCGAACCCACGCCTCCCGTCGCGAGGCGGGCGTGGCGCATCACTCGGCGACCCTCCCCGACGACCACGTCACCGAGGTCGAGGGGCTGCTCGTTACCTCGGTGGCGCGGTCGGTGGTCGACCACGCCCGCACCTCCGGCTACGAGTCGGGCGTGTGCAGCGCCGATGCCGCGCTGCACCGCGATCTGGTCGGCAAGCAGGAGCTGCTGGCCATGCTGGAGTGGCAGCAGGACTGGCCCAAGTCGCGCAGCGCGGGCAGAGCGGTGGCCTTCTCCGACGGGCGCGCGGAGTCGGTGGGCGAGTCCCGTGGCAGGGTCCGCATCGATCAGGCTGGCCTTCCCACACCGCAGCCCCAGGCGATCATCTGCGACCCGTCCGGCGTCCTCGTCGCGCGGGTCGACTTCCTGATGCCCGAGCAGGCCACCATCGGCGAGTTCGACGGTCGGGTCAAGTACCGCGGCGACGATGACGGGGATTCCGCCCAGGACGCCGTCTGGCAGGAGAAACTCCGGGAGGACCGGCTGCGCGCCCTGGGATTCCAGGTGGTGCGGTTCATCTGGGACGACCTGGAGCGCGGCCCGGCCCGGCTGCGACGGCTCTTCCTGCCGGCCTTCGAACGCGCCCGGCTGTCCCCGCCGCCTCGGGCCATCATCCTCTGACCGGTCAGCACGAGACGGCCTGGCCCTCCTGTCGCGCGCCCCACGCGCACGCCGCGGCGCACGTCACACGGCAGGCGAGAGCTCCGCACGGTATCGAGACCGTGCACAACTGCACGAGTCCTGCTTGACGTGATCAGCGACGACGCGGGGCGACGAGGCGGAGGACGACGCGGATACGGCGGCTCAGCTGTCGATGTTGGCCATCACGTGCTTGATGCGGGTGTAGTCCTCCAGGCCGTACATCGACAGGTCCTTGCCGTACCCGGAGTGCTTGAAGCCGCCGTGCGGCATCTCGGCCACGAGCGGGATGTGGGTGTTGATCCACACGCAGCCGAAGTCGAGCCGCTTGCTCACCCGCATGGCCCGGCCGAAGTCCTTCGTCCAGACCGACGAGGCCAGGCCGTACTGCACGCCGTTGGCCCAGGCGACGGCTTCGTCCTCGTCCGCGAACTGCTGGACGGTGATCACCGGGCCGAAGACCTCGTTCTGGATGATCTCGTCGTCCTGGCGCAGGTCCGAAACCACGGTAGCGGCGTAGTGGAAGCCCGCCTCGCCGACGCGCTCGCCACCGGTGGCAACCCGGGCGTGGTCGGGCAGCCGGTCGATGAAGCCCGACACCCGCTCGAGCTGGGTGGCGTTGTTCACCGCCGGCAGCAGCGCGTCCTCGTGGTGGACGCCCACCTGGGCCGTCGACACCACGGCCCCGGCCTGCTCAGCCAGCGCGTCCACCAGGTCCGCGTACACACCGGGGGCGGCGATGACGCGCGTGGCCGCGGTGCAGTCCTGCCCAGCGTTGAACAGCCCCGCAATCGCCACCCCTTCGGCGGTGGACGACAGGTCGGCGTCGTCGAAGACGATCACCGGCGCCTTGCCACCGAGCTCGAGGTGCACGCGCTTGACGTCGTCCGCGGCGGCCTTGGCCACCGCCATGCCGGCGCCCACCGAACCGGTGATGGCCACCATCTGCGGGGTCGGGTGCGACACCAGCAAGCGGCCGGTGTCGCGGTCGCCACAGACCACGTTGAGCACGCCGGGCGGCAGGAACTCCGAGGCGATCTCGGCCAGCAGCAGGGTCGAGGCCGGGGTGGTGTCGCTGGGCTTGAGGACGACGGTGTTGCCGGCGGCGATCGCCGGGGCGAACTTCCACACCGCCATGAGCATCGGGTAGTTCCAGGGGGTGACCTGGCCGATCACACCGATCGGCTCGCGGCGGACGTAGGAGGTGTGCCCGGCCATGTACTCCGCAGCCGCCTTGCCCTCGAGCAGCCGAGCCGCTCCGGCGAAGAAGCGGATCTGGTCCACCATCGGACCGATTTCCTCGGCCTTGGTCAGCGCGGTGGGCTTGCCGCAGTTCTCCACCTCCGCTGCGACGATGTCGTCGGCCCGCTCCTCGATCGCGTCGGCGAGCTTGATCAGGGCCTTCTGCCGCTCGCTGGGCGTGCTGTCGCGCCAGCCCTCGAACGCCTCCGCGGCGGCGACGTACGCACGGTCGACGTCCTGGGCCTTCGACACCGGCGCGTGCGCGAACACCTCGCCGTTCGTCGGGTCCACCAGGTCGCTGGTGACCCCCTCGGCGGTGTCGACGTACTGGCCGTTGACGAAGTTCCGCAGCCGACGCAGCTCACCCATCGAATCGCTCCTCGCTCAGGTCGGGCCGGGACGTCCTCCCGGCGGGGCGTGAAGCCCGGATCCGGACAGACGCTACTGCGCTGGGGACGTACCCTGCACAGTCATGTCCGAGGTCACCACCCCTGGTTCGGCGCCGATGACGCGCGTCCCCACCGACCCTGTCCGTGGCGAGCAGGTTCGCGCGGCCGATCGGGCGCACGTGTTCCACTCCTGGAGCGCCCAGGCCAAGATCACTCCGATGGCTCTCGCCGGCGCCGAGGGGTCCTACGTCTGGGACTACGACGGCAACCGCTACCTGGATCTGTCGAGCCAGCTCGTCAACACCAACATCGGCCACCAGCACCCCACAGTGGTCGCCGCCATCCAGGAGCAGGCCGGACGGCTGTGCACGATCGCCCCGCAGCACGCCAACGACGTTCGCAACGAGGCGGCAAGACTCATCACCGAGTTGGCGCCCGAGGGCTTCTCGAAGGTCTTCTTCACCAACGGCGGGGCCGAGGCGGTCGAGAACGCGGTGCGGATGGCCCGCCTTCACACGGGACGGCAGAAGGTGCTCACCCGGTACCGGTCGTACCACGGCGGAACCCAGACCGCAGTGACCTTGACGGGTGACCCGCGGCGCTGGCCGAACGACTGGTGGACCAGCGGTGTCGTCCACTTCTTCGGGCCGTTCCTCTACCGGTCGATGTTCTACGCGCAGACCGAGCAGGAGGAGGCCGAGCGCGCGCTGCGGCACCTCGAGGAGACCATCCGGTTCGAGGGCCCCGACACGGTCGCGGCGGTGCTGCTCGAGACAGTCCCTGGCACCGCCGGGATCATGGTGCCGCCCGCGGGCTACCTGTCCGGGGTGCGCGAGATCTGCGATCGCTACGGCATCGTGCTGATCTTCGACGAGGTGATGGCCGGGTTCGGCCGCACCGGAGCCTGGTTCGCCTTCGACCACTTCGGGGTGAGGCCCGACCTCATCACGTTCGCCAAGGGCGTCAACTCCGGCTACGTCCCGCTGGGGGGCGTGGTGATCAGCGACCCGATCGCCGCGACCTTCGACGAGCGCGTCTACCCGGGGGGGCTCACCTACTCCGGCCACCCCTTGGCGTGTGCTGCGGCGGTCGCCACCATCTGCGCGATGCGCGAGGAGGGCATCGTCGAGAACGCGGCCCGGATCGGCGCGCAGGTGCTCGGGCCCGGGCTGCGCGAGCTCGCCGAGCGCCACCCGGTGATCGGGGACGTGCGCGGGCTCGGGGTGTTCTGGGCGCTCGACCTGGTCAAGAGCCGCCGGACCAAGGAGGAGCTCGCCCCCTACGGCGGAACCAGCGAGGCGATGACGGTGCTGCTCGGCGCGCTGCGGCGTCGTGGCGTGCTGCCCTTCGCCAACTACCACCGGCTGCACGTGGTGCCCCCCTGCACGATCAGCGAGGCCGAGGCCAAGGAAGGCCTGGCGGCGCTCGACGAGGCGCTCGGGGAGATCGCCGGGTACTACGAGGGCTGAGCCGCCTCGGCCGGACCACCATGTACTACGACGTGCATCTGCTGGCGCCGAACGACTGGGCCGACCCCCGCGGCGCACTGGCCCGTGCCGCCGCCCGCGCCCTGCACGAGCGGGACGTCGACCCCACCCGGGACCTGCCGCCGCGACGGCCTCGCCGGCCCGGGCCGACGTCGGCGCAGCCTCCGGCAGCGGCACCGGCACCGCAGCCCCCGGCAGCGGCGACGCTGGTGGGCCCTGACGTGTTGGAGCGCGTGCGGGCGACCTGGGTCCGACCGGAGGATGGGCTGCGGATCGAGGCCGGTGCCACCACCCTGCTCGTCCGGCTGCCGTACTGGTACGTGGGCCGCGAGGCGCGCACCCAGGCCAAGGTGCTGCACGCCGTCGTCGCCGACCTCGAGAAGGAGTCCGGGCGGCGTGGCTACGACCCGCAGCTGTCCGACTGGTTCACCGGTCGCGACGCCGCCGACACCGCAGCCGTCCTCGACGCGGTGGCTGACTTCCAAGCCCGCGAGCGGGTCGACAGCCCGGCGGTGGATGCGATCCGGGCCCAGCGGGCAGCGTCCGGCAGGCGCCCACGGCTCGGGATCGGCCGGCGCCGGTCCTAGGGTGGACTTCCGTGCGGGTGCTGGTGGTGGGGTCGGGCGGGCGAGAGCACGCATTGGTCGTGGGGCTCAAGCGGGACCCCGACGTGGAGGCGGTCTACGCCGCGCCGGGCAACGCAGGGATCGCCGCGGACGCCGACGCGGTGGAGCCGGTGCAGGCCACCGACCCTGCGCAGGTCACCGCGCTGGCCGCCCGGCTGGGCGTCGACCTGGTCGTGGTCGGACCTGAGGCGCCGCTGGTAGCCGGGGTGGCCGACGCGGTCCGGGCTGTGGGCATCGCCTGCTTCGGGCCGTCAGCCGCGGCGGCTGAGATCGAGGGCAGCAAGGCGTTCGCCAAGGACGTCATGGCGGCCGCGGGGGTGCCCACCGCCATGGCCCACGTGTGCGACACCGCAGCCGAGGTGGCCGAGGCGCTCGACGCGTTCGGGCCGCCGTACGTGGTCAAGGACGACGGCCTCGCCGCCGGGAAGGGGGTCGTCGTCACCGGCGACCGCGACGTCGCCGTGGCCCACGCCGCCGCGTGCGGCCGGGTGCTGGTGGAGGAGTACCTGGACGGTCCCGAGGTCTCGCTGTTCTGCCTCACCGACGGGACGGCCGTCCGCGCCCTGCAGCCCGCGCAGGACTTCAAGCGCATCGGCGATGGCGACACCGGCCCCAACACCGGCGGCATGGGTGCCTACACCCCGCTGCCGTGGGCGCCGCCCGACCTGGTGCCCGACGTCGTCAGCCGGGTGGTCCAGCCGACGGTGGACGAGCTGCGCGCCCGCGGAACACCCTTCGTGGGCCTGCTCTACGCGGGCCTGGCGCTGACCTCGCGCGGGCTGCGCGTGGTCGAGTTCAACGCCCGGTTCGGCGACCCGGAGACCCAGGCGGTGCTGGCGCTGGAACGCACCCCGTTGGGGGCCCTGCTGCTCGCCGCCGCCACCGGCTCGCTGGCCGAGGTCGAACCCCCGCACTACCGGGCGGGGGCCGCGGTGACGGTCGTGGTCGCCGCCGCCGGCTACCCCGCCGACCCGCGCACCGGCGACCCGATCCGGGGTCTGGCCGAGGCCGGTGCCGTGGAGGGGGTGCGGGTGCTGCACGCCGGCACCCGGGTCGACGCCGCGGGGCAGGTGGTGACCGCCGGAGGCCGCGTCCTGTCGGTCACCGCCGTCGGCGACGACCTGGCGCAGGCGCGCGAGCGTGCCTACCGCGCTGTGCGACTCATCGACATCCCGGGCGGGCAGTACCGCACCGACATCGCCGCTGCGGCTGCTGCTGTCGCCGATAGGCCCTGAACCGCCGCCGCGGGTGGCGATACTGCTTGTCATGCACACCGAGGTGCTCGCCCTGACCTCCGGCAACCGGCTGGTGACCGACCTGACCGCGGCCGTGGCCGGCTTCTGCCAGGGCCGCGGCGACGGCCTGTGCCACGTCTTCGTCCCGCACGCGACCGCGGGGGTGGCGCTGATCGAGACCGGGAGCGGCAGCGAGGCCGACCTCTCCGACGCCCTCGAGCGGCTGCTGCCGACTGCGGACGTCTACCGGCACCGGCACGGCAGCCTGGGGCACGGCCGCGACCACGTGCTGCCGGCGTTCGTGAGCCCCTCGCTGACCCTCCCGGTGCTGGCCGGCCGTCCAGCGCTCGGCACCTGGCAGAGCGTCGTGCTGGTGGACCCGAACGGCGACAACCCGCGTCGTCAGGTCCGGCTGTCGTTCGTCGCCGGCTGAACCCCTGCCGCCGGTAGGACGTCCGGCCCGGACGCCCCGCGCAGCTGGCGGGCCACCACCACCCCGAGCAGCACGACCAGCACGACGACGAGGATGTTGCGCAGCAGCAGGACCGTGAGGGCCTCGGGGAGCAGATTGAGCAGCGACTCGTAGTTCCAGGGCCAGATCAGCTGGGTGAGCCCGGCGAGGGCGACGAGCGCGACGTCGACGGCCCGCGGCACGCTCGCGGCCGCGGTGGCCAGCGCGACGAGCGGCAGGAACCACAGCACGTACTGGGGGCTGAACACCGTGTTGACGGCCACGAGCAGGGTGGCCAGCAGGGCCGCCGACGACGCGCGCAGCGCGTCCGGCCGGGACGCACCGGTGCCGACGTCCGAACCGGCGCGGTGCCCGAGCAGGAGCACGACCAGGCAGGCCACGGCTGTGACGACGAGACCGAGCAGGTCCCACGCCGGGCCGGCCGAGTCCTGCAGCTGGAAGGCGCGGAACTCGAACTCCCAGACCGTCGTCGGGTCCTGCCCGCGGCTGGCCCACAGCGTCGGCGTGGCCGGCAGCGACTCGATCTGCAGGCCGCGGCCGGACTGGTAGACCAACGGGGTCACGACGCTGTCCCGGCCCGCCAGCAGCGCCTCGGCCGCCACCCCGGCCAGGACGGTGCCGCCGGCCGCAAGCGCCCAGCGCCGGGCCTGCGGCCGGGGCAGCAAGGCGGCCGCCAGCACCAGCGGCCACAGCTTGAGCAGCACCGCCAGCCCCAGCAGCACCCCTGACCAGGCCGGCCGCGGGCCGCGCCACCGCACGGCCAGCACCACCAGCACGGCCACGAGCAGGTCGTAGCGCAGCCAGACGACCGGGCCGAGTGCCGCCCCCCCGATCACCCACAGCCACGCCGGTCGGCCACCCACCCGGGCGAGCACGACCAGCAGCACCAGATCGAGGGCCAGCATGACGGCGATCCAGGCCCAGCCGAACGTGACCGGGTCGCCCGACAGCAGAGCGCCGCGCGCGAGCAGCCGGGCCAGTCCCGGGTACTCGGCGAGCGGCGGGGCCGGGTCGTCCCCGAACGGCGCCTGGTGCGCCCAGGACCAGACCAGGGTGATGTCGTTGAACAACGTCGGGCGGGTGAGGCTGCTGACGGCGTACCCCAGCAGCATGGCCCGGCTCGCCGCCCACACCACGAGAACACCCGCCCACCACCCGGCCGAGTGCCGCGCGGCACCTGCGCGCGCAGCCGAGGGGGTGGCGGTCACCGGCGGCATCATCCCAGAGCGGGCCGGGCGGAGGCCGCGAAGCCTCCGCCCGACAGTGCGGCCACGTGCTCCGTCGCGCGGAACCGTCGGTCGCCGGGGGCCGTCGAACAGCCAGGACCGCCCAGCGCTCGGCCCCGGCGCCGCCACCGCGACCGCCGTCCTGGCGCTCGACCACAGCCGACCCGCAGGACGCCGTCCGCTGAGCGTCGGCGAGAATCGTCGTCCGTGGCCACGACCCCAGCGGACGGCCCCGGCGAGCGGCCGGTCATCCCGGACGTCCTCGCGACCCGGTACGCGTCCGAGCCGATGGCCGCGCTCTGGTCACCGGTGCAGAAGGTGCGGCTCGAGCGTCGACTCTGGCTGGCGGTGCTGACGGCGCAGCGCGACCTCGGTGTCGTTGTCCCGGCCGGTGCCCTCGAGGCCTATGAGGCCGTCCTCGACGACGTCGACCTGGACTCGATCGCCGAGCGGGAGAGGGTCACCCGGCACGACGTCAAGGCCCGGATCGAGGAGGTCAACGCCCTGGCCGGATTCCAGGACGTGCACAAGGGCATGACCTCGCGCGACCTGACCGAGAACGTCGAGCAGCTGCAGGTGCGCCAGTCGCTGGAGATCGTCCGCGACAAGGCGGTTGCCTCGCTGGCCCGGCTGGCCTCGCTGGCTGCCGAGCATGAAGCACTGGTGATCACCGGGCGCACCCACAACGTACCTGCGCAGGCGACGACGCTCGGCAAGCGGTTCGCGTCGGCCGCCGAGGAGCTGCTGCTCGCGCTGCGCCGGCTCGAGGCCGTCCTGGCCGACTACCCGCTGCGCGGGATCAAGGGCCCGGTCGGCACCGGCCAGGACATGCTCGCGCTGCTGGACGGCGACGCGCACCGGCTGGCCCGGCTCGAGCGGGCCGTCGCCGAGCACCTGGGTTTCACCCGGGTGCTCACCAGCGTCGGCCAGGTGTACCCGCGGTCGCTGGACTACGGCGTGGGGGCCACGCTCGTGCAGGTGGCGGCGGGGCCGGCGAGCCTGGCGACGACCATCCGGCTCATGGCGGGCCAGGAGCTGGTGACCGAGGGGTTCGCTGCCGGCCAGGTCGGCTCGAGCGCCATGCCGCACAAGATGAACAGCCGTTCGTGCGAGCGCATCGACGGGCTGGCGGTGGTGCTGCGCGGATATGCGGGCATGCTCGGCGAGCTCGCCGGCTCCCAGTGGAACGAGGGCGACGTGTTCTGCTCGGTCGTGCGCCGGGTGGCGTTGCCGGGGATGTTCCTCGCCGTCGACGGGCTGTTCGAGACGTTCCTCACCGTGCTCGACGAGCTCGGCGTCTACCCCGCGGTGGTGCAGCGCGAGCTCGACCGGTACCTGCCGTTCCTCGCCACGACGGCGGTGCTGGTCGCCGCCGTCCGCAGGGGGGTAGGCCGCGAGACGGCCCACGCGGTCATCAAGGAGCACGCCGTGGGCGTCGCCCTGGCCATGCGCGAGCAGGGCAGCACCGACAACGACCTGCTCGCCCGGCTGGCCGCCGACCCGCGGCTCGGACTGTCGGTCGCCGACGTGGACGGGCTCGTCGCCGACCCGCGGGTGTTCGTCGGGGCGGCGTCGGCCCAGGTCGCGGAGGTGTGCAGCCAGGTGGCCGAGGTCGTCCGGCGATACCCGCAGTCCGCGGCCTACCAGCCCGCACCGATCCTCTGATCGCCGCTGGCGCGGCCGCAGGCTCCGGCGACGCGCGCTGCGGTGACGCGCGCTACGGCGACGCGCTCTGCGGTGACGCGCTGTGCACGGTGAGCGGTGGCTGTGCACGGTCTCGAGACCGTGCACAGCCACACGAGTCCTGCTTAACGTGATCAGTGCGGGCCGGCTCGGCGGTGCTCGGGAGGGGCCGCAGTACCGTGGCTGGCGTGTCGAGCCCGTCCCCGGCTGCCGGGAGCGGCGGCGCGGTCGACGCGCCGCCGGTTCTTCCCGGGTACCGGCACGTCTACTCCGGCAAGGTGCGCGACCTGTACGAGCCTCTGGACGGCTCCGCCGAGGTGCTGGTCGTAGCCAGCGACCGCGTCTCGGCCTACGACTGGGTGCTGCCCACGCCCATCCCGGGCAAGGGGGCGGTGCTCACCGCGCTGACGCTGTGGTGGTTCGAACGCCTGGCCGACCTCGTGCCCACCCACCTGGTGAGTGCGCAGGACGTGCCGCAGGCCGTCCGCGGACGCGCCATGCGGTGCCGGCGGCTGCAGATGGTCCCAGTGGAGTGCGTGGCCCGCGGCTACCTGACCGGCAGCGGGCTGGTCGACTACCGAGCCACCGGCAGCGTCTGTGGTATCGCCCTGCCGGCTGGGCTCACCGACGGCTCGCGGCTCCCTGAGGCCCTGTTCACGCCCGCCAGCAAGGCCCCCCAGGGCGAGCACGACGAGAACATCAGCTTCGCCGACGTGGTCGCACTCGTCGGTGCGGACGAGGCGGACGCGCTGCGCGCCACCACCCTGGCCGTCTACACCCGGGCCGAGCAGGTGGCCCGGGCGTGCGGGCTCATCGTCGCCGACACCAAGCTGGAGTTCGGCCACGCCGAGCCGGGGGGCCCGCTCGTGCTCGGCGACGAGGTGCTCACCCCGGACTCCTCCCGGTTCTGGCCTTCGGAGCGATGGCAGCCCGGCCGCGCACAGCCGTCCTTCGACAAGCAGTACGTGCGCGACTGGCTCAGCTCACCGGCCTCGGGCTGGGACCGGCACGGCGGCCAGCCGCCGCCGTCGCTGCCGCCCGAGGTGGTCGAGCGCACCCAGGCCCGTTACGTCGAGGCCTACCGTCGGCTGACCGGTCGGGACCTCCCCGCGCTGTGATCCGCGTCCGGGTGGCGCGGGGCCGGGACGCGACACGGGGCCCGGCCGGTGTGGCCGGACCCCGCGTGGGCTCTGCGCGCTAACGAGGCTCAGACGAGCGCCTTCGCCTTGAGCTTCTCGAACTCCTCCTGGCTGATGGCGCCGGCGTCGAGCAACTCCTTGGCGTGGGCGATCTGCTCGGCCGGGGTGGCCGGCTTGCCCGCTTCCTTCATCAGGCCCTTGGTGTACTCGATCTGTGCCTCGCGGTACTCCTCGGCCGTCTCGACGTCGCGCTGGGCCATGCCCTTGCCGCGAGCGATGAGGTAGGCCAGCGCCGTGATGAGCGGCAGGAAGAGCAGGAAGATCAACCAGACCGCCTTGATCCAACCGTTCATGCTCTTGTCCCGGAAGATGTCCATGATGATCCGGAACAGGACGAACAGGTAGGCGACGAACAGGAAGATCCAGAGCGTCCACAGCAGGATGTCGATGAAACTTTCGAGGAAGCTGGGCATGGGTCCCTTCCAGGGGTGACGGGGTCGTTACGTCCACTACCAGTGTAGGCCGGGTACCGAGTCGGATCGGACTCCCGGGCGTCCGGCGTGGCGTCGCCGCTGGCTACGCTCGACGTCGTCGACCGCCGAGCGCAGGGAGCCCACGTGAGCGTCGTCGTCGAAGTGATGCCCAAGCCCGAGATCCTCGACCCCCAGGGCCAGGCTGTGCTCTCCGCGTTGCACCGGCTGGGCTTCACCGAGGTCACCTCCGTGCGCCAGGGCAAGCGGTTCGAGCTGACCGTCGAGGGCGAGGTGGACGAGCAGACGCTGGCTCGGCTCGAGCAGGCGGCGGCCACCTTGCTGGCCAACCCGGTGATCGAGGACCATCGCGTGTCCGGGTCCAGCGCGCACGCGGAGCCGTCGGCCTGATGCGCGTCGGCGTCGTCACCTTCCCCGGCTCGCTCGACGACGGGGACGCGGCCCGGGCCGTCCGCTACGCCGGCGGCGTGCCGGTGGCGCTGTGGCACGGCGAGGACGACGCTCGCGGCGTGGACGCGGTGATCCTGCCCGGGGGGTTCTCCTACGGGGACTACCTGCGCTGCGGCGCGATCGCCCGGTTCGCCCCCGTGATGCGCTCGGTGGTCGATCGGGCCCGCGCCGGCATGCCAGTGCTCGGCATCTGCAACGGCTTCCAGATCCTGTGCGAGGCGCACCTGCTGCCCGGCGCGCTCATCCGCAACGATGTGCGCACCTTCGTCTGCCGCGACCAGGCGCTGCGGGTCGAGACCGCCGCGACCGCGTGGACAGTCGACTACGCCGCCGGGCAGCGCATCGTCGTCCCGCTCAAGTCCGGCGAGGGTGGCTACGTCGCGGACGGCGCCACCCTCGACCGGCTGGAGGGCGAGGGCCGCGTGGTCGTCCGCTACGTCGAGGGCAACCCGAACGGCTCGATGCGCGACATCGCCGGCGTGGCCAGCGAGGACGGCCGCGTCGTCGGCCTGATGCCGCACCCGGAGCACGCGATCGAGCCGCTCACCGGGCCGGGTACCGACGGCCTCGGCTTCTTCACCTCGGTGCTCGCGTCGGTCGCGACGGCGTGAGGGGACGGCCCCCGGCTCGACAGCCGGCGCGACTGTAGGAGCCAGGCCAGGGGTGGCGGTGCCCGACCGTGCGGGTCACCTGCACGCACGACGCGACGCCGCGGGACGCGCTGCCCGCGCCGGCCGCCGAGCCCGACCGCTACCTGGTCTGGGGTGAGGGCACCGCCGACGAGATGTGCCTCGGCATCCTCGCCGTCACCTGCCCACAGCCCCGGACTACGTTGGGTGCCCGTGACCCTGGACACCGTCGAGCGGGCCGAGCAGACCCCGGACGAGCCGCAGCCGTGGGCCGACCTCGGGCTCAAGGCCGACGAGTACGAGCGGATCCGCGAGCACCTCGGCCGCCGGCCCACCTCGTCCGAGCTGGCGATGTACTCGGTGATGTGGAGCGAGCACTGCTCGTACAAGTCCAGCAAGGTGCACCTGCGGCAGTTCGGCGAGAAGCAGCCGCCCACCGACGCCCTGCTGGTCGGCATCGGGGAGAACGCCGGCGTGGTCGACGTGGGCCAGGGCTACGCCGTCACGTTCAAGGTCGAGTCGCACAACCACCCGTCCTACGTCGAGCCGCACCAGGGTGCGGCGACCGGGGTGGGCGGCATCGTGCGCGACATCCTCGCGATGGGCGCCCGGCCGGTCGCGGTGATGGACCCGCTGCGCTTCGGGCCGCTGGACGCACCCGACACCGCGCGGGTACTGCCCGGGGTGGTGGCCGGCATCGGCGGGTACGGCAACTGCCTCGGACTGCCGAACATCGGCGGCGAGGTGGTGTTCGACCCCTCCTACGCGGGCAACCCGCTGGTCAACGCGCTGTGCGTCGGGGTGATGCGGCACGAGGACATCCAGCGCTCGGGCGCCACCGGCGTGGGCAACCTCGTCGTGCTCTACGGCGCCAAGACCGGCGGGGACGGCATCGGCGGGGTCTCGGTGCTGGCGAGCGAGACGTTCAGCGACACCGGGCCTACCAAGCGGCCCAGCGTGCAGGTGGGCGACCCGTTCATGGAGAAGCTGCTCATCGAGTGCACGCTCGAGCTTTTCGCCGCGGGACTGGTAGTGGCGATCCAGGACCTCGGCGGCGCAGGGCTGTCGTGCGCGACCTCGGAGATGGCCTCGGGCGGCACCGGCGGCATGCGGGTGGAGCTCGACCGGGTACCGCTGCGCGACCCCACGCTCGCTCCAGAGGAGATCCTGATGAGCGAGTCGCAGGAGCGGATGATGGCGGTCGTCGAGCCGTCCCGCATCGACGACTTCCTGGCCGTGTGCGCGAAGTGGGACGTGCTCGCCACCGTCCTGGGTGAGGTCACCGAGTCCGGGCGGCTGGTCGTCACCTGGCACGGCGAGACGGTGGTGGACGTGCCGCCGCGCACCGTGGCACACGAGGGGCCCGTCTACGACCGGCCGTTCGCGCGACCGTCCTGGCAGGACGCGCTGCAGGCCGACGAGCCGACCCCGGCGCGCCTGCCACGCCCGGCGGATGCGAATGCGCTGCGCGAGACGGTGCTCCGGCTGGCGGCCAGCCCCAACCTGGCGTCCAAGGCCTGGGTCACCGACCAGTACGACCGGTACGTGCTCGGCAACACGGTGCTCGCCCAGCCCGAGGACGCCGGCGTGCTGCGGCTGGACGAGGAGTCGGGCCTCGGTGTGGCCGTAGCGACCGACTGCAACGGGCGCTTGACGAAGCTCGACCCCTACCAGGGCGCCCGGCTGGCGCTGGCCGAGGCGTACCGCAACGTCGCCACTGTGGGGGCGCGCCCATTGGCCGTCACCAACTGCCTCAACTTCGGCTCGCCGGAGGACCCGGCGGTGATGTGGCAGTTCGCCGAGGCGGTGCGCGGTCTCGCCGACGCCTGCCTGGAGCTGGGGGTACCGGTCACCGGCGGGAACGTCTCGTTCTACAACCAGACCGGCGACACCGCCATCCTGCCCACGCCGGTCGTCGGGGTGCTCGGCGTGCTGGACGACGTGGCCCGCCGGACCCCCCAGGGCTTCAGCGCACCCGGCCAGATGATCTACCTGCTCGGACAGACGCGTGACGAGCTGGCCGGCTCTGAGTGGGCCCACGTGATGCACGGCCACCTCGGCGGGCGCACACCTCGCTGCGACCTGGAGGTCGAGCGAGCGTTGGCCGAGATCCTCATCAACGCCTCCCGGGACGGCCTGATCGACGCAGCCCACGACCTGTCCGACGGCGGGCTCTCCCAGGCGTTGGTCGAGGCGTGCGTGCGGCACGGACTGGGCGCGCGGGTCTGGCTGCCCGACGGCCTCGACCCGTTCGTCGCCCTGTTCTCCGAGTCGCCCGGACGAGCGATCGTCGCGGTGCCGCGCTCGGAGGAGGTGCGCTTCACCGACATGTGCACGGCCCGCCGATTCCCGCACGTGCGTCTCGGCGTGGTGGACGACGGAGGCCCGCAGGGGCCCCTGCTCGACGTCCAGGGGCAGTTCAGCATCGGCGTCGTCGAGCTGCGCGCGCGGCGGGAGGCCACGCTGCCGGCAGCGCTGGGGGTGTCGGCGTCAGCGTCGGACGCCTGACGAGCGGCGCTGCGAGCCGGCGGTTGCGGCCGCGGGCGCCCGGGCCGGCTAGGAGCTCTCGGTGGCCCGGGCCCAGCTCGGGTCGCGGCCGTGCGAACCCCGCGGCGGCGACGAGCGCAGCCCGTGCTGCAGGTAGCGAAGCGCCACGCCGGCGAGCTGCTCGGCCGCCGAGGCCGACACCGGCCCCGGCGGCAGCTCCACCACCGGGATGCCGGCCAGCCCGAGCGCGCGGGCGGCGTCGCGCTGGGCGATGCCAACCGCTGCCCCGCCGGACCGGGCCAGGTGTGGCCCGGCCGTGCGCAGGGCCAGGGCGACCGCGACGGCGTCGGGCTCGACCAGCACGAGCGAGTCGAGGGTGCCGAACCGGCCGACACCGTCGGACAGCGTGGCCAGCCACTCCCGCTCGCTGTGGGTGTCGAGCAGCTCGAAACGGGCCCGGTGACCGAGAGAGTCGGCGAGCCGGATGCCCTCGGCCACACCGATGCAGCCGTCGGCGATGAGAACTCGCGCCCCTGCGAGCACGAGCAGGCGACACAGCGCGGTCCCCACCGTCCCGGCTCCGCCGGTGACGAGAACTGTTCGGTCGGTCAGGGCTTGCATGGCCCACCTCCGTCGGACCCGTCCTGTCTATCCGTCTGCACCTCGCGTCGACAGGACCTCCGGCCTACGGTCAGCGCCGCAGGTCCCTTCTCGTTGTCCTTCCCCGACCGACGCGGAGGTCCACGCAGACTTCGGTGGGCTCGGGCTACGGTCACCGCGTGGCTCGCCCTCGCCCGACGACCGCTCAGGTGCGGCCGGTGCTCGAGCAGGCGGTGGCGGCGATCGGTGGCTGGCTGCGTCGGGACCTCGCTGCCGCCGGCCCGGCCGTCCTGGACGCGCCGAGCGTGCTGCCCGCCTGGACGGTGCGTGACCTCGCTGCCCACCTGCTGTTGGTGGCGGACTCACTGGTGCAGCTGCAACCCCTGACCGCGGCGGCCCCGGTGCTGTCGGTTGCCGACTACCTGGCCGGGTATCCCGCCGGTGCCGAGGTCATCGCCGAACGGACCAGGGCGGTGGCGGCCGGCACGGACGACATCCCGGCCGAGTACGAGCAGCGCTGGGTCCAGGGGTGGGACCGGCTCGACGACCTCGGCGCGGCCGCGTCGGTCCAAGCCCGTCGCGGGCCGATCCGGCTGGCCGACTTCCTGCTCACCCGCGTCGTCGAGGTCGTGGTGCACGCCGACGACCTGGCGCGGTCGGTGCCCGACCGACCCGCTCCCACGTTGCCGACCGAGGCGGAGCGGCTGGCCGTGCGGACCCTCCTCGACGGGCTCGCCACCCGGTACCCGGGGCGGGCCCTCGAGGTGCGTGTGCCGCCGGTGGCCGCCGTCCAGTGCTTGGCCGGACCCCGGCACACCCGGGGCACCCCACCCGGCGTGGTGGAGACCGACCCGCCGACCTGGCTGCGGCTGGCCGCGGGCCGCCAGCTGTGGGCGGACGCCGTCGCGGCGGGCCTCGTGAGCGCTTCCGGCGAGCGGGCCGACCTCGCCGCCTACCTGCCGCTGCTCTGAGCGCCCCGGCGACGTGCCGTGCGGAAGGGGCCGGTCGGCACCTGGGGAGCCGGTAGTCTCCACCAGTCGCCGGTGTGGGCCGGCGCCACGCAGGGAGGGTATGTGGACGAGTCCGGCCGCGTCAGCCGCCCCTCGGTGCGGCTGCGCGGTCTGCGCAAGCAGTTCGGGTTCGGCGACGACGTGGTCGTGGCCGTCCACGACCTGGATCTGGACATCGCCGACGGTGAGTTCCTCACCCTGCTCGGCCCGTCCGGCTCGGGCAAGACGACCGTGCTGCGGATGATCGCCGGCTTCGAGCAGCCGACGGCGGGTCAGGTCTTCCTTGGTGACACCGACGTCACCCGGGTGCCGCCGTTCGACCGCGACGTCAACACCGTGTTCCAGGACTACGCGCTCTTCCCGCATATGAGCGTGCTGCACAACGTCGAGTACGGGCTGCGGGTCAAGGGGGTCGGCCGCGCTGAGCGGCGGCAGCGCGCGGTCGAGGCGCTCGCCTCGGTGCGGCTGGGCGACTACGGGGCGCGCAAGCCGTCCCAACTCTCCGGCGGCCAACGGCAACGGGTCGCGCTGGCGCGGGCCCTGGTCAACCGACCCAAGGTGCTGCTACTCGACGAGCCGCTCGGCGCGCTCGACCTCAAGCTGCGCGAGCAGATGCAGGTGGAGCTCAAGCAGCTGCAGCGGCAGGTGGGCATCACCTTCGTGTTCGTGACCCACGACCAGGAGGAGGCGCTGACCATGTCCGACCGCATCGCCGTCTTCGACGCGGGGCGGATCGAGCAGGTCGGGACCCCCACCGAGGTCTACGAGCGCCCTGCGACCGAGTTCGTGGCCGGCTTCGTCGGCACGTCCAACCTACTCACCGGCGAGGCTGCGCGAGCCGTGCTGGGCCGGCCGGAGACGGTGAGCGTCCGCCCGGAGAAGATCCTGATGGTCGCTCGGGACGTCGAGCCGGCCGCGGGCGAGCATGCCGTGGACGGCGTGGTGGAGGAGGTCGTCTACATGGGCGCCACGACCCGCTTCGTCGTCGACCTGGAGGTCGGCGGCCGGCTGGTGGCGGCGCAGCAGAACCAGGCGGTCTCGTCCACGGACGCACGGGGGATGCGCGGCAGCGCCGTTCGGCTGCTCTGGAACCGCGCGAACGAGTTCCGCGTCGCCTGACGCGGTGGACGTGCCGGGCCATCCGGGTCCGGTACCGGAGAGGTCCCGGCTGGGACAGGGGAGGTGCCATGTCGCACCCGCGATTGCTGAAGATGGCCGCGCTCGCCTCGGGTGTGGCTCTGCTCGCCGCCGCGTGCGGCGGCGGGGACTCCGGCGGTGAGGAGGCCACGCAGGCCGCCGGCGGGGAGCCCGCCCTGGGGGGAGAGCCCTACCCCGGACCCGTCGGGGACGAGACCGGCACGCTCAACGTGCTGGCCTGGCCGGGTTACGCCGAGGACGGGTCGACCGACCCGGCTGTCGACTGGGTGACCCCCTTCGAGGAGGAGACCGGCTGCGAGGTCAATGTCAAGGTCTTCGCGACCTCGAACGAGGCCGTGCAGCTGTTCCAGACGGGTCAGTACGACGTGGTGTCGGCCTCCGGCGACGCCTCGCTGCGGCTTGTGTACGGCGAGCTGGTGCAGCCGGTCAACCTCGACCTGATCCCCAACTACGCCGACGTGATCGACGAGCTGAAGGACCAGCCGTGGAACTCCGTGGACGGGGTCAACTACGGCGTCCCACACGGTCGTGGGGCGAACCTGCTGCTCTACACGCTGGCCGAGTACCCCGAGTCGCCCACCTCGTGGGCGGACATGTGGGAGTCCGACTCGCCGATTGCCGGCCAGGTCAGCCCCTACGACGACGCGATCTACATCGCTGACGCCGCCGTGTACCTGATGGCCACCCAGCCCGACCTCGGCATCGAGAACCCGTACGCGCTGGACCAGGAGCAGTTCGACGCCGCGATCGCCCTGCTCGAGCAGCAGAAGCCGCTGGTCAGCGAGTACTGGGGCGACGTGGTGAAGCAGGGCCAGGGACTGGCCGCCGGCACCACCCTGCAGTCCCAGGGCTGGCAGCTGACGGCCAACCTCGCCAACGGCGATGCCGAAGTGGTCGGCACCACGAAGCCCGAGGAGGGTGCCACCGGCTGGTCGGACACCTGGATGATCAAGAAGGACACCGAGGTCGTCGACTGCGCCTACAAGTGGCTCGACCACGTGATCTCCCCCGAGGTCAACGCTCAGATCGCAGAGTGGTTCGGTGAGGCTCCGGCCAACGAGAAGTCCTGCGACCTCACCGAGAACCCCGACCACTGCACGCTCTTCCATGCTCAGGAGAGCGACTACTGGGACAACGTCTACTACTGGACGACTCCGACCGAACAGTGCCTGGACGGGCGCACCGACGTCACCTGCGTGGCCTACGACGAGTGGGTGCAGGCCTGGTCGGCGCTGCGCAGCGGCTGAGCCGTCGCCGCGGCACCTGAGCATGGGCCAGACGGGAGCGCGAGCAGCGTGACGGTGACCAGCCCGACGGTGCCGGCGCCCTCCGGGGCGCCGGCACCGTCCCCCGGCCCGGTGCGAGCCGCCCAGACGTGGCTGTACCGCAGGGTCTGGGCGCGGCTGGCCGCGCTGCTCGCGCTCCCGCTCACGTGGCTCGTCCTGATCTACCTGGTGCCGCTGGCGTTGCTGTTCGTCACGGCGCTGTGGACCACCGACTCGTTCACCGGCCTGCTGGTGCGCGAAGTCTCGCTAGACAACTACCGGGAGATCCTCACCGAGCCGGCCTTCCTGCTCACGGTGCTGCGCACCGTGCTGGTGGCGGCCGCGGTCACCGTCGCCTGCGGGCTGATCGCCCTACCCATGGGCTTCTTCATGAGCCGGGTGGCCAGCCCGCGCTGGCGGCCGCTGCTGCTGGCTCTCGTCCTCACCCCGCTGTGGGCGGCCTACCTGGTGAAGGTGTACGCCTGGCGGACGATCCTGTCCCCGTCCGGCCCGGCCGCTGACGTCCTGGGCTGGGTGGGGCTGTCGCCCCCCGGCTACGGCCTCGGTGCGGTCGTGGTGGTGCTCACCTACCTGTGGCTGCCGTACATGATCCTGCCGGTCTACACCGCGCTGTCGGCGATGCCGGAGTCTCTGGTCGATGCGGCGGCCGACCTCGGCGCCCGGCCGTGGCGCACCTTCCGGGACGTGATGCTGCCAGTCATCTGGCCGGCCTTGGTGGCGGGCTCGGTCTTCACGTTCTCGCTCAGCCTCGGCGACTACATCACCGTCCAGCTCGTCGGGGGAACCCGGCAGATGCTGGGCAACGTCGTGTACCAGAACTTCTCGGTGAACCTGCCCTTCGCGGCAGCCATGGCCACCCTGCCGGTGGTGGTGATGGTCGGCTACCTGCTGGCCGTCCGCCGTACCGGGGCCCTGGAGAACCTGTGAGGGGCCACCGATGACCCTCACCCGGCCGGTCACGCGGCTGCTCGGCGTGCTGATGGCACTGGGCCTGGCCTTCATCTACGTCCCGCTCGCCGTGGTGGTGGTCAACTCCTTCAATGCCAGTACGACCTTCTCCTGGCCCCCCACCGAGCTGACCCTGCAGTGGTGGCAGGCAGCCTTCGCCAACGAGGGCGTCCGAGCGGCCCTGTGGACGTCCGTTCAGCTTGCAACGCTGGCCACCGTGGTCGCGCTGGTGCTGGGGACGCTGGCCGCGATGGCTCTGACCCGATATTCCTTCTTCGGCCGCGACACCATCTCGTTGCTGTTCGTGCTGCCCATCGCGCTGCCCGGCATCGTCACCGGGATAGGGCTGAACAACGTGTTCACCTCCTACCTGGGCGGGCTGACCTTCCTCACGCTCGTCATCGGGCACGCGACCTTCTGCATCGTGGTGGTGATCAACAATGCGGCGGCCCGGCTGCGGCGCACCGCGCCGTCCCTGGAGGAGGCATCGCTGGACCTGGGTGCCACCCGAGCCCGCACGTTCCGGCTCGTCACGCTGCCGGCGATGCGCAGCGCCCTGTTCGCCGGTGGACTGTTGGCCTTCGGCCTGTCGTTCGACGAGATCATCGTGACCACGTTCACCGCGGGGCCAGGGATCCAGACCCTGCCGCTGTGGATATTCCAGAACCTCTTCCGGCCGAACCAGGCCCCGGTCGTCAACGTGGTCGCGGCCTTCCTCGTCCTGGTCTCGATCATCCCGATCTACCTGGCCAACCGCATCTCCGGCGGCGCGGCGACCACCCCCGTCCGGTGACGCCCCGCCGCACGGACGCCCACCCCTGACCGCCCGCCTGCCCCCTCGCGCGGTGATCGTGGGAAAGTCGGGCCCCGGGGGCTGCGGGGGTCAGTGGACCGGGCGGACCCAGTCCCGGCCGCGGGGGACGAAGCCCAGCCGCTCGAGGTAGGGGTCGTCCGGACGCAGCCGGGGCGGGGCCACGACCTCACGGAAGCCGTGCTCGGCGAACCAGCCGCTGCCCTCGTACAGGTACTCCGCAGGGGTGAAGTCGCGGTAGCGGGGCAGGACGTAGTCCAGGTGCAGCCGTGCCACTCCCGGTTCCTCCCCAGCCAGCAGCACGACCCCGGCCGTCTCGTCGCCGCGGAGCATGAGGAAGGCATGCGCCTGGGCTGCCGCCGGGTCGTAGACGAAGCCGGGGTTGAAATGGCGGATGTCGCTGTCGTGCACCCGCAGCAGGTGGCGCAGGTACTCGTCGCCCGGGCCGACCTCGAGCAGGGTGTAGCCGGTGGGCTCCGCCGCCGTGCGCAGCCGGGCGACGAAGACGAGGTTGATGGCGATGATGGCGACGTTCATCGCCACCATCGGCCAGACCTCGATGATCGCGTTGTAGACCACGAGCACGACGGCCGCGACGGTGTTGAGCACCCGAAGCCGCAGCACCCGGGTCTGCAGCAGCGAGACGACGAGCAGGGTCGAGCCGATCCACCCGATCGCCTCGACCCACGCCACGCTCCCAGGCTATGCCCGCTCGTAAGGTGACGACGTGGCTGCCGACGCCTCTACCGACCTTGCCGCCGTGGTGGCGGCGCTTCAGCCCCAGGTCCTGCGCGACCTGGCCGACCTCGTGCGTATCCCCTCGGTGAGCGCCGACCCCGCCCGCCACGACGACGTGGCCGCGAGCGCGGCCTGGGTGGCGGCACGGGCCGGGGAGCTCGGCGCGGCCTCGGTCGAGGTGCTGGCCGTCGACGACGGCCGGCCCGCCGTCCTGGCGTCGTGGCCCGCGCCGGCGGGAGCCCCGACCGTCCTGCTCTACGCGCACCACGACGTGCAACCCGCCGACCCGACCGGATGGTCGTGCGACCCCTTCGAGCCGGTCGAGCGCGCGGGACGCCTCTACGGTCGCGGTGCGGCCGACGACAAGGCGGGCGTACTCGCGCACCTGTGTGCGCTGCGGGCGCACGACGGCCGGCCGCCGGTGGGGGTCACCTTGTTCATCGAGGGCGAGGAGGAGGTGGGCTCGCCGACGTTCGCGGCCTTCCTCGCCGCCCACCGCGCACGGCTGGCCGCCGACGTGCTGGTGGTGGCGGACTCGCAGAACTGGTCCGCCGACATCCCGGCGCTCACGACCACCCTGCGCGGGTTGGTGGACTGCCAGGTGCAGGTGCGAACGCTGCGCCGGCCGGTGCACTCGGGCATGTTCGGCGGCGCGGTCCCCGACGCGCTGTCGGCACTCGTCCGAATCCTCGCGACCCTGCACGACGACACCGGCGACGTGGCGGTACGCGGCCTGGTCCACGGCAGCCGGACCGGCCCCGACCTGGACGAGCAGGCGTTCCGCGCCGAGGCGGGCCTGCTCGACGGGGTCGACCTGGTGGGGTCGGGCAGCCTCACCGACCGGCTCTGGATGCGCCCGGCGATCTCGGTGCTGGCGCTGGACGCCCCGCGGGTCGCCGACGTGGCGAACATCCTCGTCGACACGGCCAGCGCGGTGGTCAGCCTTCGGCTCGCCCCCGGCCAGGACCCGGACGCCGCCATGGCCGCCCTCGTCGAGCACCTGCACGCGCACGCCCCCTGGGGGGCGGAGGTCACCGTGCGACCCGGCGCGGCCGGGTCGCCGACGGTGGTCCCCGCGCAGGGTCCGCTGGTCGAGGTCGCCCGCGCTGCGCTGCGGGACGCCTTCGGCGGCGCTGAGCCCGTCGAGATCGGCGTGGGCGGCTCCATCCCGTTCATCGCCGCGCTCGCCCGGGACTACCCGCAGGCAGCGATCCTCGTCACCGGGGCCGGCGATCCCGCCGCGTCCTGGCACGGTCCGGACGAGAGCCTGCACCTGGGCATGTTCGAGAAGGTCTGCCTGTTCGAGGCCCTGCTGCTGGCACGGCTGAGCCCCGGGGGCTCACCGCGGCGATGAGCGTGGCTGGGTGCCAGGCCCGCCGAGCTACGGACAGCCGGACACGTTCGCGTACATAGTCACCACGGCAGGCTCTCAGGGGCGAGCAACAGCGCAGGTCACCATGATCGTGGTCGCCACTATGTAGGTGGATCGGGCCGCCCGGGGTCTGCGAGCGACGACGCCGCCCCCGGGGCGCCCTCGGGCACCTACACTCGTCGGGTGCCGCGTGGCGACGGTCACCTGACCACCGACCTCGACCCGCTCGAGCGACCCCAGGACGCCTGCGGCGTCTTCGGCGTCTGGGCCCCCGGCGAGGACGTCGCGAAGCTCACCTACTTCGGCCTCTACGCCCTTCAGCACCGTGGTCAGGAGTCCGCCGGCATCGCGGTGGGCGACGGCCAGGCGATCCTGGTCTACAAGGACATGGGGCTGGTGTCGCAGGTCTTCGACGAGCGCACGCTGTCCTCCCTCGTGGGTCATGTGGCCGTGGGGCACACCCGCTACTCCACCACCGGGTCCAGCCGCTGGGAGAACGCCCAACCCACGCTGGGGGCCAGCACCGACGGCACGCTCGCGCTGGGCCACAACGGCAACCTGACCAACCCGCACCACCTCGGTGAGATCATCGAGGCGCGGCCCCGCGGTGCCAGCGGTGAGGTCTCCCGTACCGGCACGACCGACACCGCACTGATCACAGCGTTGCTCGGCAGCCACCCCCACACCTCGCTCGAGGACGCGGCGATGGAGGACCTGCCCCTGCTGCGCGGGGCGTTCTCGCTGGTGTTCATCGACGAGTCGGCGCTCTACGCCGCCCGGGACCCGCAGGGGGTGCGCCCGCTGGTGCTGGGCCGGCTAGAGCGTGGCTGGGTCGTGGCCAGCGAGACCGCTGCCCTCGACATCGTGGGCGCGTCGCTGGTGCGGGAGGTCGAGCCCGGCGAGCTGGTGGTCATCGACGCGGGCGGGCTGCGCTCCCGCCGCTTCGCCCCGGCCGACCCCCGCGGCTGCCTGTTCGAGTTCGTCTACCTCGCCCGGCCCGACACCAAGATCACCGGACGGTCGGTGCACGCGGCCCGGGTGGAGGTCGGCCGCCGGTTGGCCGCCGAGCACCCGGCCGACGCCGACATCGTGATCCCCGTGCCCGAGTCGGGCACCCCCGCCGCAGTCGGCTACGCCGAGGCCAGCGGCATCCCGTTCGGCACCGGGCTGGTGAAGAACGCCTATGTGGGCCGGACGTTCATCCAGCCCAGCCAGACCATCCGGCAGCTGGGCATCCGGCTCAAGCTCAACCCCCTGCGCGAGGTGATCGAGGGCCGTCGACTGGTCGTGGTGGACGACTCCATCGTGCGCGGCAACACCCAGCGGGCGCTGGTCCGGATGCTGCGAGAGGCCGGCGCGGTCGAGGTGCACGTGCGCATCTCCAGTCCCCCGGTGAAATGGCCGTGCTTCTACGGCATCGACTTCGCCACCCGCGCCGAGCTGATCGCCAACGGCTTGGACATCGGCGCCATCCGGCGCCACCTGGGCGCCGACAGCCTGGGCTACATCTCCCTCGAGGCGCTGGTGGAAGCCACCACGGTGCCGATGGACCTGCTGTGCCGGGCCTGCTTCGACGGCGAGTACCCGATCGCACTTCCCCACGAGGCGCTGCGAGGCAAGCACGCACTCGAGCAGCCGACGCTGCCGCTGGACGGTGACGCGGGACGCAGCACCCTCGGCGGAGAGGAGGGCCTTCAGGCGCTGCTCGGGGGCGTCGGGGGGGCGGACGCGCTCACCCGCCCCTGATCGGCGCGACGGTGGGCGCCGGTTAGCCTCGACCCGTGCCCACCGCGTCTGCTTCCCGTGGCGAGCCGATCTCCTACGCCGCCGCGGGCGTCGACATCGACGCCGGTGACCGAGCGGTCGAGCTCATGCGGGCAAGCGTCGCCCGGGCCAGCCGGCCCGAGGTCGTCGGCGGTCTCGGCGGCTTCGCCGGGCTGTTCGACGCCTCGGCCCTGCGGGGCTACCGCCGACCGCTGCTGGCGACGTCCACCGATGGGGTGGGCACCAAGGTCGCCGTCGCCCAGCGGATGGACCGGCACGACACCATCGGCCAGGACCTGGTCGGCATGCTCGTGGACGACCTCGTCGTCTGCGGTGCCGAGCCGCTGTTCGTCACCGACTACATCGCCTGCGGCCGGGTCGTGCCCGAGCGCATCTCCGCCATCGTGGCCGGGGTGGCCGAGGGGTGCCGGCTCGCCGGCGCTGCGCTGGTCGGCGGCGAGACGGCCGAGCACCCCGGCCTGCTCGATCCCGACGAGTACGACCTCGCGGGCGCGACGACAGGCGTGGTCGAGGCAGACGACCTGCTCGGGCCGCAGCGGGTCGAGGCCGGGGACGCCGTGCTCGCGCTCGCCAGCAGCGGCCTGCACTCCAACGGCTACTCGCTGGCCCGGCAGGTGTTCTTCGAGCGCGCAGGTTGGGACGTGCACCGGCACGTGGACGAGCTGGGCCGCACGCTTGGCGAGGAACTGCTCGAGCCGACCCGCATCTACGCCCTGGGCTGCCTGGCGCTGGCCCGGTCCCTCGACGTGCACGCGATGGCACACATCACCGGCGGGGGCCTGGCCGCCAACCTCGCCCGGGTGCTGCCGGAGGGGCTGGGTGCCGTCCTCGACCGCTCGACCTGGACGCCGCCGGCGGTGTTCGCCCTTCTGTCCGACCTCGGCGTCCCCGCCGAGGAGATGGACCGCACCTTCAACCAGGGCGTCGGGATGGTGGTGGTGCTACCCGAGGCCGACGTTCCCGCCGCTGTCGACCTGCTCTCCGGCCGCGGCCTCCCGGCCTGGCGGCTCGGCGCGATCGAGGTCGCGGCCGGCTGCCGACTCGTCGGCCGCCACCCCTGAGCCGACGCGCACCCGGCTCGCGGGTGGGCCGTCCGCGGCTGGGGCCGCGGCGATCCGGGCGACACCGAGGGCCCACCAGGCCAGCCCCAGCAGCGCCACCGCGGGCAGCGTCGAGGACGGCAGCCCCAGCAGGCCCGGGCCGGTCCAGGTGCCGAACCCCGTCATGGCCACCATGAGCGTGGCGACCGGGACACCGGCGGCCACGAGCAAGACGGGTACCGCCCGCCGCGGCCGTCCGGCCAGCCAACGCTGCAGCGCCAGGTCGGCCAGCCCACTCACCCCGGCCACCTGCCACGAGGCCGCGAGCACGAGGACCAGCACGGCCAGGTGCGCGAGCCACCAGCCGGGTCCGAACGGGTCGATCGGCAGCCGCGGGCCGAGGGCGAGGACCACTGCGACGAGCAGCGCGAGCACCGGGAAGTGCCACAAGTAGATGCCGATCGCCCTGGCGGCGAAGCTGCCGACCACCCGCCAGAGCCGGTCCCGGGCGAGCAGCCGCTCCAACCACGGCCAGACCGCAGCCAGCAGCAGCACCTCACCCAGCCCGAACAGCGCCAGCACCGCGGTCGGGGGCGCCAGGTTGGACAGCTCGGGGTCACCGGCGAACGACACCAGCGCACGCGAGTAGGGGCCCAGCGCGGCCAGCAGGGCGGCGGCCAGCAAGGCGCCGGCACCGCCGGCGACCAGCCGCCACGCCGGTGCGCGCCGAAGCGCCGGCAGCGCGTACCCCACCTGGTGCACCCAGCCCCAGACCAGCAGGAAGTTCACGGCAGCCACCGCGCCGAGCCCTGCCACCCGCGCCACGTCCACCGCGGCCAGCAGCGCGAACCAGGCGACGAGGGTCGGCCACGGGCGCCGGGCCCAGCCAGAGGTCAACGGGACGGCCAGCACGACGAGCCCGTAGACGCCCAGGAACCACAGGTGGTAGGCGAGCAACCGACCCAGCGGCTCGGTCCCGTCGATGACGAGGGCTATCGGCAGCACGAGCGCGGTGCTGACCGTGGCGTAGACCAGCGCGGGGGTACCCAGCCTCAGCATCCGGCGCTGCCAGAACGGGGCCGCGGCGGGCCGGTGCTGCCAGGAGGAGAGGTTGGCCACGCCACCGGCGGCGAAGAACAACGGCAGCACCTGAAGCCAGGTCACCCACCAGATGTTCGGCCGCACCTCGAGGACGGCGACGGCCGGCAGGTCCCGGCTGCTGTCCCAGCCGAACCAGGCCAGGCAATGGGCCACCACGACGATGAGCAGCGCGAGGGCCTTGACAGCGTCCAGAACCCGGTCGCGTTCGGGTGCGTCCACCGCCACTGACGCTGCCGTACTGGCCATCACGACCACCTCTGGCACGACCGTGCCCGCGCCGCCGCCGGGGCACCAGAGCCCGAGGTCCCCCTAGCTGCGGCGGTCTTCGTCCTCGTCCAGCTCGTCGTCGAGGTCGTACTCGTCGAACCCTTCGAACTCGTCGAACTCGCCGTCCACGTCGTGGTCGGAGGACCCCTCACCGCCCGACAGCTCGCGCTGCAGCGCGTCGAGGTCGGTGTCGAGGGACTGGTACTTCAACTTGCGGGCGACCTTGGTCTGCTTGGCCTTAGCGCGTCCCCGGCCCATGGGGTCGACCCCCTCGCACATCACGCGGGGCGGCCACTAGGACGCCCTCGTTCTCGTCATCTCGTGGGATCAACGGTACAACGTCACGGCGTGTTCCGTCGCGCTGCGACAGCGGCCATCCGGGCTTCGGCGATGTGGTCGGCGGCCACCAGCGGAGGGACTCCTTGCTGGTCGGCGAGGGTGAGCACCTCGATCGTGGTCTCGAAGATGCCGGTCGCCTTGGCCTTGGCCCGGTCGAAGTCGAACCCGTTCCGCTCGTCGGCCACCTGGATGACCCCGCCCGCGTTCACCAAGTAGTCCGGGGCGTAGGTGATGCCGCGCCGGTGGAGCACGTCGGCCACCTCCGGGCCGGTGAGTGGGTTGTTGGCGCCGCCGCAGACGACCCGCGCGAGCAAGGACGCAGCAGTGTCGAGGCCGATGACGCTGCCGAGGGCGTTGGGCGAGTAGACGTCGAGGTCGGTGCCCAGCAGCTGATCCGGCGCGACGACGGTGACCGGCCGGGAGCCACCCTGCACCCGGGCGAGCGCTGCCGGGTCGGGGTCGGCGACGAGCACCTGCGCCCCCTCGGTGTGCAGGTGCTCCACCAGGCGGGTGCCGACCTTGCCGAGCCCGGCCACCCCGATGCGCCGACCCGTCAGGCTGGGGGAGCCCCACAGGTGCTGGGCGCAGGCCCGCATGCCCTGGTAGACGCCGAACGCGGTGAGCACGCCGGAGTCGCCTGCTCCGCCCCGCTCGGGGGAGCGGCCGGTGACGTAGGACGTCCGCTCGGCGATGACGTCCATGTCCGCGACATAGGTGCCCACGTCGCACGCCGTGACGTACCGCCCGCCCAGGGAGCCGACGACGTCGCCGTAGGCCCGCAGCAGCTCGGGGGTCTTGTCGGTACGGGGGTCGCCGATGATGACGGCCTTGCCACCTCCGTGGGGAAGGTTCGCCAGCGCGTTCTTGTAGGCCATGGCCCGGGCGAGGGCGAGGACGTCGGCCAGCGCCTCGTCGGTGCTGGGGTAGGGGGCGAAGCGCGTCCCGCCGAGCGCCGGCCCGAGCGCGGTGGAGTAGATCGCGACGATGGTGCGAAGTCCGCTGGCGGCGTCCTGGTGCAGGTGAACCGTCTCGAACCCGGCGGCGAAGACGTCCATGGCTCGACTCTAAGGTGACCGGCCCGACCGAAGATGTGGCGTGAACCGGGCCGGCCGTGATTTGATATGAAGCATCACCCTTTCGGATGAGGAGTACTAATCGTGGCGACCCGCGCTGGGCAGGGATCGATGGATACCGAGGCGCTGCTGACGCCGGCAGAGGTCGCGGCGTTGTTCCGCGTCGACCCGAAAACTGTGACTCGCTGGGCGAAGTCCGGCAAGCTGTCATCGATCCGGACCCTGGGCGGGCACCGTCGCTACCGGGAGTCGGAAGTCCGGGGACTGCTGACCGGCCAGGTGCCCGCACCTCGGGCGGCGGCGGACGATGACGAGGCCTCGAGCGAGGAGTGACCGGAGGGCACGCCGGGGCGTGCTGGTGGGCAGGGGCGGGATCGAACCGCCGACCTTCCGCTTTTCAGGCGGACGCTCGTACCGGCTGAGCTACCTGCCCGGGTGACATCCCGGAGGTGTCAGGATACATGCCCCCGGCCGGTCGGCCGGAGGCAGACGACTACCTCCGGCGGGCTCCTTCGGACGCCTGCGCGGCGTCCCGGGAAGCCAGCTCGGCGAGGTAGGCGTTGTACGCCTCGAGCTCGGGGTCGGTGGCCTTGCGGTCGCGGCGGCGCGCCTCCCGCTCGTCCGAGCGGGACCACTGGACGAGCAGGATGAGCAGCACCGCCAGCGCCGGGATCTCGCCGAAGCCCCAGGTGATGCCACCGGCGAGCCGCTGGTCGGTCAGCGTGTCGGGTAGCCAGGCGATCTCGGTGCCCAGCAGCCGGTAGTAGTCGCCGGCGATCAGGCGCGCCGACATCATGACGCCGACGCCGAAAAAGGCGTGGAAGCCCGCGGCGGCCAGCACCATGACCACTCGGATGGGGTAGCCGGGACGCCCTGGCAGCGGGTCGGTGCCGATGACCACCTCGTAGAACAGGTAGCCGCCGAGCAGGAAGTGCAACGACATGAGCATGTGGCCGCTGTGGTTGGACATCGCGAAGCTGAACAGGCCGCTGAAGTAGACCATCGGCGCGGCGGTTACGAAGATCGCGAACGCCACGATCGGATGGGTGAGCAAGGCCACCGGGCGGCTGTGCATGATCGCCAGGACCCGCTCCCGCGGACCGACCTGCCCACGCCCGGCCGGCGGGGTCGCCCGCAGCAGCAGGGTCACCGGGGCACCGAGCACCAGCAGCAGCGGCACCACCATGGCCAGCGTCATGTGCTGCACCATGTGCACCGACATCATCATCATGCCGTAGGTCATGACCCCGGACAGCGTCACGAACGCCATCACCGCCACGCCCGACATCCACGCGATGGTGCGGCCCACCGGCCACCGGTCGCCCCGTCGGCGCAGCCGGACCAGGCCGGCCACGTACAGCAGCACGAGGGCGAGCGCGAGCAGGCTGAACAGGCCGTCCGGGTACACCTGGGTGACGTACCGCTCCAGGGTGGGTGCCGGCGGCGGGACGAAGCCGAGTACCTCCCGCACCCGGCTCAGGTCGGTGAGCACGTCGGGCACCGGCGGGGCCGTGCGGGACAGGCCGACCGACAGCCCGAGCGCTGCGGCCATCACCACGACTTCGCCGACGGCCAGCCGCAGGAACGCCCGCGGCCGTCCCGCGTCGAGGTCGGCCAGGCGGTAGGCCCGGTGTCGGCTGCCGAACCAGACCAGCAGGGCCAGCAGCACCATCTTCGCCAGCACGAGACGCCCGTAGGCGGTGGTGATCAGGTCGGTCGGGCCGTCGAGCCGCACGATCGCGTTGAGCGCGCCGCTGGCGCCCAGCGCGACGACGCTGCCGAGGGCGAGGGGGCTGAACGACCGAGCCGCCCGCGCGAGCAGCTCCCGTCGGGGCGACGTGCCGGCGTACCAGGTCAGCGCGACCAGGCCGCCCACCCACAGGGCCACCGCCACGACGTGCACGATCATCGCCGCGGACGCGGTGTGGTGGTAGTCGCCGGACGACGAGTGACCGATGAGTGCCCGGGGGACGAGGGTGGCGACCCCGAGGATCAGGACGGCCAGCGCTCCGCCCGGCCGCAGGGTGAGCCGGGCCGCCGGCACGATCGCCGCCGCCAGCAGCACCACCACGGCGTAGGCCTGGCCCTGGTCGACGCTGAGCACGTACGAGCCCAGCGCCGTGGGGTCCAGAGCCTGGCCGATCGGGACCCCGAGCAGGTCGCTCAGGGTGAGCAGCAGCACCACGAGCGCCGCCGCCGCCCAGAGGGCCGCCCAGACCGAGGAGAGCCTCAGCGCCCGCAGCGCGTCCGGGTGCAGCCCGTCGCTGCGAGCCGGCAGCAGCACCGCGAGCAGCAGCAGACCGACCGTGACCGTCGATGCCCCGTCGAGGACGAGCGTCGCCAGCGGCAGCCCCCAGCGGGTGAACGCTCCGGGGTCTGCGAGCCCGGGCAGCACCAGGTTCGCCGCCCCACCGCCGACCAGCAGGGCCAGGACCAGGGCGAGGACGGCGACGCCGACCGCAAGCAGCCCCCACCGGCTTGCCGTGGCCGCCGTCGTGCCGGCAGGGCTGGCTCGGCCGTCCCGGACCGTCTCGGTCGGCACGGCTCAGCCGGACCCGTCAGGCGCCGGAGGGTGATCGCCGCCGGTCGGTGCGTTGGCCGTGCGGCGCCTGCTCGCCCAGGTCGCCAGCGCTGCCGCCGTCAGCAGCGCAGCGCCGAGCAGCACCCACGGCAGCAGGGAGGACGAACCCGTGCGGTCGGCCGATGCCTGGACGGGCTCCGCGGTTGCCGGCGGGGTGGCGTCCGGCGCCGCCGCCTCGGAGGTGGCCTCGGAGGCCTCCGTCGTCGGCGTGGCCTCGGGCTCGGCGTCCGTGGTTGCCTCCGGGTCCGGCACAGCCCCGAGCACGCTGAACGGAACCGTGCCGCCGATGGGGTGCCCGTCGGCGGACACGATCCGGAAGGAGATCGTGAACGTCGCGCCCGTCGGCAGGCCCGTGACCGCCTGGGTGACGGTGTCACCGGCGACCACCGGGGGCCCGGACTGGTACGACGCGCCCGCCGCGTCCACGACGGCCACCTGCGCGAACTCCTGGCTCACCGACGCGCTGAAGGTGAGCGACACCTCGGTGGGGGGGTCGGCCAGCTGCTCCCCGGCTGCCGGCACCGACGAGACCAGCTCGTCGTGGGCTGCCGCGGGCAGGATGCCGACGGCCGTCCCGGCCACGGCAAGGCCCACGCCGACGAGGGCGAGCAGCAGGCCCGGACGGCGTCGGACGTGGCTGGGAAGCACGAACCCCGGCATACCAAGAGGGTACGCCGGGGTCCTCGGAGCGGTCCTGACGGGACTTGAACCCGCGACCTCCGCCTTGACAGGGCGGCGAGCACTCCGAGCTGCTCCACAGGACCTTGCTGGAGCCTGCCGAGGCCGGCCCCTCGTGCCCCCAACGGGATTCGAACCCGCGCTGCCGCCTTGAAAGGGCGGAGTCCTAGGCCGCTAGACGATGGGGACGTGGTGTCGCGTCGCCTGCTGCTCGGCTCGATCCGTCGTGGACCGGACCCAGTGTAGGCAGAGCCTCCGGCTTCCCCCAAACCCTCTCGGTGGTCGGCCCCGCCTCGGCAGCAGACTGAGGCCTGTGATCGACGTCTCGCAAGCCGAGTTCGAGGGGCTGGTCGCCGAGGCGCTGGATGCGATCCCGGAGGAGCTCGGCCGCCTCATGAGCAACGTGGCCGTGCTCGTGGCCGACGAGCCGCCACCGGGTCAGGACCTGCTGGGCCTCTACGAGGGCATCCCGCTCACCGAGCGGGATGGCTGGTACGCCGGCGTGCTGCCCGACACGATCACGATCTTCCGTAACCCCATCCTGCGCCTGTGCCGCAGCCGGGACGAGGTGGTCGAGGAGGTGCGGGTCACGGTCATCCATGAGGTTGCCCACCACTTCGGCATCGACGACGACGAGCTGCACGACCTCGGCTGGGACTGAGACTGCTCCTCGCTACGCCAGGGCCGATCCGGCGGTGTAGCCGAGGAAGGCCGCGCCGATCCCGACCACGAGCGTGCTGGCCATGTACTCCACGGCCAGCGGTGCACGGCCCTGCTGAAGCAGCCGGTCGTTCTCCAGCGCGAACGACGAGTACGTCGACAGCGCACCGCAGACGCCGAGCCCGAGCAGGTCGAACAGCTGCTCGGAGACGCCCTCCCCGACGAGGAGGCCGAGGAGCAACGACGCCGTCACGTTGACGACCAGCGTCGCCTCCGGGATAGGTCGGATGCCGAACGCGAGCAGAACCCCGGCCAGGTGCCGCAGCACGGCGCCGATCGCGCCACCCACGGCGATCAGGGCCACGACCTGCCAGGGGGACATCAGGCGGTACCCCCGAACAGGCGCCGGCCCAGCACGGTGCCGACGCGAACGGCCAGCAGGGCGAGCGCCAGCGTGCCGAGGACGTAGCCGACAGCGAGGGCCGCCTCGTCCTCCCCGACGAGGATGCGGGCCTGCACCGCGTAGGTGGAGAAGGTGGTGAAGCCCCCGAGGATGCCGGTGCCGACGAACGGGTACGCCCACCTGGACGGTTGCCTGCGCTCGATCAGGTAGACCGCGGCCAGGCCGATGAGGAAGGACCCCGCCACGTTGGCCGTCAGCGTCGCCCAGGGCACCTCGCCCGGGTCGCGGGGGATCAGCAGGTCCAGGCCGTGTCGGGCCACGGCCCCGAGTGCGCCGCCGGCGGCGACGACGGCGAGGATCGTCGGGGCCAGCAGCTGCTGACGGACCTCGCGCTCCCGTCGGGGCCGCTCGGTGGACACCGTCACGAGACTAGTGAAGGGGGCGGAGCGTCGGGCCGGGAGCGCCTCGCGGCGCAAGGCCGCTCGTAGCGGCTGTGTGTGGGACCCGGGGGCTGCACCGGCCCGACGCTCGGCGAGGACCCCGAGGGGCTGTCGCCGCCACCACCGTAGCGCCCCGGACCCGGTGGTGCCCAGTCGTCACGGCGGGGTCGGCCTCGCCGCTAGGGGGCTGCGTGGGGACGACGCCCGAACCGCAGCCCGACGAGGCTGGCCGCCAGCAGGGTCAGGCCGCTGGCCAGCAGCAGACCCGGCAACCCGATCGAGTCGGCCAACCATTCGCTGAGCACCTCGGGCACCACCACCGCGGTCGCCAGCACGCCGGTCGCCAGCAGCGGCCACGCCTGCCGGGAGGCGTAGCCGGCCAGGCACGCGGCCGCGACCAGGGCGGTCAGGAGGTAGGCGAGCACGCGTCCGGCGGTGGAGCCCTCGGCCCCGCCCAGGACGATCTGCGCCCCGGCCAGGGAAGTCAGCGCTGCGATCGCCAGGGCGAGGGTGCGCTCACGCAGCAGGCCACGGCGCTCGAGTGCAGCCCACGCTGCCCCGATCCCCATCACAACCAGACCCCCGACGACGAGGTTCTCCTGCGAGGTGGCCTGGGCGGTCGACAGGACCGTCGCCACCGCGGCCGCCAGCAACCCCAGCTGCCCGATCGCCGTGGGCGCCATCAGGTACCCGCCGCCGCAGACGATGAACGCTGTGAGAGGAGCCAACCCGATGAGGGTGGCGACCTGCGGGTCGTCCAGCAGCACCCCGACAGCCATGCCTGCGGTCACACCGCTGGCGACCATGAGCGTCCCGGCGAGCCGGCGTCGGGTCTGTCGGCCCTCGACGCTCGTCGAGCGGCCACGCAGCACGACCTCGGCGATCAGCCCGGTGAGGATCGCGATGCCCGCCAGCAGCGACGCCTGCGTGGGTAACGAGTAGGACTCCCAGGTCTGGGACAGGAAGACCACCGCGCTGAGCGCGACGAAGGCAGCGCCGAGGTATCCGGCGATCTCGGCGGCGTGGCGGCGAAGCCCCGTCCGGATGCCGACGTGCTCGACCGCCGGTCCACCCGCCAGCACCGGGTGCAGCGCCCTGAGCAGCACGTCGGCCTGCGCCGGTTGCAGCGTGCCGTCGGTGACCAGGCCGGCGACGACATGCTCGACGTCTCGTTCGGTGGTGGTGGACCGGTGCTCGAGGATGGCGCTCACATCCCAGTGTCCGGCAGCCTGCCAGCCCCGGTCATGGCTAGAGGTCCCGGGCCGCAGCCGGCCGTCTGGATCAGTGCAGCGTGTCCGCCCGCCACAGCCGCGCAGCCCGGGTCAGCTGGTCGGCCATCCGCACGTTGCCGGACGCGAGGCGGGTCTGGCGGGCAGCCTCGGGGTCGTCGCCGCGGTCGTCGGCGTCGTCGGCCAGAGCGAGCCGCCCCGCACCCACGACCCGGCTGAAGGCGGCGGCCCGCTCCAGGGCCACGGCCAGGTCGCCGTCGAACACCGACGTGAGGACGGCGTCGCCCAGACGTGCGACCTCCGCTGGACCGGGCGGGTCGGCCACGCCGGCCACGGCGTCGGACACCTCAGCCACCCGACGCCCGGCGGCGTAGACCCGGGCGGCCTCGTCCGCGCTGACCTGGACCCAGGTGCGCAGCAGGTACAGCGCCCACAGCGTGCCCGGCAGCGAGTCGGGCGCGGACTCGCGCCACAGGTCCGCCAGCGCATCCAGGCCCGCCTCGTCGGCCAGGCCCACGAGCCGGGCGGTGAGGTCGGCGTCGCCCTGCTCGGAGCGGCCTAGACGCACCACGGCGGCGGCGGTCGAGTGGGCCAGAGCGGACCGGTCGGCCGGGTCGGCGTCGCCGACGATGGAGTCCCACGAGGCGCGCAGCGCCGGACGCCTCGGGGGACTGCCGCCCCCGCCCGGCGCAGCATCCGGCTCGGTCATACGGTCATTGTGCGCGACCGGCGCCGCGTCCGGGCCGTCCTGGCTCAGCTGGTCGGGTGCGGCGCCACCTCTGCCCAGTCGCCGCTGCCGATCACCGGCCAGCCGTCCGGGCTGTGGTTCAAGACGTAGGTCAGGGCGGTGATTCGGCGACCGTCGAGCATGCTCACGCAGACGGTGGCCGGGTGGTATTCCGAGCCGTCGGGGTCGGCTGGGTCGTAGCCCTCCAGCGCGTGAAGGTCGGCCCAGATGCTCGGGTCCGTGACGCGCAGCACCTCGACCACGACCTGCGGGTCGTCGGGGCCGTCGGGGCCGGGCACGTAGCCGGGGTAGGGGTAGGAGCGCAACGGGCCGCCGATGTGCAGCAGCGTTCCCGGCAGCCGCCCCTCGCCAAGGTAGACCGCCCGGCCCTCGGTGAGGAAGGCGTTGCGGAACCCGCGTCGCAACGTGCCGTAGACGACGAGGGTCTCCCCGGGCTCGGGCGACACGCAGCTACCGTAACCGGCACGGCGCCACTCGACCTGTGGACGGGCTACCGCCGCTGCCGCAGGCACGGGGCAGACTCACCACCATGGCCTCCGTCGACGCCCGCCGCAGCCGGGTGTACGCCGCCGAGGACCAGGTGGCCCGGCTGCTCGAGCGGGCAGCGGCGGGTGCGCGCACCGTGGACTTCTTCGGCTCGACGCTCACCCTGCCGGTCGAGCGCCGGTTCGCCGACGTGGCTTCGATGCAGCGCTGGGCCGACGCGGTGCTGGGGCTGGGCGAGGTCGTCCGGCGCTGGCCGGCGACACCTGCGGTGCGGCTGCGGGAGCGAAAGGGGTTGACCCGCGCGCACTACCAGCCGCCCGGCGAGATCGCCGTGCCGCTGCGCACCACCTGGGCGGCCCGCGAGCTCGTGCTCTGTCACGAGCTGGCCCACCACCTCACCACCCACGACCCCGCCGTGCCCGCCGGCGCCGCCGGGCACGGCGCGGAGTTCCAGCTCACCTACGAGCAGGTGGTCGAGATCGTCGTCGGGCCCGAGGTGGCGCTGCTGCTCCGCGCCGGTCTGGACGCCGCGGGAGCCCGCCGATGACCGCACACCCTGGAGAGGGGGGACAGAGGTGACCGTCCAGACGATCGCCGCGCTGCTGGCGAAAGCCGAGCGCACCGACAACCCGCACGAGGCCGAGGCCTACCTGGCCAAGGCCCAGCACCTGGCCACGCTGCGGTCGGTTGACCTGGCGATGGTGCGGGCCCGCACCGCGCGGGCGCAGCGCCGGACGTCGCCGGTCAACCGGACCGTGCAGGTGGGAGAGCCGGGCAAGCGGGCCAACACCCACCTGGTGTCGCTGTACGTCGCGGTCGCGCACGCCAACGACGTCAAGGTCGACGTGGCCCGCAACTCCACCTACGTCATCGGCTACGGCATGCCCGACGACCTGGACGTCGTGGAGACCCTGTGGGCGTCGCTGGCG
>Ga0114939_10000090_pt1 | contig 73746 bp, 66 predicted proteins | sample AshMeaCrysSpring_FD_87196 | JGI IMG/M metagenome (GOLD analysis project Ga0114939, IMG submission 87196) | Groundwater microbial communities from Big Spring, Nevada to study Microbial Dark Matter (Phase II) - Ash Meadows Crystal Spring | ecosystem: Environmental > Aquatic > Deep subsurface >...
CCGTTTCAAGGAAGGTGTCTGTGCTACGTCTGTTCAGCGACATTGAGGTTGGGGCAGGCCAAAAGTTGGCTTTGGGGGGGGGGGGGGGGGGGGGGGGGGGGGGGGGTGGGGGGGGGGGGGGGGGGGGGGGGGGGGGGGGCGGGGGGCGTGGCCGGTGACGGTGTCGGGGGTGCCGGTGACGACGACAGGTCCTCCCGGTGACCGGTTCTTGTCGAGGCCGTGGGCGTGCGCCACTCCGTGCTGCTGCCCCTGCCCCGGTCCTGGCGTTCCGACGACCTGCTCGATCCTGGGCCTATGGCTGTGCCCGGGGGCGTTCCCGTGCACCGGATTCGCGGAGGCGGCGCCGGCGCCGACGGTCAGGGCGCCGGCCGCAAGCACGGCGGCGATGCCCGTCCCGACGGCGACCTTGCTGAGGGTGCCGTGGCGCAGCTCGACGGCGTCGATCACCAGCACGAGATCGGTCGCGGCCTCGCGGGCCAGTTCGTGCAGGATGCGGCCGTCGGGCGTCTCGAGGACCGAGTCGGGGATCTCGTCGAGGGCGGCCAGCTTGCGGCCTCGCACCGTGAACCCGCCGAAGCCGAACACGACCGCCCGGGTGCCCCGCGACAGCCGCGCGTAGTCCTCGGCGCTGCGCCCGGTGACGGCCACTCGCTTCGGCTCGAGCTGTCGGTGGGCGATCAGCCGCATCGCCTCGGCGAGTGCCCCTTCGGCCCGCGACGCCGGTTCGGCATCGTCGCCCAGGTCGACGAAGGCCAGCTCGGACCCGGTGGTGACGGCGAGGCCGACGGCGTAGAGCGCGGCGAAACCGGCATCGACGGCGGCCCGGCTCATCTCGACGATGGGACCGGTGCGGACCGGACCAGGGATCACGATGTGCACGGCGAAGGCGGGGAGCTCGAAGCGTGGCGCTTGCGCGACCGCCTGCACGCACTTGCGCAGGAGCTCCCCGGAGTGAGCGGTCGGGTGGGGCACGAACGCGGCCAGCAGGTCCTGGTCGATGGCCAGTTGGAGCGCGTGTCGGATCCCGGTGCTGCGGGCGAGCCTCACCACCTCGACGGGGACGTCAGCCGTGCTGGCCAGAGCCCGCAGGGTCTCGTCGTTCGGTGAGTCGTGGTCCATGGCGACCAGGATCGAGGTGGCCACCTCGCTGGCGCGGGCCATCGCGTCGAGCGCCACCGCCGTGCCGTCGTCATACACGAGGACGTCGATACGTCCACCGTCTCCAAAGCTCGCCATCGGCCGATACTAAGCGAGCGCAGATACTGACCAAGTTACGGAATGCCCGGTTCGAGCCGCGGTGTCGACGCACCCGGGCTGCGCGTGAAGACCCACTCACGCGCTACGTCGGCGCCTTGGATGAGGCAGCTCTCATCCCGGCCTCAGGAGACGCTCACGTCGGGCCTCCAGGGTGGGTCGTGCCGGCGCTGGTGCCGGCCAGTCCCCTCGGAGGATCGACATGCGCAACATCGCAAGGCTCAGCATCGAGAACCAGTGCGCCTCGTTCTGACGCACACCGCTCGGGGGGTGCGGCGGGCCTCGGCCCGCCGCACCTGCGCGCCGGGCCGGATCAGGTCGCGCCCACGCTGACGGCGATCAGCTGGGCGTCCGGGTAATAGCCGTTGTCGTAGTCGTAGTCGAAGTCGTCTCGGCGGAACGTGAGCTGCACCGACCAGACCGCGCCCGCGTCGTCGACGTCCCACACGAAGCGCCACTCCTGCGGTGGGACGCCGCCGCCGACCGCGCCGTCGACCATCAGCGGATCGAGGGGGCGGAAGACACCGATCGGTCCCGGGTTCCCGTTGGCCGGGTCGACGGTCGTGCCGGGTGGCCGGTAGGCGAGCTGCAGCTCCACCGGTGCCGGGTCACCACCGGGGAAGACCCAGGTGCAGGTGGTGGTCCACGGCTCGGAGCCACCGGGCTCGCCGGGCGACACCTCGACCGAGGGTGGTGGCGTGGTCGCACCGAAGGCCGAGGTGAGCACCTCCTGGGCCGGCTCGGTGCAGCGCGCCGGCGCGTCGCGCACGGCCGACGGGACGTCGGCGGGGCCGTAGTGCTCGAGGCGGTTGCAGGCGCCGGCACCGGCGGTGAGGATCATCAGCCCGACGAGGCCTGTCGTAACGACCCGCCCTCGCTCCCGCACGGCGACAGAGGGTAGGCGGCTGGCGCCGGTCGGGCGTGATCTCTGGCTGGGACCGAGGGCCCTGGCCCGGACCGAGTCGGCGGGCGGACGATGGTCGGTGGAACGTCGGGCCGAGCCAAGGAGTCCGCCATGCGAGCCCTCGTCGTCTACGAGTCCCTCTACGGGAACACGCACGCGATCGCTGATGCGATCGCGGTCGGGCTGCAGCCGGTGATGGAGGTCGAGGTCGTCGCCGTCGCAGGAGCCACGGCCGAGAAGGTGGCCGGCGCCGACCTGCTCGTCGTGGGCGGCCCCACCCACGTGCACGGCATGACGTCGGGCACGAGCCGCAGCAACGGCATCGAGATGGCCGCCAAGGACCCCAAGCTGCCGCCGCTCGATGCCGACGCCACCGGCCCCGGGCTGCGCGAGTGGTTCCACGACCTCCCCGAGGGCCAGGACGGCGCCGCCGCCGCCTTCGACACCCGCTTCGACGCCTCGATGCTGCTGACCGGGGCGGCCTCCCACGGCATCGCCAAGCGGCTGCGCAAGCACGGCTTCCGCATGGTCAGCGAGCCCGAGAGCTTCCTCGTCGACAAGGCGACACACCTGCTGCCCGACGAGGCGGCCAAGGCGACGCGTTGGGGTGCTGCGCTGGCCGAGTCGGTGGCGTCCGCAGCGCGCTGACGGTCAGGGGGCCGGGTAGGCGGCGACGAGCGCGTCGGCGATGAGGCGGGCCCGCAGCGCGTAGCCGGCCGGCGTGTAGTGGATGCGGTCGTCGCTGAACCAGTCGTCCTGCACCACCGAGGCCCAGTCGTAGATCCTCAGGTTCGGGTAGTCGGCCTGTGCCTTGGCCAGCTCGAGGTTCCACTCCTGCATCACGGGGTTCGACCAGGCTCCCTGCGCCTTGAGCGTCTTGACGTTCACCCACAGCACGGGGTCGCCGGCCGCCACGGCCATCATCCGGTCGATGCGGGCCCGGCGGCCCATCGACGAGCCGACCGCCACGTTGGCGCTGTCGGTGGTGCCGAGCGCGAAGACCCAGCAGCCCCGGAAGCCGCTGTCGCGCTGTGCCTGAGCGACGTCACGGGCGTTGACCTGGCCTTCGAGCGTCTCGAGCGTCGAGCGGGCCCCGGAGATCTCCAAGCGAGGGTCGACCACGCCGACTCGGGCGTACTGGGCGTCGAGGCGCAGCTCGGCATCAAGCAGGTAGGCCGTCGACACCATCCCGACCGACGTGGAGTCGCCGATGTGGACCACGGCCGCGCACGACGTCCGAGTCGGCGCCGCCGTGGTCGGGGCCGCGGTGGTCGGGGCGAGGGTGGTCGGTGTGGGCGCCGGGAGTGTCGCCGGTGCCGGCGGTGCGGTGACCGTCGACGGCGCCGGTGTGCTTGGGGCGGCGACCGTGACGCTCGTGGCCGGCGCGGCGCCCTCGCCGGCGGCGCCCGCGCACGCGGCGAGCAGGAGCACCAGAGCGCCGAGCACGGTGGTGGGTCGCACGGAGAGGACGGTACCGAAGACCTGCGGTGGCGCGGCGGTCACAGATGGTCGTTGCGCTCCAACCAGCGCAGGGCGCCCCAGCCCCAGATGGGGGGCAGGTAGAACGACGAGAGCCGGAACATCAGCACGGCCGCGAAGGCGACCTCCTCGGGCACGCCGGCTCGCACGAGGCCGATGGTGAGGCCGCCCTCCACCACGCCGATCCCGCCGGGCACCGGCAGGAGCCCGGCCAGGAGCGAGACGCTGATGTTGATGACCAACAGCTCGCCGAGGCCGACGGAGTAGCCGAGGGAGCGCACGAACAGCCCGAGGGCGAGGGCGAACAGGACCTCCGTGGCCACGCTGCCGCCGATCAGGAGCAGCAGGCGACGGGGGGAGCGCAGGCCGCGCAGCGCGCCGATGGCCTCCCGCGTGAGCTGGGCGAGCCAGCTGAGCACACCCCGTCGCCACGACGGGACGGCCAGCACGACGCCGACCGCCACCACCACCAGCGCCAGCACCAGCAGCACCACCCTGCTCATGCCGCTGTCGAGCGGGCTGTCGAGCTCGAGCTGCAGCGACAGCGGCGTGAGCAGCAGCAGGCCGAGCAGGAGCACGGCCTGCACGACGAAGCTCGTGAAGCCGTCGAGCGCGCCGGCCGCCATCGCCGCGCCGGAGGGGACGCCGTGGCGCTGGAAGAACCGGATGTTGACCGCGACCCTGGCAGCCATCGTGGGGACGGCGAGGTTGATGTACGAGACCGCCAGCTGCAGCGCGTAGACCGGGCCGAGCGGCAGGGGCGCCGGCGAGGCGCCAAGGGTGGAGACGGCCTGCGTCAGCCGCGGCAGCTGGGTGGCGGCGAACGCCAGGGCCACGAGCCACCAGCGGGCCTCGTCGAGCTGGTCGCGCAGGTCGCCCCAGGCCAGGCCGCTCATCGACGACAGCAGGGCCACGATCGCCACGGCCGGCAAGAGCACCCGCACCACGCTGCCGACGGTGATGCGCCGGAGCTGGTGGAGCTCGGGCGGCTCCACGCCGAGGGTCGTCGCCGCTTCGGCGCGCAGCTCGTCGAGGTCGAGCCCTCGCTCGCGCAGGGCGTCACGCTGGGCGGCGGTGAGGACGCTCGGCTGGAGGAACGGCAGCATGGCCGTCATCCGGTCGTGGCCGAGCGACCGCCGTGCACCCTCCAGGGCCGCCGGGACGCCGACCGCCTCCGCAGTCGTCACCAGCGCCTGCACCTCGTCGATGCGTCGCTGGATCAACGACGGCGCCAGCGAACCGGAGTGGAAGTCGGCCAGGCCGAGCGCGCCGTCGACCCGCACGAGGTGGCGGTCGTCGATCTCGCCGTGCACGATGCCGGCGTCGTGCAGCCGCTCGACCAGCGCCCACACGTCGGCCGGGTCGAGGGGTGCCCCACCGGCCAGCGGCCTGCCGTCCTGGCGGAGCACGAGGAGCGCGTCGTCGGTGTCGGTGGCACCGGCGATCACCACGCTGTCGGTGGCGACCCCGGCCTGTCGGGCCAGGAGGGTGAGCAGCGCCTCGTGCTCGACCTGCTGGCGACGGCCGAGCCGCAGCCGTGCGCCGGGCTCGCGCAGCCACACCGTGCGCCAGAGCGTCGACACGACGGCGGCGTCGTGGGCGTCGCGCCCGTAGACCTTCACCAGCAGGGGAGCACCGTCGAGCGCCTCGGCCTCGACGGTGAAGACCCCGGCCCGTTGGCGGTCGGCGGCGCCGAGGCGCCGGACCGGCACGCCGAGCTCGGTCAGGGCCGCCTCGACGTCGCGCAGCGCCGGTCGGCCGGCACTGGAGCCGAGGGCGACGTGCACGGCGCTGGCCGCGATCGCCGCGGTGAGGAGGCTGGCCACCGCGCCGACCGGCGAGGTGGCGCCGAGCACGGTGGAGGCCAGCGCGGCGAAGCCGAGGAGCCAGCGGTCGGCTCGCCGGGCCGGCCGCACGAGGTGGGGCGAGGCGGCGATGACGGCGGCCGCCGGCACCGCCAGCTGCACGAAGGGGTACCACGGCCCGCCGTCATCGGGCAGCGAGGTCCAGAGCTCGGGCCACTCGCCGTCGACCACCCGCGCGACCAGCGCCGACACCACGAGCGCGGAGGCGGCAGCCAGCACGAGGTCACGAGCGACCGACCACCGGCGCCGGACCACTGCGGCAACGACGAGCGCGGCGGCGACGATGGGCAGGAGGTCGACGGCCACCTGCCACACCACGTCGAACAGGTCGGGCCAGCTGCGCAGGAACGTCTGCAGCGCGCGCAGGAACCCCGGCAGCGGGTTGGCCGCGAGGCTGAGGAAGGCGAGGGCGAGCACGGCGGCGCCGAGCAGGACGGCGTCGGTGACCCGTCGAGCCCTCGGCTGGTCGGACGCGTAGGCGAACAGCCGCATGCGCAGGCCGGCGCCACCGTCGCTCTCCTGCCCGGCGCGCTCCATCGGCTCCATGTTGGCCGGCCCGCCGCGCTCGTGCTGCTCGACGTCGACCGGTTCGAGGAGGTCAACGACACCCTCGGGCCGCGGTCGGGGTCGACGCCCGTGCGCTGCGACGGCCGGCGTTGGCTACTCCGCCACCCCCTTGGGGGCTCGCTGGCTCATGAAGCCGAACAGGTAGCCGGCCACCCGTCGCATCTGGATCTCCTCGGCGCCCTCGGTGATCCGGTAGCGGCGGTGGTGCCGGTAGATGTGCTCGAAGGGCATGTGGCGCGAGTAGCCGAGGCCGCCGTGCACCTGCATGGCCCGGTCGGCCGCCTCGCAGCACAGGCGGTTGGCCCAGTAGTTGCACATCGAGACGCGGTCGGACTGGGAGAACGCGCCGTAGCGGTCCATGCTCCAGGCCGTCTTGTGGATCAGCGCCCGGAGCATCTCGCACTGGGTGTGCAGTTCCACGAGCGGGAACTGGATGGCCTGGTTGGTGGCCAGGGCCTTGCCGAACGGCTTGCGCTCCTTGGCGTAGGCGACGGCCTGGTCGATGCAGTACTGGGCCGCGCCGAGACTGGACGCGGCCTGCCGGATGCGGTTCTCGTTGAAGAAGTGCTGTACCACCTGCAGGCCCCGGCCCTCGCCGCCGAAGATGGCCGCGTGCGGCACCCGCACGTCCGTCAGGCGGATGTGGGCATGGTCGGTCGGCATGTTGAACGTCCACAGGTACTCGACCACCTCGAAGCCAGGGCTGTCGGTGGGAACCAGGAATGCGGTGATGCCGTCGCCGTCGCCGGGCTTGCCGCTCGTGCGGGCCATGATCATGTCGAACTTGGCCCGGTGGATGCCGGTGTTCCAGGTCTTCTCGCCGTTGATCACCCACTCGTCGCCGTCGCGCACGGCTGCGGTCTCCATCCACGTGGCGTCCGAGCCGTGGTTCGGCTCGGTGATCCCGAAGGCGAAGCCCCGGCGCCCCTCGGCGAGGTCGTCGATCCAGTCGGCCTTCTGCTCGTCGGTGCCGTAGTGGATCATCAGCATGAGGCCCACGTTGTTGCCGACGATCGAGTGCTCGTTCTGCAGGTCGTTGTGCAGCCCGAGGCCCTTGCGGGCGAAGTGCTCACGGATCACGGCCATGCCGAGGTTGGTGCCGTCGCGCCCGCCGTACTCCTCGGGGAACGGGTACCGGTAGTGGCCGGCGGCGTCGGCCCGCCGGCGGGCCTCGGCCAGCAGTGCCTCCCACTCCTCGTTGGGCAGCCCGCCGCGGTCCCAGTCGGTGCGGGCGTCCTCACGGCGGTGGTCGAAGAAGCGGATGTTGTCGTCGGCCTGCTCGAGCGGCTTGATCTCGCGCTCGATGAAGTCGTCGAGCTCCGCCACGTACGCGGTCAGCTCTTCCGGGAGCTCGAAGTCCATGGTCCCCCTCGTCTCGTGGATCGAACGGCCGCATCTTGGCCCGACGGCCGTTGCAGCACCGCATCGCTGCCACACTCCCAGGCATGTCTCGCATCGCGTTCGTGGGCCTGGGGGTGATGGGTGCGCCGATGGCCGGCCACCTCGTCCGGGCCGGCCACCAGGTCAGCGTCCACAACCGCACGAAGGCCAAGGCCGATGCCTGGGTCGCCCGCTACGGCCAACGGGCGGTGGCCACCCCGGCCGAGGCGGCCCGAGGCGCGGAGCTCGTCATGACCTGCGTCGGCAACGACGACGACGTGCGCAGCGTCGTCCTCGGTGCCGACGGCGTGCTGGCCGGGCTGGCCCCCGGGGCGATCCTGGTCGACCACACGACGGCGTCGGCCGACCTGGCTCGCGAGCTGTCGGCGGCCGCCGCGGCCCAGGGGTGCGGGTTCGTCGACGCGCCGGTGTCGGGCGGCCAGGCCGGGGCCGAGAACGGCGCGCTCACCGTGATGTGCGGCGCCGACGACCCGGCCGTGTTCGAGCGGGTGCGAGACGCGGTGGCGCCCTACGCGCGCGCCTGCGAGCGGCTCGGTCCAGCCGGGTCGGGCCAGCTCACGAAGATGGTCAACCAGCTCTGCATCGCCGGTGTCGTGCAGGGCCTCGCCGAGGGCGTGCACTTCGCCCAGCAGGCGGGGCTCGACGTCGAGGCCGTCGTCGGCGTCATCGGCCAGGGGGCGGCGCAGAGCTGGCAGATGGACAACCGCGCCGCCACCATGGCCCGCGGCGAGTTCGAGTTCGGCTTCGCCGTCGAGTGGATGCGCAAGGACCTCGCCATCTGCCTCGAGGAGGCCAAGCGCAACGGCGCTCGCCTGCCGCTGGCCGCGCTCGTCGACCAGCTGTACGCCCACGTGGAGGCCCGCGGCGGCCGCCGCTGGGACACGAGCAGCCTGGTGCAGCTCCTGCAACAGCCCTGACGTAGCGCCTACGGGTGGCCGGTCAGGGCGAGGATGTCGTCGGCCACGGTGTCGGGGTCCTGCAGCGGTCCGAGGTGACCCAGGTGGGCGTACGTCACCAGGCGGGCGTGGGGGAGCGCGGCCACCACCGCCGGCGCCATCACCACGGCCGGGTACTCCGACTCGGCCAGACCGACGGCGACCACCGTCGAGCACGCCACCGCCGCGATGTCGTCGGTACTCACCGAGCCGCCACCTTCGAACGTGCGGGCCTCGTGCTCGGCGCGGCAGGCGAGGCGGGCCGTCCCGTCGGGCTGGTCGTCGAAGCCGTGCTCCACGTAGGCCGCCAGCGATCGGGCCTCCAGGTCGCCGAGGGGCGTGTTGCGGGCGAAGTGCCACAGCGCCTCGGGCTTGCCGGCGAACACCTCGCGCCGGCGGCGGGCGGTGTCGGCCATCACGTTGCCGCTGGAGCTGGGTGGCCCCGGCGGGCGCACGATGGGCTCGAACAGGTAGGCCGAGCGGACGAGGCCGGGCCGCCGGACCTCGGCCAGCAGCACGGCTGCGCCCCCCATCGAGTGCCCGAACGCGTGCAGGCTCGTGGCTCCGATGGCATCGACGGCCGCCAGCACGTCGTCGCCGACACCCGACCAGGTGAAGCCGGCGTCGGTCGTGGGCGGCGTGCTGGCACCGTGCGCGCGCACGTCGAGCGCGAACACGTGGTGGTGGCGGCGCAGGGCACCGGCCAGCGACGTGTAGGCCCGGCCGTGGAACCCGGTGGCGTGGCACAGCAAGAGCGGCTCGCCGCTACCGCCGAAGTCGTGCACGGCCACGGTGACGCCGTCGGTGGAGGCGACGTTGGTGGTGCGAGCGTCAGCGCCGGGCACGGGCACACCTCGGGGTCGGTCGGGTGACCCGTTCCTACACGCCCGTGTGCCCGGCTCCCAAGCGCTGCCCGTTCGGCCGCTCAGCCAGTCACCGTGACGTGGGCGACCGTCGCCGACGGGTCGGCGGCGTGGCGGCCCACGGCCACCTCGTAGGTGCCCGGCTCCATCCACCACCCGCCGTCCTGGCGAACCGCCAGCGTCTGGAGCGAGCACGGCACGGCGACGGCCACGGCCTCGCCCGCGGCGACGTCGACACGGGCGAACCCGACGAGGCGCCGGCGGGGCCGGATCACCCGCGACGTGGGGAGCCCGGCGTACACCTGCACCACCTCCGTGCCGGCCCGCGCTCCGGTGTTGCGCACGGTCGCCCGCACGACGAGGTCGGTCCCGTCGGCTTCCACCTCGACGCCCTCGATCGACGGCGTGGCGTAGCCCAGCCCGTAGCCGAAGGGGTAGGCGGCCCGATGGCCCGAGGCGTCGAGGAGCCACTGCCCGTGCAGGAGCCCGTAGGTCTCGGCGTCGGCGTCGGGGTCGAAGCGGGGCAGGTGGGTCTCGGCGGTCGGGACCACGAACGGCAGGCGGCCACCGGGCTCCTCCCGGCCGAGCAGCACGTCGGCCAAGGCGTGACCACCCTCCATGCCGGGGTACCACGTCAGCAGCAGCGCCGGCACGGCCTGGCGCCAGGCCTCCGTCACGACGGCGCTGCCGGCCATCACCGCCACCACCACGCGCCGGTGGGCCGCCGCGGCGGCCAGCACGAGCGCCTCGTCCTCGGGCGACAGGCGCAGCGACCGGCGGTCGCCGCCGGTGCTGAAGAACGTCGGTCGCTCACCGATCTCCTCACCGCTCGCTGCGGCCTGAAAGGCGGCGGCCAGCGCGGGGTCGTCGGCCGGGGGCAGCAGATGGCGCAGGTGGGCCGTGCCCTCGGGTGCGATGTACTCGCCCTCGTCCTGCTTCGTGAGGCCGACCACCACGACCACCACGTCGGCCCCGTCGACCACCGTCGGGTCGTGGTCGTGGTGGCGCACCTCCACCCCGGGGAGCGAGGCCCGCAGGCCGTCGAGCGGAGTGACGACGTCGGGGGCCAGCACCTCGCTCGACCCGCCGTCGCCGAGGTTGGCCACCGCGGCCAGCCGGCCCAGCACGGCCACCACCCGGAGCGAGGAAGCGTCGAGCGGCAGCAGCGGATGCCCGTCGACGGGCTCGTTGCGCAGCAGCACCATCGAGCGCGCGGCCGCCTCACGGGCGAGGGCCCGGTGCTCGGCCGTGGCGAGGGCGGCGCCGTCGAGGCGGTCGTGCGGGCGGGCCGGGAACCGCAGCAGCGTCGCCAGCACGCGGGTGACGGCAGCGTCGACGTCGGACCAGGCCAGCGTGCCGTCGGCCAGCGCACCCGGCACCTGGACGGCGCGCACCATGCGGTACGGCATCTCGACGTCGAGGCCGGCCGCCACCGACTGCGGCCCGTCGCGCAGGCCGAAGATCCAGTCGCTGATGACGAAGCCCTCGAAGCCCCACTCGCCTCGCAGCACGTCGGCCAGCAGCGCCGGGCTCTCGCCGCACCACTCCCCGTTCACGGCGTTGTAGGCGGTCATCACGACGGCCACGCCCTCGTCGACCACCCGGCGGAAGTGGGGGAGGTACACCTCGTGCAGCGCCCGCTCGTCGGCTCGCACGTCCACCTTGAACCGGGCGTTCTCCATCGAGTTGCAGGCGAAGTGCTTCACGCAGGCCATGACGTGGCGCTGCACCCCGCGGGCCAGCGCGGCGCCCATCTCCCCGACGTGGTGGGGTTCCTCGCCGTAGGTCTCCTGGGCCCTGCCCCAGCCGGGGTGGCGCAGGAGGTTGACGCACACCCCGCCGTAGAGCGACGCGCCGACCGCGACGAGCTCTCGGCCGATGGCATCGCCGATGCGCTCCTCGAGGTCGGGGTCGAACGACGCGCCTCGCGCCATGCTCACGGGGAAGCAGGTCGCCGGCCCGATGACGACGCCCCGCGGGCCGTCGCTGAACGCGAAGCCCGGGATGCCGAGCCGCTCGACCCGGCCGGCCGGGAACGTCCGGCGGTGGTAGCCGCCGGTGCCGAGGTGGGCCATGCCGGCCCAGAACGGCTGGTCGCCGTCGAGGCACCACAGCTTCTCGTCGTCGGTCATCAGCGCCACCAGGGCGCTGGCCTCGGTGTGCGCGTCCGCGCCGGCCGCAACGCGCGTCGACGCGTCGTCGAAGGGTGTCATGGCGCGAAGTCTCCCATCGCCGGTGCCGCCCGCCGCCTACGGTCGCGGCGATGGCCGCTCGAGAGACCGTGACGCTGGAGGTGGCGGGCCGCAAGGTCGTGGTGTCGAGCCCGAGCAAGGTGTTCTTCGCCGACCGGGGCGAGACCAAGCTCGACCTGGTCCGCTTCTACCTCGCTGTCGGCGACGCCTTCCTGCGGGCAACGGCCGGCCGCCCGGTGCTCCTGCAGCGCTTCCCCGACGGCGCCGGTGGCTCGTCGTTCTTCCAGAAGCGGCTGCCGTCGGGCGCGCCCGACTGGCTCGAGCAGACCACGGTGTGGACGGTGAACGGCACGCCGTCGAACGCGCTCGTGGTCGCCGACCTCGCCCACGTCGTGTGGGCCGTGAACCTCGGCTGCCTCGGCTTCCACGTGTGGCCGTACCGCGCCGCCGACCCGGTGCACGCCGACGAGCTGCGCATCGACCTCGACCCGAGCCCCGGCGTCACCTGGCCGATGCTGCAGGAGGCAGCCCGGGAGACCAGGACGCTGCTCGACGAGCTCGGCGTCGTCGGCCTCCCGAAGACCACGGGCAACCGCGGCATCCACGTGTACGTGCGCCTCGAGCCACGCTGGGACTCCTACCAGGTGCGCGCCGCAGCGGTGGCGGTGGCCCGCGAGCTCGAGCGTCGGCGCCCCGACCTGATCACCGCAGCGTGGTGGAAGGAGGAGCGGGGCGCTCGCGTGTTCGTCGACTTCAACCAGAACGCGCCGCACAAGACCGTGTTCGGGGCGTGGTGCGTGCGGGCCCGTCCCGGCGCCCAGGTGTCGACGCCGGTCTCGTGGGACGACCTCGGCACCGTCCACCCCGACGAGCTCACGGTCGCCGTCGTGCCCGAGCGGCTGGCCCGCCTGGGCGACCCGTGGGCGGAGGCCGTGCCGCAGTCGCTCGAGCCGCTCCTGGCGCTGCACGAGCGCGACCGGGCCGCCGGGCTTCCGGACGCCCCGTGGCCCCCGGTGTACCCGAAGATGCCCGGCGAGCCACCCCGGGTGGCGCCGAGCCGGGCCCGCAAGACCTGAGGCTGACCGCCGGCGGCGGTACCGTGCCGCCGCGTGGACGTCGATCACCGGTGGTACCAGCGGGCCGTGTTCTACGAAGTGTTCCTGCGTGGGTTCTTCGACTCCTCCGGTGACGGCCAGGGCGACCTCAAGGGCTTGACCGCCCGCCTCGACTACCTGTCGTGGCTCGGCGTCGACTGCATCTGGCTGCTGCCGTTCATGGAGTCGCCGCTGCGCGACGGCGGCTACGACATCAGCGACTTCTTCACGGTGCAGCCGCGCTACGGCACGCTGGCCGACGCCGTCGAGCTGCTCGAGGCCGCCCACGAGCGCGGCATCCGCGTGATCGCCGACCTCGTGGTGAACCACACGAGCGACCGCCACCCGTGGTTCGTCGAGAGCCGCCAGGACCGCACGAACCCCAAGGCCGACTGGTACGTGTGGAACGACGACGACCAGCGCTGGAGCGAGGCGCGGGTCATCTTCCACGACACCGAGCCGTCGAACTGGTCGTGGGACGCAGTGCGCCAGCAGTACTACTGGCACCGCTTCTTCCACCACCAGCCCGACCTCAACTACCGCAACCCCGACGTCCAGGCGGCGATGCTCGACGTGGTGCGCTACTGGCTCGACCTCGGGCTCGACGGCTTCCGCCTCGACGCGGTGCCCTACCTGTTCGAGGCCGATGGCACCAACGGTGAGAACCTCCCCGAGACCCACGCCTTCTTGAAGCGGCTGCGGGCGGCCGTCGACGAGAGCCATCCCGGGCGGGTGATCCTGGCCGAGGCGAACCAGTGGCCGTCCGACGTCGTCGAGTACTTCGGCCAGGGCGACGAGTGCCACATGGCGTTCCACTTCCCGCTGATGCCCCGCATGTACCTCGCCGTGAAGCGGGCCGACCGTGCGCCCATCGCCTCGATCCTGGCCGAGACCCCGCCGCTGCCCGACGGCTGCCAGTGGGGGCTCTTCTTGCGCAACCACGACGAGCTCACCCTCGAGATGGTGACCGACGCCGAGCGCGACGAGATGTACGCCGAGTACGCCCGTGACCCCCGCATGCGCCGCAACACCGGCATCGGCCGTCGCCTGGCGCCGCTGCTCGACAACAACCGCCCGCTCATGGAGCTGTTCCACGCCCTGCTGTGCAGCCTGCCCGGGAGCCCGGTCCTCTACTACGGCGACGAGCTCGGCATGGGCGACAACATCCACCTCGGCGACCGTGACGGCGTGCGCACTCCCATGCAGTGGTCGCCCGACCGCAACGCCGGCTTCTCCACCGCCGACTTCGAGCAGCTCTACCTGCCCCCCATCATGGACCCCGTCTACGGGTTCCCGGCCGTGAACGTCGAGCGCCAGCGGCGCGACGCCGGTTCCTTCCTGCACCGCGTACGGCGTCTGTTGATGGTCCGCAAGCGCTACCCGCAGCTGGCCATCGGCTCGATGGAGATCCTCGACTGCACCAACCCGGCCGTGCTGGCCTTCGTGCGCGGTGGGAGCGGCGACAGCGAGTCGCCGGTTCTGTGCGTCAGCAACCTCTCGCGCGCGGCCCAGCCAGCCGAGCTCCCGCTGGCGCGCTGGGCGGGATGCACGCCGGTGGAGCTGATGGGCGGCACCGCCTTCCCCGGCGTGGAGGCCGACCGGCTCTACCAGATGACGCTGCCGCCGCACGGCTGGTTCTGGTTCGAGCTGCGCTGAGCCGCTCAGCTCCGGCGGGCGGCTTCGCGCTCCAGGTCGTCGAGGCGCACCACGGCCACGCGGCCGCGGCCGAGCTCGACCCAGCCCTCGTCGGCGGCTTGCTGCAGCACGCGGTTGGTGGTGGGGCGGGCCGTGCCGGCCAGCGAGGCCAGCGTGGCCTGGGTGACGGGGACCTCGGCGCCCTCGCCGCCGTAGGCCCGGGCCAGCTCGGCCAGCCGCCGCAGCACGCGGGCCTCGGCCGACACGTGGAGCGCCTCCACGAGGCGGCGGGTGAGGTCGACCACCTGGTCGGCCAGGAGGCGGGTGAGCACCTCGTGGATGTCGGGGTGGTCGCGGCACAGCGCGGCGAAGCCCTCGCGGTCGAGCACGAGCGTCTCGGTCGGCTCGAGCGTGAGGATGGTGGCGTGGCGCCTCGACCGCCCCGACACGAGCGCCAGCTCGCCGAAGGAGGCCCCCGGGCCGAGCACCGCCACCGTGACGGCCCCACCGAGTGGCGGGGCCACCTGCACGAGCACGTGGCCCTTGTCGAGCAGGTGCAGCGTGTCGCCGGGGTCACCCTCGTGGAACACCACCTCGTCTCGCTTGAAGCGGCGCCGGCGGCAGGCCCGCAGCACCGCCCGCCGCTCCTCCTCGCCGAGGCCGGCCAGCACCGTGAACCCGCCGGGGGCCCTCGCGGTCGCCATGGCGAGGACCGTACCCAACGTCCACCGTCGGGCTCGGCACCGCCGCCGTGTCACCTCCGGCACAGACGCTCGGCGCTGGTGGGTGTCATGCTGTGGCCAGTGACCGGGTCGGCCGAGAGGCCCGGCAGGAGCACCCGGAGGGGACCACGATGAGCGACGAGACGCCCACCACACCCGAGACCGACGACGTCGACGGCCACAAGCTCAAGACGCCCGTGTACGAGATGGAGGACGCGCCGGCCGACGAGGACGACGTGGCGGGCCACCTGAAGTACGGGATCGGCAAGCTCGAGGACCAAGGCGAGACGGTGGAGACCAACATCAACTGGCGGCAGGGCCACGGCGGTGCGCCCGACTGAGCGCCCACCCACGCCACCTGGGGGTGCGTCACGAGAGCCCGGCCCGTGGGAGGGGCCGGGCTCTCACGCGTCCACGCGCGGCGCGCTCAGGCGTGCCGGGCCAGGGCGGCCAGCACGGCCTTCACCTGGAACGGCTTGAGCCCGGGGTGGGTGCCGAGCACCCGGGCCACGTGTCCGGTCACCACCGGCGCCGCGAAGCTGTTGCCGGTGGCCGTGATCGTGCTGCCGCCCAGCCAGGCGACCTCCACGTCGATGCCGGCGGCGCCCCACTCGGCCGGCGGTGACGGGTTCCAGGTGAGCACCTCGCGGTCGGTGCCCGGCGCGCAGGCGACCGAGAAGGCGGCGGCGTACTCGGACGGGTAGCTCGAGCGCCGCTCGTTGTTCATGGCGCCGACGATGCACATCCCGGCATGGGCGGCCTCGTCGCACAGCTCGTGGAAGGCGCCGAAGTAGTCGTCGTTGGCGGTGCTCAGGCTCAGATTCACCACCTGCATGCCCTGCTCGAGGCACCACGCCACCGCCTCGCCCACCACGTAGGCCTTGCCGGTGAGCCGCGGGCCGAGCACCCGCACCGACCACAGCTCCACGTCGGGGGCCAGTTCCCGCACGATGCCCGCGCAGGCGGTGCCGTGGCCGAACACGTCGTCGTGCGGCCCGTCGACCCGCCGCACCGTGCCGGGGTGCTCCGGGTCGGCCTCGAACAGCACCGCCCCGGCGACGCCCCGCACGCGCGGATGGGCGGCGTCGACGCCGCTGTCGACGACGGCCACCTTCACCCCGCGCCCGGTGGCGTCGCCGTAGGCCCAGTCCCGGTCGACCGGGAGCTCGAAGCGGGGGGAGGGAGCGAGGCGGCCGGGCAGGAAGGCCTCGGCCCAGGCCGGCAGCGTCATCGGCGCCGCCGGCGGCGGGCGTAGCCGAGGAAGTTGTCGAGCAGCTCGGTGGCGGTGGCCTGCTCGGCCGGCCCGAGGCGGGCCAGCTCGGCCAGCACGGTGGCCATGCCGGCGAGCGGCGCGTCCGGGTTGCGGCGTCGGCCGGCCCGGCGGCGCAGGGCGGCGGCGAGGTCGGCGTCGTCGGCGGCGTCGGCGGCTGCCCGCAGCAGCAGCTGCCCGATGGCGCCGGCGCTCACTGCCACCAGCAGGGCCCGGGCCGCCACGTCGGCCAGCCGGCCGGCCAGCTCCAGCTGCCCGATGGCCCGGTCGGGAGGCTCCGGCGGCGGGTCGAGCACCTGGAGCACGCCGAGCACGGTGTCGCCGTCGACGACGGGCACGGCCAGCACCCGCCGGGGGACGTAGCCGATCCGCTCGGCCACGTCGGCGGCGAAGCGGGGGTCCTGCGTCGCGTCGTCGACCACGAGCGACTGCCCCGACCCGGCCACGTAGCCGGCCAGCCCGCGGCCCAGCTCGAGCCGCACGCCGACGATGGCGTCGGCGCCCCGCCCGGTGGCAGCCACGTAGGCGAGCTCGCCGCGATCCTCGTCGAGGCGGGCGACGCTGCACGACGCCGCCCCGAGCACGGGGAGGGCCAGCGCGGTGACGGCCTGCAGGAGGTGCTCGGCCGGCTCCGGCAGCAGCACGGCAGCCAGCAGGTCGGCCACCGTCGACAGCTCGGACAGCGGTGCAGGGCTCACAGCCCGTGGACGGTAGTGCGGTGATCCTGGGGCCTGGCGAGGCTGCGACGCCGGTGCGAGCGGCCGGGCTGCGCGAGAGTCGCGCCATGGGGTACCAGCACCTCCTCGTCGAGCGCGAGGGCGACACCGTCACGATCACGCTGAACCGGCCGGAGAAGCGCAACGCGCTGGCGCTCGAGGTGATGCTCGAGCTCACCGCCGCCTTCCGGGAGGCCGGCGCCAGCGACGCCCTCGCCGTCGTGCTGGCCGCCAACGGGCCCGTGTTCTCGGCCGGCCACAACTTCGCCGACATGGCCGGGGCCGACCTGGCTGCGGCCCGCCGGCTGTTCCAGGTGTGCACCGAGATGATGGACACGATCCAGCAGGTCCCCCAGCCGGTGGTCGCGCGGGTGCACGCGCTGGCGACCGCCGCCGGCTGCCAGCTGGTCGCCACGTGCGACCTCGCAGTGGCCAGCGACGCCGCGGGCTTCGCCATCCCCGGCGGCAAGGGTGGGCTGTTCTGCCACACGCCCCTCGTGGCCGTCGCCCGCAACGTCGGCCGGAAGCGGGCACTGGAGCTGGCGATGAGCGGCGACGTGATCGACGCGCGCACGGCGGCTGACTGGGGCCTCGTGAACGCGGTCGTACCGGCCGAGCGCCTCGACGAGGAGGTCGCCGCGCTCGTCGCCCGGGTCACGCGAGGCAGCGCCTCGTCGAAGGCCCTCGGCAAGCACGGCTTCTACGCCCAGATCGACCTACCCCAGGCCCAGGCCTACGCCTTCGCGGTCGAGCTGATGGCGGCCGCCGCCCTCACCGGCGACGCGCAGGAGGGCATCGCCGCGTTCCTCGAGAAGCGCCGGCCAGACTTCGCGCCTCCCACCGGACGCTGACGTGGACTTCGAGCTCCCCCCCGACGACGACCCCCGCCGCCTGGCCGTGCGGGCCTGGCTGGCCGCGCACCCGTCCCCGACACCCGAGGAGCTGCAGGACGCCGGGTACGTGGTGCCGCACTGGCCTCGGCCGTGGGGCATCGGTGCCGACCCGATGCACCACCTGCTGGTCGACCAGGAGCTGGCCGCCGCCGGTGTGGACCGGCCCGACAACCCGATCGGCATCGGCTGGGCCGGCCCGACCCTGCTGGCCGCCGGCACCCCCGAACAGCAGCAGCGGTGGCTGCCGCCGCTGCTCACCGGGCGGGAGTTCTGGTGCCAGCTGTTCAGCGAGCCCGAGGCCGGCAGCGACCTGGCATCGCTGCGGACCACGGCGGTGCGCGACGGCGACGAGTGGGTGATCACGGGCAGCAAGCTGTGGTCGAGCTATGCCGACCACAGCGACTTCGGCATCCTGCTGGCCCGCACCGACCCCGACGCCCCGAAGCACAAGGGGATCTCCTACTTCGTGCTCCCGATGGCGACACCCGGGGTGGAGGTCCGCTCGATCGTCGAGATGAGCGCGACGTCGGCCGACCCGCCCCCCGGGTCGCACGGCCGCCACTTCAACGAGTGCTTCTTCGACGGTGCCCGCATCCCGGGCGACCACCTCGTCGGCGCGCCCGGCGACGGCTGGAAGCTGGCCACGCTCACCCTGGCCAACGAACGGGTGTCGCTGTCGACCGGCGGCGTGCTCTGGAGCATGGGCCCGACCACCGACGAGCTGCTCGACCTCGTGCGAGCCCGGGGTGGCGTGGCCGACCCGGTGCGGCGCCAGCAGGTCGCCCGGGTCCACACCGAGGCGTTCGTGCTCCGCCTGCTCGGCCTGCGCATCCTCACCGCCAGCCTGAAGGGGGAGGCACCCGGGCCCGAGGTGAGCATCCAGAAGGCGCTGGCCGACGACCACGGCCAGCACGTGCTCGCCCTCGCCGCCGACCTCGCCGGCCTCGACGCCCTGCTCACGTCGTGGGGACCGCTGGGAGCGCCGGCCGAGCAGCCCTGGGGGACCTGGTACTGGGGCGGCCTGTTCAGCCGCGCCCTCACCATCGGCGGCGGCACCAGCGAGGTGCAGCGCAACATCATCGGTGAGCGGCTGCTCGGGCTGCCTCGCTGACGCCGACCCGGCTCCGGTGGTGTCGCTTCCCTGCCGTGGGCGCGACCGCGTAGCGTGGTCCGATCGCTGCCTACGGGAGGACCTGCATGATGACGACGCCCGCGGCGGGCCGCCTGCTGGCCCTGCTGCTCATTGCCGCCTTGGCCCTTCCTGTCGCCCTCGTCGCCGGCACGTCGCCGGCGGCGGCTGCCGCGCGGTGCACGGCGCTGCGCCACGTCGGCCAGCGGACCGAGTCGATCTTCGGTCCGTTGGTCTGCGTCAAGTCCGGGCGCCGGGCCAAGTGGGTGTCGGCGCTCCCGCCGGCACCGGCCGGCCTGACGACGCTGGCCGACTGGGAGCAGCAGCTGCTCGACCGGGTGAACGCCGAGCGCACGGTCGCCGGGGTCGCTCCGCTCGCCTACTGCGGGCGGCTCCAGGCGCAGGCCACCGCCCATGCTGCCGACCAGGCCACCGCCGGTCGCATGAGCCATACGGGCACCGACGGGTCGACGCTGCGCGAGCGGGCCTTCCGGGCCGGGTACCTGCCGGGTGCCGGCAATGGCTGGAAGATCGGCGAGAACGTCGCCTTCGGCTTCAACGACGTCGATCGCGTCGTGGCGGCCTGGATGGCCTCGCCGAGCCATCGCGCCAACATCGTCGACCCGGTGTTCGTCCACCTCGGCGCGGCGAAGGTGGCCGGCGCCACGTCGACGTTCTGGTCGCAGCAGTTCGGGACCGGCGGCACCTGCTGAGGCCCGGGTTGGGTGGCCGGCCACCCGCCGTCCTATCGTCCGGCCGTCCAACGACACGGGGGGTGCGGACGTGCGTCTGAGCATGCAGCTGAGCTACGCCGGGGGCTTCAAGGAGTCGGTCCAGAAGGTGGTCGACCTCGAGAAGGCCGGCCTCGACATCGTCTGGGTCGCCGAGGCCTACAGCTTCGACGCCGTCAGCCAGATGGGCTACCTGGCCGCGAAGACCGAGCGGGTCCAGATCGGCTCAGGCATCGTGAACGTCTACAGCCGCACCCCGGCGCTGATGGCGATGACGTTCGCCGGTCTCGACTACGTGAGCGACGGTCGCGTCATCTGCGGTCTCGGCGCCAGCGGCCCGCAGGTGATCGAGGGCTTCCACGGCGTGCCCTACGACAAGCCGATGACGCGGATCAAGGAGTACATCGACGTCTGCCGGATGGTGTGGCGACGCGAGAAGCTCGACTACCAGGGTTCCACCGTGCAGGTGCCGCTGCCGGCCGGGCAGGGGACCGGCCTCGGCAAGTCCCTGAAGCTCATCAACCACCCGGTCCGGGCCGACATCCCGATCTGGTGGGCCAGCCTCATGGGCAAGAGCGTGGAGGCGACCGCGGAGGTGGCCGACGGCTGGCTGCCGATCATGTTCATCCCCGAGAAGTACCAGCAGGTGTGGGGCGACCAGCTCCAGGCCGGGCTGGCGAAGCGCTCGCCCGACCTCGGCCCGCTCGACATCGCGGCCGGCGGCATGGTGGCCATCGGCGACGACCTCGTGGGCGAGGCGGCCGACCGCATCCTCGACTTCGGGCGGCCGATGACCGCGCTCTACGTCGGTGGCATGGGTGCCCGCGGCAAGAACTTCTACAACACGATCGCCCGCCAGTACGGCTACGAGCAGGAGGCCGACGAGATCCAGGACCTCTACCTCGACGGCAAGAAGGACGAGGCGGCGGCCAAGGTGCCGGCCGAGTGGCTGCGCCTGTCGAACCTCGTGGGCCCGGCCAGCCACGTGAAGGAGCGCATCGCCGCCTTCAAGGAGGCCGGGGTGACGGTGCTGTCGGTGAACCCCGTCGGCCCCGACGCCGTGAAGACGATCGAGCAGCTGCGAGCGCTGGCCGACGACGTCTGATCCGGCGCTCTGGGCTCGTGGCCGCGCTGATCAGCCGTCGTGCTCGTCGCCCGTGCCGGCTTGGCGGCGGCGGCGGAAGTCCTGGAGGGTGTAGCCGGTGACGACGGTGGGGCCCTCGGCCCGTGCGCCGGCGGCCCGGGGCAGGCGGAAGGTGGCGCCGAGCTCGCCGAAGTAGCGGCCGGGCCCGACGCGGTCGAGGATCTCCTCGCTGCCGTCGGGGCGGGCGCGGAAGATCTCGACGAGGCCGCTGTCGACCTCGTAGATGCGGTCGCCCAGGTCGCCCATCTCGAACAGCACCTCGCCGGGCGCGAGCTCGACCCGCTTGGGGCCGGTCGACTCGGTGGCCTTGTGCGGCACCAGCTCGACGACGAGGTCGGCCAGCGGCAGCATCCGGTCGTCGTGGGTGGAGACCACGACGACGCGCCCGGGCCGGGCCAGGCCGCGGATGATGCGCAGCACGCCGTCGACCTGGACGAAGTCGAGGTGCGCGGTCGGCTCGTCGGCCAGCAGGAGCGGCGGGTCGTTGGCCAGGGCCCGCGCGATGGCGACCCGCTGCTGCTGACCGCCGGACATGTCGCCGGGCCGGTGGTGCGTGCGCTCGGCCAGCCCGACCTGGCCGAGCAGGTCGGTGGCCTTGCGGCGGGCGTCGGCGCGCGCCACGCCGGCCGAGCGCATCGGCACCATCACGTTCTCGGTGGCGTCGAGGCTCGGCACGAGGTTGAACGCCTGGAAGACGATGCCGACGCCGTGGCGCCGGTACTGCGTGAGCGCGTCGCCCTTGAGCGTGGTGACCTCGGTGTTGCCATGGCGGATGCTGCCCCGGGCCGGCGTGAGCATGGCGCCCATGGCCGACAGCAGCGTCGTCTTCCCGCAGCCCGACGGCCCGAGCAGCAGCACGAGCGATCCGTCGGGAGCGTGGAGGTGGAAATCGTCGAGGGGCCTCACCACGTAGTCGCCCGCCGGGTACTCGACGGTGAGGCCCTCCACCACGAGATCGGCCATCACGGACCTCCGAAGGCAGCAGCCGGTGGGACCTTCACGGCCTGGCGCAGCCCGACGAGCGAGGCCAGCAGGCCGACTACGACGGCGACGACGGGAAGCAGCACCATGGCCCGCAACGGGATGTCGACGGGAAGCGGGAAGACCGGCGCGAGGAGCAACCCGATCACGGTGGCCAGGATGGCCGACACCACGGCGAGCACGACGGCCTGGACGGCGAGGCCGACGCCGAGCGCCGACGTCGACGCCCCCACCGCCTTGAACACTGCGAAGTCGCGGGTGCGCTCGAGGGCGGTGAGGTACACGATCGAGCCGATGATGCAGGCGGCCACGATCCACAGGAGGATCCGCACGACGTCGATCGACTGCCGGGCGTTGCTGAGCGGGCGCAGCTGGTCCGTCTGGGCCTGCTCTCGGTCGAAGGCGGTGAGCCCGGCCGGCAGGTTGCCGGAGGGCTCGCCCCTCACGAGGATGATCGTGGTGCCGGGGAAGCCGGCGAGGAACAGCGCCTGGGCGTCGGGCAGCGAGATGTAGACGTTGTCGATCCCGGCGTTCAGGGTCGAGTCGTCGGCGATGCCCACCACCTCGAACTCGGTCTGGCCGATCTGCATCGTGTCGCCGACGTCGAACCCGAGGCCGCCGTTCACCAGGGCCTGGCCGGGCGCCGACGGCAACGCGCCCTCGTCGACCTCCGGCCAGCCGAGCCCACCGTCCTCGGCGCCGAACACGTTGACGTCCTTGAAGCCGTCGCCCTCGTGGGTGGTGGCATGGACGTACATGAACGGCGAGGCTTGCTCGACGCCGGGGGTGGCGGCCACCTCGGCCGTGCGGGAGATCTCGACCGGTGCGAACCCGGTGAGCGGTCCGGCCTGGCCGTCCTTCACCACGAAGTAGTCGGCACGCGTCGACTCGATCCATGCCGCGGTCTCCGACTCGAAGGCGTTCGACAGGCCCGACAGCAGCAGGCTCATGGCGAACACCAGCGCCGTACCGATGGCAGCGATCAGGAAGCGCCGCCGGCGCCACTGGAGGTCGCGGAGTGCAGCCAGGAGCATGCCTACCTCCTCGCGTGGTCGTCGAGCAGGAGCGCCATGGCGATCGTGGGGCGCCCGGCGTGCGCGGACGAGAGGCAGGGGATGCGGATGGAGGGCTCGAGCTCGGGCTCGAGGTCGATGGCCCAGAGCTGCGCCGCGTAGTTGGCGAGGTCGGCCACCGTGGTCACCGCCGCACCGCACCCAGCCGGTCGATCACCCGATCGGCTTCGGCCACCATCCGTCGCACGAGGTCGCCTGCCGGCTCGAGCTCGTTGATGGCGCCGACACCTTGGCCGCACGGCATGAACTCGCGGCTGACGTCCACCTCGGTGCCGTCCGGTGCGCCGAGGTGGTTGGCGCCGGCCTGCGCCGAGGCGATGGCCTGCATCGGGAACGGCTGCAGCTCCTCTGGGTGTTCCTCGAAGTGCTGCGTCCAGGTGTTGCGCACCACGCGGCACGTCTTGCCGGTGAAGGCCCGGCTCACGACGGTGCCGTCCTCGGGCAGTGCCAGCAGCGTGTCCTTGTAGCCGTTGACGGCGCGGGCCTCGGGGGTGGCGATGAAGCGGGTGCCGATCCACACGCCGTCGGCACCCAGCGCCAGGGAGGCGGCCAGGCCGCGGCCGTCGAACAGCCCGCCGGCGGCCACGACCGGGACCCGGTCACCGACGGCGTCGACCACCTGCGGCACTAGCGCCATGGTGGCCACCGTGCCGGTGTGTCCGCCGGCCTCGGTGCCCTGGGCCACCACGAAGTCGCAGCCGCTCTCGACGGCGGCCACCGCGTGGCGGACCTTGCCGGCCATGCTGCCGACGAGGACATTGGCGGCGTGGAGGGCGTCGATGGCGTCGCGGGGGACGCCGAGCCCGGCCACGAACACGCGGGCGCCGCCCCGGATGACGTCGCCGACCTGGTTCTCGACCTGGCCGGCGATGGCGGTGAGGAGGTCGACGCCGAACGGCTTGGCCGTGAGCTCGCGGACCTTGGCCATCTCCTCGACCATCTCGGCCGCCTGCATGGTGGAGGCACCCAGAGTGCCGAAGCCCCCGGCCTCGCTCACGGCGGCCACGAGGCGGTGGTACGAGACCCCGCCCATGCCGGCGAGCATCACGGGGTGCTCGACCTCGAGCAGATCGGTGAGGCGTGTGCGCATGGGGCCGCAACATACGCGCTCGCGCGGGACGGTTCCGAATACCCGCTTCGTGAGCGGACCTGCCGGGCTCGGCGCACCGTGCAAGGGGGAACGCCGGTGCGCCGAGCCCGCTGGTCGCCGTCCACCGGGGGGATACGAGATGGACGCCGAGGCAGACCCTACGCAGCGGGCGTTTCGGCCGTGTCACGCGGAGGTGACCAGCAGGCCAACGGCTGGTGAAGAGACGGTGCCGACCGCGACCGTCAGGCCCAGGCGCCGTCGCGGTCGAGGAACCGTCGGTGCCAGCGCCGGGGCGTGAGCACGACGGCGCGGGGCTCGTCCTCGAACAGCCAGCGGGCAAAGCTCGTCCGCGTCCAGGCTGAGAGCCCGACCAGCCGCACCGCGCCACGGGCCACCCGTGGCGACCGCAGGGCGTGCCCCAGGGCCAGCGACATGCGGTGGTCGGCGACCAGCGCCCGGCGGACGTCGTGGCGGTAGCGGGCAGCGACGGCTTGCGGGTCGCCCCCGGCCACGATGGCCTCGGCGGCCAGCACCCCGGTGAGCAGCGCCTGACCGATGCCCTCACCGGTCAGCGCATCGGTGGCGGCGGCTGCGTCGCCCACGAACAGCGCGCGGCCTGCTGCCAGCGTGATCCGGTCGACGCGGGCCGGGATGGGCCACGCCTTGTGCGGCGCCTCGGCGACGGCGCCGGGTCCGAGCGCCGCCCGCACGTGCGGGCGCTGGAGCAGGTCGGCCCACTCGCGCTTCATGTCCTGCACCCGTCGCGTGCCGTCACGGACGACGGCCAGCCCGACGTTGGCGCGCCCACCCGGAAGCGGGAACGACCAGGCGTACCCCGGGAGCAGGTCGGGCTCGAACCACACCCACAGCCGGTCGGCAGCCGAGCCGGTGACGCCGCTCCAGTACTGGCGGAAGGCGTGCCACTCGCCGAGGTAGCCGGGCTCGGCTGCGCCGAGGTGCTTGCGCAGCGGGCTCCACATGCCGTCGGCCGCCACGAGGTGGGCGGCCTCGATCTCCCCGATGCCGTCCACCGCAACGACGGCACTGCCTGCCGTGTGGCGGGCAGCCGTCACGGCGTGCCCGTCGTGGACCTTCACCCCGGCCGTTCGGGCGACGTCGAGGAGCGCGGCATCGAGCTCGAGCCGGGGTGCGACCGCGGCGAACCGGCCCCGGCCGGCGGGCAACGGCAGCTCGACGACCCGGCCGCTCGGCGAGCGCACCCACGCAGTGCCAACGTCGGTCCAGCTCGGCACGGCCGCCACATCGAGGCCGAGCTGCTCGAGCAGGCGCAGCGCGCCGGTGGTGAGCCCGTCGCCACAGCACTTGTCACGGGGGAAGCGGGCCTTGTCGACGAGCACTACCTCGCGGCCGGCACGGGCCAGCGTCACCGCGGCCGCGGCCCCGGCAGGACCCCCGCCCACCACCACGACGTCGGCCGTGCTCATCAACGGGTCAGGCTACGGCTGCCGTTGCCACGGCCCACGGCCGGTTTGGGCGGGCGGCGGAGAGGATTGCATGATGTCGGCCGCTCGGTCGTCACCAGGGGGTTCACGTGAGCACGCTCTGCGAGGGTCGCATCGCCATCGTCACCGGCGCCGGCCGCGGCATCGGCCGCGAGCACGCGCTGTCGCTTGCCCGCCACGGCGCCAAGGTCGTCGTGAACGACCTCGGCGGCAGCGTCGACGGCAGTGGCGGTGACGTCACGCCGGCCCAGCAGGTGGTGGCCGAGATCACGGCCATGGGCGGCGAGGCGGTGGCCAACGGCGACGACATCTCGTCGTGGGAGGGCGCCCAGAACCTCGTCAACACCGCAGTCACCACGTTCGGCGACCTGCACGTGGTGGTGAACAACGCCGGCATCCTGCGCGACCGGATGCTCACCAACATGACCGAGGAGGAGTGGGACGCCGTCATCAAGGTGCACCTCAAGGGCACCTTCGGTCCCAGCCGCTGGGCCGCCGCCTACTGGCGCGAGCAGGTGAAGGCCGGCAAGGCGGTCGACGGCCGCATCATCAACACCACCTCCGTCTCGGGCATCTACGGCAACCCGGGCCAGACCAACTACGGCGCTGCCAAGGCGGGCATCGCCGCGTTCACGGTGATCGCCGCCCTCGAGCTGGCCCGCTACAGCGTCACCGTCAACGCGGTGGCGCCCGTCGCGCTCACCCGCATGACAGAGGGGCTGGGCAACGCCCCCGAGACCGACGAGGAGCGCGAGATGCGCTCGCCGCGGTGGATCGCGCCGATCGTCACGTGGCTCGCGTCGGCCGAGTCGGCCGGGGTCACCGGCCGGGTGTTCGAGGCGTCGGGCTCGGTGCTGGCGGTGGCCGAGGGCTGGCACCGCGGGCCCACCCACGAGCCGCTCGACGACCCGACCCAGCTCGGTGCCGTCGTCCAAGAGCTGCTGTCGTCGGCCCGGCCCAACGCCGGCATGGACGGCCGTGACGGCACCTGGCCGCAGCTGAAGTCCTGACCACCTGATCGTCACCGCCTCCGAGGGGGAACCATGCCCATCAACCCAGATGCCGTCGGCTCCGAGAGCGAGCCGGTCCAGGTCTCGTGGACGTCGAAGGACGCGCTCCTCTACGCCGTCGGTGTCGGCGCCGGCGTCGGTGAGCTCCCCTTCACCACCGAGAACACCTCGGGCGTCGACCAGCGGGTGCTGCCGACGTTCCCGGTGGTGGTCGGCTGGGGCCGGGGGAGCGCGATGCGAGGCATCGGCTCGTTCAACCCGGCGATGCTCGTGCACGGCGAGCAGCGGGTGACCCTGCACCGCGAGCTGCCGGTGGAGGGCGCTGTCACGATGCGCTCGACGATCGTGGGCATCTACGACAAGGGCAAGGCGGCGGTGGTGGCCAGCGAGACGGTCGCCACCGACGACGCCGACGGCGCGCCGCTGTTCACCACCTATTCGTCGGCGTTCATCCGGGGCGAGGGTGGCTGGGGCGGCGACCGCGGCCCGTCGGGCCCCCGCAATGTGCCGCCCGACCGGGCGCCCGACGAGGTGGTGACCTACCAGACGTCGCCCGACCAGGCCCTCGTCTACCGGCTCTCGGGCGACCGCAACCCGCTGCACTCCGACCCGGCCTTCGCCGCCATGGGCGGCTTCGACCGCCCGATTTTGCACGGGCTGTGCACCTACGGCTTCACCGGCCGGGCGCTCCTGCACGGGCTGTGCGGGTCCGACCCGGCTCGCTTCCACCACGTGGAGGGCCGCTTCTCGTCGCCGGTGCTGCCGGGCGACACGCTCACCGTGTCGATGTGGGTGATCGGCGAGGGCGAGGCCGTCTTCACCACTGCCCGCACCGACGGCACCACCGTCATCGACCAGGGCCTCCTCCGCTACACCGCCTGACCCTGGCGCTCACCCGCACTGTGGTGCGTCCTGAGCGTCCCGCCCATCGGGCACCACAGTGAGGTCTCGCCCTGCGCACTGTGGTGTGCCGTGAGCGTCCTGCCCACCGGGCACCACAGTGTGAGCGCCCTCAGAACAGGGTGAGGTCGTCGGCGCGTTGGCCACGCAGGGTGTCGTAGTCGACCTCGCGCCACGCGAACCCCCGGGCCTGGGCCAGCACGCGCGCCTGGGGCTTCACCACCTGGGCCACGAACATCCCTCGCACGGCACCGAGCGACGAGTCGCGCGCGAGCCGCTCCACGTAGCGGGTCAGCTGCTCGACGCCGTCGATCTCCCCGCGGCGCTTCACCTCGATCGCCACGGTGGTGCCGTCGCGGTCACGGCAGAGCAGGTCGACGGGTCCGATGTCGGTCGGGTACTCGCGGCACACAAGCCGCAGGCCCTCTTCGATGGCGTCGAGCTGACTCGCCAGCAGCTCCTGCAGGTGCGCCTCGACGCCGTCCTTGCGCAGACCCGGATCGGTGCCGAGCTCGTGCGCTGTGTCGGACAGCAGCTCGTCGAGGGTGATCACGAGCCGCTCGCCCTTCGGGTTCTCCACCGTCCAGCGCCCGGGCTCCTCGAGCAGGGTGTTGGGCGCGTTCATCCAGTTGAGCGGCTTGTAGGCCCCGCCGTCGGCGTGGATGGCGACACAGCCGTCGGCCTTCACCATGATGAGCCGGACCGCCGATGGCAGGTGGGCCTCCAGGCGCCCCTGGTAGTCGACGCTGCACCGGGCGATCACCAACCGCATACGACGCCCGACCCTACCGACCGGCGCGCGCCAACCGTGGTGCGTGGTGAGCGTGCTGCTCACCTCCTGCCACGGTGCTCGGCCGCCGAGTGAACCGTGGTGCGTCGTGAGCGTGCTGCTCACCGCCTGCCACAGTGCCCGGCCGCCCGGGCTCGGTTGCCCGGGGAACTTCGGTGCCGCTGCGCTGCGGCGGTCACCATGCGCCACCGACATGGGGCTTGGGAGCCTCTGCCGCTGCAGTGACCTCGGCGGGGAGGATCGCGGTGAGAAGTGCGGTGAGGGTCGGCGCCGATGGTTCGACCATGCGACGTACCGATGCCCTCAGCACGCTCCTGCCCATTGCCACCCACCAGGACGGGGTGGTCTCCCGCCGCCAGGCCTACGAGGCCGGGCTGCGCGCCGACGACGTCCGTCGGCTGGTTGCCGGCCGGATCCTCGAAGAGCCTGCGCCGGGCGCACTCGTCGTGGCGGGGGCGGTGCCGTCGGTGCGGCGCGACCTACGGATCGCCACGCTGGCGGGATCCGAGACCGCCCGCGTGGTCGCTCGATCGGCGGCAAGCTTCCATCGCCTCGACGGCCACCCCGCCGGTGTGCGCGAGGTCGCTGTGCCGCGGGGCACCACGCTCGTCGTCCCCGGCGTGGTCGTCCACGAGTGGAAGCGATACGACCCGGACCAGATCACCATCGTCGATGGCTTGCCGTGCACGAACCTGGCCTGCACCCTCGCCGATCTCGGCATGGTCGAGCCCCGCGTGCTGGTCGAGAAGGCGTTCGATGACGCCTGGCGTCGGCAGGCCTCGCTGCCGTGGATCCGCCGCCACGCCGAACGGCGTCATCGGGGCGGCCAGCGAGGCACAGGCATCCTCTTGCAGCTCCTCGACCGGGCCGAGCGGGAACGGCGGCCGCCCGGCTCGTGGTTCGAGCGAGTCCTCGAGGCGTGCCTGGCCGTGCCCGGGATGCCACCTCTCGTGCGCCAGCACGAGATCCGGCGCGCCGACGGCTCCTTCGTGGCCCGGGTCGACTTCGCCGTCGTCGAGCTGCTCCTCGGTATCGAGGCGCACAGCCGTCAGCACCACCTCGGCCTCGTCCCGGAGCTGGCCGACAACGACCGTGACCTGCGGGCAGCCGAGGTCGGTTGGCACCTCGTCTACCTCGGTTGGGACGCGACCGTCGACCCGGCGACGGCCGCCCGACGGATGCTGCGCATCGTCGAAGCCCGTCGCCGGGTGCTCGACCGGTGAGCGCGTCGACGCTCGTCCCGCGGCCAGTGTGGAATCCCGTGGGCGCGGCGCACACGTCGCGCCACAGTCAGCAGCCCGGGGCGGTGACGGTGGCGGCCCACGGGGAGGGTGCTCAGGAGGCACCACGGTGGGAGGTCGGGGGAGTGTGGTGCGCCGTGGGCGGAGCGCTCACCTGCCACCACAGTGAGCAGCTGGGGCGGTGACCGTGGCGGCCCGTGGGTGGGGCGCTCACGTGGTGCCACAGTCTCGGACGGGGCGGGCCGGCGGGCTCTGTGGGGGAGGGTGGTCAGCGCTTGGCGCGGTCGCGCATGCGCTTGTTGATGAGCTCGCGGCGCTCTTGGAGCTGGCGGTAGGTGAGGCGGTCGACGGTGGCCTCGACGCCCAGGCTGGCCTTGAAGCCGTCGAGGTCGATCTCCACCGCCGACGCGTCGATGCCGAGCTCGGCGCCGAGGCGCTCGCCGTGGCGCTCGGCGAAGTACATCGAGATGTGGGCGATCTCGCCGATGAGGTCGAGGTCGGGGGCCAGCCTGGCGATGGCGCCGTCGAGGAACACCATGTTCTTCACGTAGAGCATGAGCTCCTTGGGCATGCGGGCGCCGTAGCCGAGGAGGGCCTTCACCACCCGCTGGACCTCCTTCACCAGCTCGTCGGCGGTGAGCGTGGTGGGGTCGACGGCGGGCTGGTCGAGGCGCAAGTCGCGCTTCACGGCCTCGAGGTCGGTGTCCATCGGCAGGGCGCCGAGGTCACGCAGTGCCGTCAGCTGCGTGGTGATGTCGTTGGTGGTGGCACCCAGCATGAGGCGAAGGAAGGCCTGGCGCCGCAGTCCCGACAGCCGGCCGACGATGCCGAAGTCGAGCAGGGCGGTGCGGCCGTCGCGCATGACGAACAGGTTCCCGCCGTGCAGGTCGCCGTGGAAGACGCCGTGGATCATGGCGCCCTCCATGAACGCGATCATCCCGGTGCGGATGACGGCCTCGGTGTCGATGCCCGCCGCCCGCATGGCGTCGACGTCGTCGAAGGCGAAGCCCTCGAGGCGCTCCATCACGAGAACCCGCCGGGTGACGAGCGTGGGATGCGGGCGGGGGATCACGTAGCCCCGCTGGCCGAGGTCGGCCAGCACGGCGGCGACGTCGAGCATGTTGTCGGCCTCGAGCCGGAAGTCGAGCTCCTCGGCGATCGTCTCGGCGAACAGCTCGACGAGCGCCGGCGGGTTGGCCAGCGCGGCGATCGGGATGCGACCGACGAGGTAGGGCGCCAACCACGCCAGCACGGCCAGGTCCTTGCGCACGAGCGTGGCCACCGACGGCCGCTGCACCTTCACGACCACCCGCTCCCCCGAGCGCAGCTGTGCGGCGTGGACCTGGGCGATCGACGCCGCCGCCAGCGGCATCCGGTCGAACCACGTGAACACCCGCTCGAGCGGCTCGCCGAGATCCTCCTCGACCACCCGGCGGACCACGTCGAACGGCTCGGCCGGCACCTGGTCGCGGCACAGCTTGAACTCCCGCACCAGCTCCTCGGGGAACAGGCCCTCGCCGGAGGAGATGATCTGGCCCAGCTTGATGTAGGTGGGTCCGAGCGCCTCGGCGGCTCGCCGCAGCCGCTTCGACACGTCGGCGCGCGAGGCCTCCGGGTTGTCGTACCGACCGGTGCGCTTGCGGGTCAGCCACGGCGTGAGGGCTCGGGTCAGCCGGCCGACCACGGTGACGACCCGCGCCCCGGGCGGCAGGGTCGACGGCGTCGTGAGGCGGGGCACCTCGGCTCGGGCGGCGGCCCGCAGCTCGCTGACGTGGCGATCCCAGTCGAGGGCGGCGCGGTCGATGACCCAGGGTGGGTCGTCGGAGAAGGCACCCCAGGCCAGGTCGGCGGGCGCGATGGGGGCGGTGGGGCCGGTCGGCTCCGTGTCGATGGGGGGCATCACCCCCACCTTTCCACTTCGCGAGCCCTCGAGACGAGGCGCGGTACAGTCCGCCGCCACACCGTCGGTCGACCACAGGGGGGTGCGGCTGCCGGGGCGCGCAGGGGGCCACGGGCCGCGCCCCTTGGCGTTCCCTGCCCGATCCGCCCGGCGCCTCGCCCGGCTCGGACCCGAGGAGCCCCGCTGCCGTGGACCGCTGGATCACCGACTACCCGCCGAGCGCCCGTTACCCGGTCTACACGCGGGCCAATGCGGGCGAGGTGCTGCCCGACCCCTGCAGCCCGCTCGGCCAGACGCTCGTGTGGGATCCAGGTGTGGTGGCCGGCTGGTGCGACTCACAGGTGCGGGTGGGCACGTTCGCGGAGCACGAGATCGAGCCATGGGAGTGCGTCGGCTTCTTCGGCGGCTACCTCTACGTCAACGTCTCGACGGCGCGGATCTTCGGCGAGCGGGCCCCGGGGCTGTCGGCGTCGATCGTCGACCGCACGTACTTCGGGGAGCACCCCGACGTCCCGCCGTACGAGCCCGAGCCGTGGCACGAGAGCGCAGCCAGCACCGAGAAGCTCACGGCGTGGATCGGCGGCGTGCTGCTCGCCGACGACCTCCCGATCCTGCGAGCCGAGCGCGACGAGGCCGACGCCGCGCGCGCGTCGCGCCCCGACCTGGGTGCCCTCGCCGACCACGAGCTCGTCGCTCGGGCCCGCTCGTTCGTCCCGCTGATCCGGCGCCTGTTCGACCGCCACCTCGCGCAGACGGGGGCGGCGTCGATCGGGCCGGGCATCCTCCAGCAGGTCACGGCGGCCATCGGTGAGCCCGGCCTGGCCCTCACGCTCATCTCGGCAGTGGACGACGTCGACTCGGCCGCCCCCAGCTACGCGCTGTGGACCCTGTCCCGGGAGGTGCTGGCCAGCGACGAGCTGATGGCCGTGTTCGACCACGGCGTCGACGGCCTGCTCGACCGCCTGCGGGCCAGCGACAGCCAGGTGTGCCACGACTTCGCGCACGAGCTGACCCGGTTCACGGTGCGCTTCGGCAGCCGTGGCCCGAACGAGTGGGACATCCGCAGCCAGACCTGGGAGACGGCCCCCGAGCTGGCCCTGGCGCTCGTCGACCGCATGCGCCTCACGCCCGAAGCCGATTCGCCCGAGGCGCGGGGCCAGAAGCTGGCCGCTGAGCGGGAGGCGGCCACGGCGAGGATCACCGCCGCGCTGGCCTCCGACGAAGCCACGCTCACCCAGCTCCAGCTGGCCCTGCGCTCGGCGCACCTGCACCTGGCCGGCCGTGAGCGCACGAAGACCAACATCATCAAGGTCATCCACGAGGTCCGCATGGCGGTGCGCGAGCTCGGCACCCGCCACGGCTACGACCACGAGACGATCTGCATGCTGCTGGCCGACGAGCTCGACGCGTTCACGGCCGACCCCGGTGCGCTGCGAGCCCGCCTCGCCAGCCGTGCCCAGCAGTACCGGTCGCTGTTCGACCTCGACCCGCCGTTCATCGTGAACCGGGAGGTGCCGTCCCTCGAGACGTGGTCGCACCGCAGCCCGACCAGGCGCATCCCCGACGGCGTCACCGTCACCGTCGACGGCGACGCCGGCACCGTCACCTTGCACTGAGGAGGACCCGATGGCCGACCGCTGGATCGCCGACTCCCTGCCGAGCGAGCGCTACCCGATCTACACCCGGGCCAACGCCGGCGAGGTGATGCCCGACCCTGTGTCGCCGCTGACGGCGTCGTGGGGCCTGGTCGGTCCCGGCGAGGCCGGTTGGCGCGACGCCTACGTGCGGGCCGGCACGTTCGACCGCGACGAGTTCGAGCCCGACCGGGCCAACTGCCTCGGGGTGTTCGGCGGGTACCTCTTCTTGAACATGTCGACCACCCGGATCTACGGCGTGCGGTTCCCCGGCCTCACGCCGGAGCTCGTCGACCAGCAGTACTTCGGCGACATGCCGGGCATCACCCCGTACGCCGACGAGGCCCGGCCCACCGACGAGCACCCGGTGGCCACCGAGCGTCTGCAGGCGTTCCTGCAGTGGGTGTTCGCGCAGGCCGACCTGCCGTGGCTGCGCGACGACCGGGCCGAGGTCGAGCGGCTCGTCGCCCACCGCCCGTCGTTCGACGAGCTCACCGACCAGCAGCTGATCGACCATGCCCGCTCGACGCTGCCTCTCTACCGGCGCCTGTTCACGCAGCACATCGTCACGAGCGCCTCAGCCGGTGTCGGGCTGTCGGTGGTGGGTCAGGTGGCGGCGGCCGTCGGGCGCCCGGATCTCGCGCTCACCCTCGTGGCTGGCCTCGGCGACGTCGACTCCGCTGCGCCCTCGTGGGCCATGTGGGACATGGGTCGCATCGTGGCGGCCTCGCCGTCGCTCACGCAGGCGTTCGACGCCGGCACCGACGGGCTCTCCGGGCGTATCGACGAGCTGGCGGCCGGTGGCGACGAGGCGGCCGCAGCGTTCGCCGCCCGCTTCCGGGAGTTCCTACGCCGGTTCGGCAGCCGGGGTCCGAACGAGTGGGACTTGCGCTCCGCGGTCTGGGCCGTGGAGCCCCGCACACCGCTTGCGGCGATCGACCGCATGCGCCTCGCTCCCGACGCCGACTCGCCCCAGGCTCGCACCGAGGCCCGCGTCGTCGAGCGCGAGGCGGCCCTGGCCACCGTGCGAGCGGCGCTGGCCGGCGCGCCCGCCGACGACCGGGCCCAGTTCGAGGCCGGCCTCCAGGCCGCCCACGTGTTCAACCCGGGCCGGGAGCGCACGAAGACCACGTGCATCCTGCTCGTGCACGAGCAGCGCCTCGTCGCCCTCGAGCTCGGTCGGCGTTGGGCGGCCAAGGGCCTGCTGCAGCAGCCCGAGCACGTGTTCATGCTTGCCGACCACGAGCTCGACGACGTGGCGGGGCGGGCCGCCGGCCACCCGCCGATGATCCCGCTACCGGACCACGCCGGCCTGGCGGCGGAGCGGGAGGCCCACTTCCTCACGCTGTGGCAGCTCGAGCCGCCGTTCGTGAGCCACGGCGCCCCGCCGCCCGTGGCCTCCTGGCCCCGCAAGGGCCGCCACGTGGAGGTGGCGGCCGCCGCCGGCGACACCCTCACCGGCATCCCCGGCTGCCCGGGTGTGGCCGTGGGCCGGGCCCGAGTGGTGCTCGACGCCACCGACCCTGCCGGCCTCGAGCCGGGCGAGGTGCTCGTGGCGCCGTTCACCGACCCGGCCTGGACGCCGCTGTTCGTGCCGGCGGCGGCGGTGGTGGTCAACGTGGGTGCGCAGATCACCCACGCCGTCATCGTGAGCCGCGAGCTCGGCCTGCCGTGTGTCGTGTCGGTCACCGGCGCCACCGACAGGATCCCCGACGGCGCCCTGGTGGAAGTCGACGGTGCCGCCGGCACCGTGCGCGTCCTCGAGCTGCCGGCCCGCCCCTGACCCGCCGCCGGGCGTGGTCGACGCCAGCCAGCCGATCCCCGACGCCGCCATCGGCACGGTCACCGGCACCACCGGCACGGTCGGGCGTCGTGTCCGTGGAGGCGCTGTGGCGCCCGCCACCGTCCCAGTGTCGTCCGGACGACGGAACCGCACGCGGCGCCGTGGCGCGATGTCGCCACGAAGCGCAGACCGTTGGGGGGATCAGATGCGGCGCAAGCGGACACACCGGCTCAGCACGCTGGTCGGCTCGGCATTCGAGTTCCTGGGGGAGGCCGGACCTCGGACGGCTCCCCGCCGGCCGGGCCAGCGCGACCCGCGTTGGTGACGGAGGTCACAGGCGATGCGTCCGCGGGGTGACAGAACAGCGCTGCTCGAGCCGGTCGACTCGCAGTACGCGGGAACCGAGTGGTGGTCGGTGCCGGGCACGTGGCGGGCGTGCCCGGCCCAGCTAGCCCCAGAGCACCTCGAGGACGGGCCCGGCCAGCTCCGGCCGGCAGACCAGCAGGTCGGGTAGCCAGGGGTCGGGACGGTTGTAGACGAGCGGGCTGCCGTCGATCCGGCTCACGTGCAGCCCGGCGGCGGCAGCGACCGCGGCCGGTGCGGCCGAGTCCCACTCGTACATGCCGCCGGCGTGGGCGTAGACGTCGGCGTCGCCGCGCACCACCGCCATCGCCTTCGCGCCGGCCGAGCCCATGCGCAGCACGTCGGCCCCGAGCGCGGCGGCCAGGAGCTGCGTTGCGTACGGCGAGCGGTGCCGGCTGGTGACGATGCGAAGGGGCCGGCCGGCGGGCGGTGGTGGCAGCGGAGAGGCCGGAACGGTGGCGAACAGCTGGCCCTGAGCCGGCAGCGCCACGGCAGCGGCGGCCAGGTCGCCGCCGACCACGAGCGCGACGTGCACGGCCCAGTCCGGTCGACCGGGTTCGCCGAACTCGTTGGTGCCGTCGAGCGGGTCGACGATCCACACCCGGTTGGCGCTCAGCCGGTTCGGGGAGTCGCGGCCCTCCTCGCTGAGGATGGCGTCGCTGGGCCGGGCCGCCCGCAGGGCACCGACGAGGAAGTGGTGCGACGCCATGTCGCCCTCGTCCATCACCTGCCAGGCGTGGGCGCCGCTGCGCCAGCCGTCCTCCCGCAGCGCGACGAGGAGCCGGCCGGCCTCGGCGGCCAGCCTGGCCGCCAGCTGGTGGTCGTCCTCGCTCATCGCGACGTCCGGCCCAGGCGCACGGCGTCGCCGACGAGGGCCCGCACGTCGGTCTCGCTGGCGCCCTGGGCGACGACGGCGGCGATGCGGGCCTCCACCTGCTCGGCGAGCGCCTCGTCGACCGGCGCGGCACCGAGGGGGGCGACGTCGGGCGGCGGAGGTGTGGCCTTCACCGCCATGGTGCTGGCGATCAGCGCCAGCACGGCCACGGCCGTGACGATGCCGAACGTCATCACGACGCCGTTGTTGTTGTCGCTCGCGACCGTGCCGACGATCATCCCGACGATCCCGCCCACGCAGACGACGAGCACGACGCCTCGCAGCACCCCCAGCGACACGGTCAGCGCTCCGCCGATCTCATCGGGCCAGCGGCTTGTACTTGATGCGGTGCGGCGTGTCGGCCTCGGATCCAAGCTCCTTGTGGCGCCAGGCCTCGTACTCGCTGAAGTTCCCCTCGAACCACCGCACCTGGCTGTCGCCCTCGAAGGCCAGCACATGGGTGCAGATGCGGTCGAGGAACCAGCGGTCGTGGCTGATCACGACGGCGCAGCCCGGGAACGCCTCGAGCCCGTCCTCGAGCGCCCGGAGCGTGTCGACGTCGAGGTCGTTGGTGGGCTCGTCGAGCAGGAGGACGTTGCCGCCGCTCTTCAGAAGCTTGGCGAGGTGGACCCGGTTGCGCTCGCCGCCCGACAGGTCGCCCACCCGCTTCTGCTGGTCGCTGCCCTTGAAGTTGAAGCTGGCGACGTAGGCCCGCCCGTGCATCTCGCGGTTGCCCACCTTCAGGTTGTCGACCCCGCCGGTGATCTCCTGGTAGACGGTGCTGTCGGCGTTCAGGGCCTCGCGGCTCTGGTCGACGTAGGCCAGCTCCACCGTGTCGCCCACCCGTACCGAGCCGGCGTCGGGCTGCTCGGCACCGGTCAGCATGCGGAACAGGGTGGACTTGCCGGCGCCGTTGGGGCCGATGACCCCGACGATGCCGGCACGGGGCAGCGAGAACGAGAGGTCCTCGATGAGGAGCCGGTCGCCGTAGCCCTTGCGCAGCCCCTGCACCTCGATGACGGTGTCGCCGAGGCGGGGACCGGCCGGGATCACGATCTCGAGCCGGTCACCGGCGCCCTGGGCCTGCTCGGCCTCGGCCTGCAGCTTCTCGTAGGCGCTCAGGCGGGCCTTGCCCTTGGCCTGGCGGGCCTTGGGCGCCATGCGCACCCACTCGAGCTCGCGCTCGAGCGTGCGCTGCCGGGCCGAGGCCGACTTTTCCTCCTGGGCCAGGCGGGCCCGCTTCTGCTCGAGCCAGCCGGAGTAGTTGCCCTCGTAGGGGATCCCGCGGCCACGGTCGAGCTCGAGGATCCAGCGGGCCACGTTGTCGAGGAAGTAGCGGTCGTGGGTGATGGCCACCACGGTGCCCGGGTAGTCCTGGAGGAACCGCTCGAGCCAGTCGACGCTCTCGGCGTCGAGGTGATTGGTCGGCTCGTCGAGCAGCAGCAGGTCAGGGCGCGACAGCAGCAGCCGGCACAGCGCCACGCGGCGGCGCTCGCCGCCCGACAGCGTGGTGACGTCGGCGTCGTCAGGTGGGCACCGCAGGGCGTCCATGGCGATCTCGACGTTGCGCTCGAGGTTCCAGGCGTCGGCAGCAGCCATCTTGTCCTCGAGCTCGGCCTGCAGCGCCCCCACCTTGTCGTAGTCGGCGTCGGGGTCGCCCCACATCGCCATCACCTCGTCGTAGCGGGTGAGGAGGTCGCGCACGGGGCCGACCCCGTCCATGACGTTGCCCTTCACGTCCTTGGCCGCGTCGAGCGTGGGCTCCTGGGACAGGTGGCCGACGCTGAAGCCGGGCGTGAGGCGGGCCTCGCCGGTGAACCCGTCGTCGAGGCCGGCCATGATGCGCAGCAGGCTCGACTTGCCCGAGCCGTTGGCGCCGATCACCCCGATCTTGGCGCCCGGGTAGAACGACAGGGAGATGTTCTCCAGCACCGTGCGGTCGGGTGGGTAGAACCGGGCAAGCTTGTACGTGGAGTAGATGAACTGCGCAGCCATGGCGCGCCGAGGGTACCCGTGAGCGTGTCCGCCGCCGCGGCCGGCCGACCGGCATCCTCCGAATGGGGATTGACCTGGTGCTACGGTCCGCGTCGGCAGGGGCAGGTCAACGGGAGGGGAACGAGTGGTACTCGCCGACAGCTTCTTCAGCCGCTATGGGCTCGCATTCGGGTTCCGCTGGTTGCACATCGTGGTGGGCATCGCCTGGATCGGCCTGCTCTACTACTTCAACTTCGTCCAGGTGCCGGCGTTCGCGCAGTTCGGCGACGAGGCCAAGGCCCGCAACATCGCCATCGACAAGCTGGCCCGCAAGGCGCTGTGGTGGTTCCGCTGGGCGGCGTTGTCGACGTTCGTCACCGGCATCCTCATCACGATCCTCACCGAGGACTACTTCGCCAACGAGTTCGGCAAGCGCTCGAACGGCATCGCCATCAGCACCGGCATGCTGCTCGGGATCGTCATGCTGGTGAACGTCTGGGGTGTCATCTGGCGCAACCAGAAGGTGGTGCTGGCCAACGCCGCCAACGTCCTGAACGGCGGCCAGCCCGACCCGGGCGCGCCGGCGGCCGGCCGCCGTGCACTCATGGCCAGCCGCCAGAACGCCATCTTCTCGGTCGCGATGGTGTGGTTCATGACCTACGCCAGCCACGGTCCGAAGCAGTCGCTGCTGTCATCGGGCGAGATGATGATCTGGTGGATCCTCACGCTGGCGATCATCGCGGTGCTCGAGGTGAACGCCCTCGGCCTCCTGCCGTGGAAGGCCGAGGCCAACAAGGGCATCAACCTGCTCTACGACGGGCCCGGGGTGCGCAACCCGCTCGTGGCCGCCTTCGGCCTGTGGGCCGTGTTCCTGGTGATGACCGAGATCCTCTTCTGATCGGCCCGGGCGCCGACGCCCGACCACCGCACGCGACAGCGGCCGCCCCTCAGGGCGGCCGCTTCGTCGTTGCGGGCGTGGATCAGGAGACGGTGAGCTCGGACACCATGCCCGCGGCAGCGTGCCCGGGGATGTCGCAGTAGACCTCGTAGGTGCCGGCCGCCAGCGACACGGTCTCACCCGACGCCTGGCCCGGCCCGAGGAGCAGGCGGGGGCCGACCTGGTCGCCGTCGGCGTCCTTGAACAGCAGGCTGTGGCTCTGCGCGTCGTCGTTGCGGAACAGCACCTCGAGGTCGCCTGCGCTGGCGGTGTAGGCGTCCTTCTCCCACTTGAGGCCGCCGGGCGCAACGATCACCAGGTCGGGGTTCTCGGGCGGCGGGGCGGTGCTGCCACCGTCGTCACTGCCACACGCCGCCGTCACGAGGACGAGGGCGCCGGTGGCCAGGACGAGGGCGAGACGGGGGTGACGGAGCGCACGCATAGCGGACGTCGACGATACCGGCCAGCCCTCGACGCGCCTCGCTCGAGCCCGGAGGGTGCCGAAGGTCACCGGTAGCATCGACCGACGTGACCGAGGAGCAGCACGAGCAGTTCGGGCCCAACGCGTGGCTGGTCGAGGAGATGTACGAGCGCTACCGCCTCGACCCCACCTCGGTCTCCGACCCCTGGCAAGACTTCTTCGAGGACTACCGCGCTTCCTCACCCCGTCGAGACGTCCTGGCGTCACCCTCGCCGGAGACCGAGGGGCGGCGGGTGACGGCCCCGGTGGGCGCAGCCACCCTCCTCACCCAAGCAGCCACTCCGAGCGCGTCACCGGAAGCGCCAGGGCGAGAGGCGCCACGGGTGACACCCCCGGTGGGCGCCCCAGCGGCGGCGCCAGCCGCCGAGGGGGCTCCGGGGGTGGCAGGACCCGTGGCGCCGGTCGCGGAAGCCGCGCAAGGCGACCCGATCCGGGGTGCCGGCGCCGCCATCGTCGCCAACATGACGCGCTCGCTCGGCGTCCCGACCGCTACGTCGTTCCGTGACGTCCCGGCCAAGCTGCTCGAGGTCAACCGTCAGCTGGTCAACGGCTACCTCGCCCGCCACGGCGGCGGCAAGGTGAGCTTCACCCACCTCATCGCGTACGCCGTGGTGCGGGCCATCGCCGACGAGATGCCGGTGATGAACAGCACGTTCGTCGAGGGGCCCGACGGCGCACCCCGCGTGGTCCGCCACGAGCACGTCCAGCTCGGCCTGGCCGCCGACGTGGCCAAGTCCGACGGCAGCCGCACGCTGGTCGTACCGGTGCTGCGCGACGCCGACACCTTGGGCTTCGCCGAGTTCCACGCCGCCTACGAGGAGCTCATCCGCAAGATCCGCACCAACAAGCTCGCCGTGTCCGACTTCCAGGGCGCCACCATCACCATCACCAACCCGGGGATGCTCGGCACGGTCCAGAGCGTGCCCCGGCTCATGCCTGGCCAGGGCGTCATCGTGGGTGTCGGCACCATCGACCATCCGGCCGAGTGGGCCGGGGCCGACGAGCGAGCGCTCGGCGAGCTCGGCGTCAGCAAGGTCGTCACGCTCACGTCCACCTACGACCACCGCATCATCCAGGGCGCCGAGAGCGGCCTGTTCCTGAAGCGGGTCCACGAGCTCCTCCTCGGCGAGCACGACTTCTACCAGCAGGTGTTCCGGAGCCTCGGCGTGCCCTACCGCCACGTCGAGTGGCGCCAGGACGTGAGCCCGATCAACCGTGAGGAGGCCCTGCTCCACAAGCAGATGCAGGTGGCCACCCTCATCCGCGTCCATCGCGTCCGGGGCCACCTCATCGCCGACCTCGACCCCCTCAAGTGGCGTGAGCCGCAGATGCCCGTCGAGCTCGACCCGGCCACGTACGGCCTCACGATCTGGGACCTCGACCGAGAGTTCCTCACCGGAGGTGTGGGCAGCGCCGACCGCATGCGCCTGGGCGACCTCCTCGACGTGCTGCGCGAGGCGTACTGCCGCACGATCGGCATCGAGTACATGCACATCCAAGACACCGAGGAGCAGCGCTGGATCCAGCACAACGTCGAAGGAGTGCGGATCGAGCTGACCCACGACGACCAGCGGTGGTTGCTCGAGCGGCTCAACGCCGCCGAGGCCTTCGAGCGCTTCCTCGGTACCAAGTACGTGGGCACCAAGCGCTTCGGGCTCGAGGGAGCCGAGTCGGCCATCCCGATCCTCGACGCCGTCCTCGACGACGCCGCCGACGCCGGCCTCGACAGCGCCGTCCTCGGCATGGCCCACCGCGGCCGCCTCAACGTGCTGGCCAACGTGATCGGCAAGAGCTTCGACCAGATCTTCCGCGAGTTCGAGGGCTACGTCGCCCCCGACTCGGTGCAGGGCTCGGGCGACGTGAAGTACCACCTGGGCGCGGTCGGCAAGCACGTGAGCCGCACCGGTGTGCCGATCACGGTGGAGCTGGCCGCCAACCCGAGCCACCTCGAGGCGGTCGACCCGGTGGTGCTCGGCATGGCCCGCGCCCGGGAGGACCGCATCGAGCCGCCCGGCTCGTTCCCCGTGCTCCCGGTGCTCATCCACGGCGACGCGGCCTTCGCCGGTCAGGGCGTGGTGGCCGAGTGCTTCGCGATGAGCGACATCGACGGCTATCGCGTCGGTGGCACGATCCACCTCGTCATCAACAACCAGATCGGGTTCACGACGTCACCCGAGTACGGCCGCTCGTCGCAGTACTGCAGCGACGTGGCCAAGATGGTGCAGGCACCGATCTTCCACGTGAACGGCGACGACCCCGAAGCCTGCCTGCGCGTGGCCCACCTCGCGTTCTCGTACCGCCAGGCGTTCCACAAAGACGTCGTGATCGACATGGTCTGCTACCGGCGCCAGGGGCACAACGAGGGCGACGACCCCAGCTACACCCAGCCCCTCATGTACAAGGCGATCGACCAGCACCGCAGCGTCCGCAAGCGCTACGTCGAGTCGCTCGTCAAGCGGGGTGCCATCACCCTCGCCGAGGCCGAGGCCGCCCTCGACGACTTCCACGCCCGGCTGCAGGCCTCGCTCGACACGACCCGGTCCAGCGCACCCGAGCCGGTGAAGGCCGCCCGCCCGCCCCGGCCTCGTGGCGTGCTGCCGCACGTCGAGACCGGGGCCGGCCGGGAGCGCCTCGACCGGGCCTTCGCCGCGCTCACCGGCTACCCCGACGGGTTCACGGTGCACCCGAAGCTGGCTCGCCAGTTCGACCAGCGCACGGCGCTCTACGACAGGGGCGAGGTCGAGTGGGCCACGGCGGAGCTGCTGGCCTTCGGCACCCTCGCGCTCGAGGGCTTCGACGTGCGCCTCGCCGGGGAGGACAGCCGGCGGGGCACGTTCAGCCAGCGCCACGCCACGGTCACCGACTACGTGACCGGGCAGCGGTGGACGCCGCTGAAGCACCTGCCGCCCGGCTCGGGCACCGTGCACATCTACGACTCGCTGCTGTCGGAGTACGCCGCCTTGGGCTACGAGTACGGCTACTCCGTCGCCAACAAGGACGCGCTCGTGCTGTGGGAGGCGCAGTTCGGCGACTTCATCAACGGCGCCCAGATCGTGATCGACCAGTTCCTCGTGGCCGCCGAGGACAAGTGGGGCCAGACCTCGGGGCTCGTGCTGCTGCTGCCGCACGGCTTCGAGGGCCAGGGCCCCGAGCACAGCTCGGCCCGCATCGAACGGTTCCTCACCCTGTGCGCCGAGGACAACATCCAGGTCGCCAACGCGACCACTGCGGCGCAGTACTTCCACCTGCTGCGCCGCCAGCTCCACCGGGAGGTGCGCAAGCCCCTCGTGGTGTTCACCCCGAAGAGCTTCCTGCGCCGAGCCGAGACCCGGTCGCCGCTCGCCGCGCTCGAACAGGGCAGCTTCCAGGAGGTGGTCGACGACCCCTTCGTCGACGACCCGTCCAGCGTGCGCCGTGTGGTGCTCTGCAGTGGCAAGGTGGCATGGGACGCCATGGCCGAGCGCGCCAAGCGCCAGGCCCCGGCGGCCGTCGTGCGGGTCGAGCAGCTCTTCCCGTTCCCCGAGCGCGAGATCCTCGACGTCCTCCAGCGCTACCCCAACGCGGGCGAGGTGGTCTGGCTGCAGGAGGAGCCCGAGAACATGGGCCCGTGGCAGTTCGTCTTCCACCGGGGCCACGGCCTCATGGCGCCGCGGTCGTTCCGTCACGCCGCCCGCGTCGAGAGCGGCAGCCCGGCCACGGGCTCGGCGAAGATCCACGAGCAGGAGCTGGCCGACCTGATGGACGACACGTTCGGCACGCGCTAAGCGACCGTCAGCGCAGCGCGAGCCCGAGCACCTGCCCGAGCTCGGCGAGTGCCTGCGCGGGGTCGACCACCTTGATCGTGGTCATGCCCATGGCGCGGGCCGGCTTCAGGTTGACGCCGAGGTCGTCGAGGAACACGCACTCGCGAGGACGCACGTGGAGCAGCTCGCAGGCCAGCTCGTAGAAGCGGGGCTCCGGCTTGCGCACCCCGACCCGGCTCGACTCGACGACGACGTCGAACAGGGCCATCACCTCGCTGACGTGGCGGCGCCGCTCCTCGGGCCCGTCGCCCCCGCCGAGCACGTTGTTCGTGAGGCAGGCGGTCCGGTAGCCGGCACCCTTCACCGCCCGCAGCGCGGCCACCATCTCCGGCCGCAGCTCGCCGGCCAGCAGGTCGAGCACACGATCGCCGCTCAGCTCGCCGCCGAGGGCCCGCGCCTCGTCCTCGAACAGGCGGGCGAAAGCCTCGAGCGACAGCTCGCTGCGCTCGAGGCGCGCCCACGCATTCGTGTTTGGGTTGGTGGCGTTGACCCGACGGATGAAGCCTTCGGGCAGTCCGATCTCGCGCTCGTAGGCCGCGAAGGCGTCGAAGGGGCTGCTGAGCAGCACACCTCCGAAGTCCCAGAGCACCGCGGCGACCACGGACGGCGACCGTAGTGGGCCATCCCCGGGAATGTGGGCTCGGCGTGCTTGACTGACGACCGATATGCCCAGACACGTCGTGGTCGACGGGTCGAACATCGCCACTGAAGGGCGCACGCTTCCGAGCCTCAAGCAGCTCAACGACGCGGTGCTGGCCTTCATGCAGGACAACCCCGACGACCTCATCACCGTGGTGGTGGACGCCACCTTCGGACATCGGATCGCTGCATCCGAGGTGCCGGAGTACGACGCCGCCATCGAGAACAACGAGCTCGTGTGCCCCCCGGCCGGTGCCATCGGCCGAGGTGATGCCTTCGTGCTCACGATCGCCCACAAGGCTGGCGCGGCGATCCTGTCGAACGACTCCTTCCAGGAGTTCCACGGCGACTACCCGTGGCTGTTCGACGAGGGCCGGCTCGTCGGCGGCAAGCCGGTACCCAACATCGGCTGGGTGTTCGTCAACCGTGCCCCCGTGCGCGGACCCGTGAGCCGCCGCTCGGTGCGCGACGCCAAGAAGGGCGGGCGCGAGAAGGAGCGTGACAGGGGCCGCGGCTCGAGCCGGCCGAGCAAGGCGGCCAGCGCGCCGATGCCGACGCCCAAGGTGCCGCCCCCGGCCCGCAAGCCGGCGGTGACGGCCGCCGTACCGAAGCCCGAGCCACCGGCCGAGGCGCCGCATCCGGCTCGTCACGTGGTGGCGCCGTCGCCGGCCAAGCACGAGCCGATCAACGAGCTCTTACCGTTCCTCGGCTTCGTCGAGGCCCACCCGGTCGGCGCGCTGGTCGACGCCACCGTCGAGTCCTACTCGTCGCACGGTGCCTACGTCCGCATCGGCGACGTCCGCGCCTATGCCCCGCTGCGCTTCCTCGCCGACCCGGCGCCCCGCAGCGCCCGTGAGGTGTTGGCCATCGGCCAGGTCGCCTCGTTCGTCGTCGTGAGCTTCAACGCCGGACGGCGCGGCATCGACCTGGCGCTGCCCGGCTTCCAGCCCGCCGACGTCGTCGTGCTCGAGACCGCGCCGGCGGCCCGCTCCACGGCGGCCGGTGCCGCCACGAAGCCCGCCAAGAAGGCCAAGAAGGCGAAGAAGGCGGCACCGGCGGCCCCCGAGCCCGTCGAGGCGCCGGTGGTCGAGGCCGAGCCGACCCCCACCCGCCGACGGGGCGCGAAGCAGGCGCAGCCGGCCGCCGAGGCGGCGGTCGCGCCGACGCGCAAGGCCAGGGGCAAGGCGGTGCCCGCGCCGGCCGCCGAGGCGCCGGCCGACACGCCCGCCGCGCCGCCCGCGAAGAAGGCTCCGGCCCGAGCGTCGAAGAAGGCCACCGCCGAAGCGCCCGCCGCGCCGGCCCCGAGAGGTGCTCGCACGCGAACACCCAAGGTTGGCGCGCCGGCCGTCCCGACGGACGAGGCAACGGCCGCCCCCGCGCCCGCCGAGGCTCCGCCGGCACGGACGGCCACCAAGGCACCGACCGAGAAGGCGCCGGCCAAGAAGGCGCCCGCGAAGGCTGCGGCCAAGAAGGTGCCCGCCAAGGCTGCGGCCAAGAAGGCGCCGGCCAAGAAGGTGCCGGCCAAGACGCCGGCGCCACCGGCGGCCGAGCCCACGGCGAAGAAGGTCGCCGGTGCCTCCAAGAAGGCGGCGAAGAGGGCCTGAGGGGCCCGTCAGGCCTCGGGCGCCGCTCGCGCCTGCAGGCGCTCGACCCAGCGGGTCATCGTGGCCCGGGGCTGCACGCCGGGTACGAGGAGTGCCCCGGCCAGGAGGTAGCTGGGCGTTCCGGTCGCCCCATGCTCACGAGCGGCCGCCGTCGACGCCTGCACGGCCGGCCACGCGACGCCGGCGTCGAGCGCCTCGCGGACCTCGGTGGCGTCGGCGCCCACCGACGCCACCACGGCGTCGAGCACGTCGGGGTCGCCGACGTCGTTGCCGCCCACGAACACCGCCTCGAACAGGGCGTCGTCGATCGTGACGCGCAGCTCGGGCCAGCCCTGGCCGACGAGGACTGCGGCCTGAAGCGCTCGGCGCGTGTTTGGGACGTGCCGGGGTGCCACGAACGCCAGGCCCACCTCGGCGCATTCGCGCCCGATGTGCTCGAACACGGCGGCCAGCCGGCCGCCCGCAGGCACGGGCCGTCCCTGCGGCGGGAGCTCGGGGTGGAGGTCGAAGGGCAGCCGCGTCACCGTCACGCCGAGCGACTCGAGCAGCCGCGTCCGGTCGCGGCCGAGGTAGGCCCACGGGCACAGGTAGTCGCTCCACACGATGGCGTCCACGGGCGCCCCACCGTACCGGTGCTCGCTACGGTCGCTCCTGTGCGCATCGCCACCTGGAACGTGAACTCGCTCAAGGTCCGCCTCCCGCGGGTCGAGGCGTGGCTCGACGAGGTCCGCCCCGACGTGCTGTGCATGCAGGAGACGAAGCTGGCCGACGACGCCTTCCCGCACCTCACGTTCGGCGCGCTCGGCTACGAGGTCGCCCACCACGGCCAGGGCCAGTGGAACGGCGTCGCCGTGCTGTCGCGCGTCGGTCTCGAGGGCGTCATCGCCGGCTTCGCCGACGGCGCCCCGCCCGACCCGGAGGCCCGCATCGTCACGGCCCGCTGCGGGGGCGTACTCGTCACGTCGGTGTACGTGCCCAACGGCCGCGCCGTCGGTCACGACCACTACCACTACAAGCTGGCGTGGCTCGGCCGGTTGCGGACCCACCTCGAGGCAACCGCCGACCCGGCCGACGACGTGGTGGTGGCGGGCGACTTCAACATCGCTCCCGACGACCGCGACGTCTACGACCCGGCCGCCTTCGCCGGCACCACCCACGTGACGCCGGCCGAGCGCGAGGCACTCGCCGCGGTCGAGGCATGGGGGCTCGTCGATGCCTTCCGGGCCCGCTGGTCCGAGGGCGGCCTGTTCTCCTGGTGGGACTACCGGGCCGGCGACTTCCACCAGGGGCGGGGCATGCGCATCGACTTGCTCCTCGCGTCGGCGTCGGTGGCCGAGCGGGTGACGTGGGCCGTCATCGACCGCAACGCCCGCAAGGGCCAGCAGCCGAGCGACCACGCCCCCGTCGTCGTCGACCTCGCCTGACCCCACTGCGTTCTGGCCGGCGGCGGTCGGTACGGTCCTTGGTCGATGTCGGAGCGACCCGCCGAACCCGCACCCGAGCACCACGCCGTGGTCCGTCTGCGCGCCGCCGTGTCGGCGTTCGACGACGTGTCGCCACGGCGAGCCGTGCTGCTGCGGCTGGCCGACGCCACCCGCCGGGCCATCGACGGGTCGATGTCCACCGGGGCCGACAACGACACGGTCGCGGCCGCCGCCGAGCTCGTCGAGCGGGCGGCCGCTCTCCTGACGGCGGCCCAGCACGGCCGCCCCTACGAAGGCACCGGCGAGGAGAGCACGACCGGCGACCGGGCGCACCACACCGTCGACTACAGCCCGTTCGTCGGGCTCCACCACCCGTTCGCGCCCCCGCTGCGCCTCGCGGTCGAGGGCGACACCGTCGTCGCGCGCGGCTCGTTCGGCGCCGCCTACGAGGGCCCGCCGGGCTGCGTGCACGGTGGGTTCGTGGCGGCCGCCTTCGACGAGGTGCTCGGGTTCGCGCAGTCACTCCCCGGCCGGCCGGGGATGACGGGCCGTCTCACGATCGCCTACCGATCGCCCACGCCGCTGCACCAGCCGCTCGAGCTGCGGGCCCGGGTCGACCGGGTCGACGGTCGCAAGATCCACACGTCGGCCGAGCTTCGCCACGAGGGTCGCCTGTGCGCCGAGGCCGAGGGCCTGTTCATCTCCGTCGACCCGGCGGTGTTCGAGCGACTGCTCCGCGAGCGCCGCTGAGGCCGTTGGCCCCTTGGCCGGGCGGCGCGGCCGGCGCACGCTCGGGCCGTGACCGCGACCACGATCACATTCCTCGGCGGCGCCCGGACCGTGACCGGCAGCCGGTTCCTCGTGGAGCACCAGGGCCGGCGGGTGCTCGTCGACGCCGGGCTGTTCCAGGGCCTCAAGGAGCTGCGCCTGCGCAACTGGGCTCCCTTCGGCGTGCCCCCGGGCGACCTCGACGCGGTCGTGCTCACTCACGCCCACCTCGACCACTGCGGCTACCTGCCCCGCCTCGTGACGGGCGGGTATCACGGCGACGTCTGGTGCACGGACGGCACGGCCGACCTCGCCGCCATCGTGCTGCCCGACAGCGGGCGCCTGCAGGAGGAGGAGGCCGACTTCGCCAACCGGGTCGGCTACTCGAAGCACCGCCCCGCGCTGCCGCTCTACACCGAGCAGGAGGCGGTCAGCACCCTCGGCGCCCTGCACCCGGCGCCGTTCGCCCACCCGGTCGAGGTGGCACCAGGGACCACGGCCACGCTGCGCCCGGCCGGCCACATCCTCGGGTCGGCCACGGTGACGCTGGCACTCGACGGTGGCCCCACGATCGTGTTCTCCGGCGACCTCGGCCGGCCGCAGCACCCGCTCCTGGTGCCGCCGGCTCCGGTGGGCGATGCCGACTGGGTGGTCGTCGAGTCGACCTACGGCGACCGGGTGCACGACGACGCCCACCTCGCCGACACCTTGGCCGCGGTGATCGAGCGCACGGTGGCACGCGGTGGCGTGGTGATCATCCCGGCCTTCGCCGTCGACCGCACCGAAGTGCTGCTGCACCACCTGGGTCGGCTGGCCCGGGCCGGGCGGCTGCCCGACGTCCCGGTCTACGTCGACAGCCCGATGGCGTTGGCGGCGCTCGGTGTCTACCGCACCGCGGTGGCCGGGGGAGCGCCCGACGTGCGCCCGGAGGTGGCCGCCGGCCCCGACCCCTTCGCGGCGAGCCACCTCGTGGCGGTGCCCGACGTGGAGGGGTCGAAGCGCCTCACCGCCAGCACCGAGCCGGCGGTGATCGTGTCGGCGTCGGGGATGGCCACCGGCGGACGGGTGGTGCACCACCTCGTGGCCAAGCTGCCCGACCCCCGCACGACCGTGCTGTTCCCGGGCTTCCAGGCCGAGGGCACGCGGGGACGGACGCTGGTGGAGGGTGCCCGCGAGGTGAAGATGCTCGGCCAGTACGTGCGGGTCCGGGCCGAGGTGGTGCACCTGCCGGCGTTCTCGGTGCACGCCGATGCCCCCGAGCTGCTGGCCTGGCTGCGCACGGCCTCGCCTCAGCTCCGCGGTGTCTTCGTCGTCCACGGCGAGGAGCGGGCGGCCCGCCAGCTGGCCGGCCGGATCGACGCCGACCTCGACGTCCTCGCGGCGGTGCCGGCCCCCGGTGAGCGCGTCCGCCTCGAGGGACGGCCGGCGCACGGCGGCCGCGGAGCCCGGCGCGGGTAGGATCGAGCGATCATGTCGAACCGGCCCTGCAGCACGACCGACCGCAGGTCGGCGCGCGCCGCCGATCGACCGTCGGCCGGCACGGAGGTGCGCAGCACCCGGTGAGCGGCGGTACCGCCAGCGTGGTCGTCCCTGGCAACCATCTGATGGTGGGCCTGCTCGGCCAGCGCGACGAGCACCTGCGCCAGATCGAGAAGTCGTTCCCCGGCACCGACATCCACGTCCGGGGCAACGAGATCGCGATCGCCGGCGACGAGGCGTCGCAGGTCGCCCACCTGTTCGAGGAGCTCGTGCTTCTGCTGCAGCACGGGCAGGCGCTCGACACCGGCAACGTGTCGCGGGCCATCGACATGGTCCGGGCCGCCGAGCGGCCGAGCGACGTCCTCACCCACGAGGTGCTGCGCAGCTCGCGGGGCCGCACCGTGCGGCCGAAGACGGCAGGGCAGAAGCGCTACGTCGAGGCGATACGCCACAACATCATCACGTTCGGCATCGGTCCCGCCGGCACCGGCAAGAGCTGGCTGGCGGTCGCCATGGCGGTGCAGGCGCTGCAGGCCAAGCAGGTGCAGCGGATCATCCTCACCCGCCCGGCGGTGGAGGCGGGCGAGCGGCTCGGCTTCCTGCCCGGCGACCTCATGGCCAAGGTCGACCCCTACCTCCGCCCGCTGTACGACGCGCTCTACGACATGGTCGAGCCGGAAGGCGCGCAGAGGCTCCTGGAGCGCCAGACGGTGGAGGTGGCGCCCCTCGCCTTCATGCGGGGTCGCACGCTCAACAACAGCTTCATCATCCTCGACGAGGCCCAGAACACCACGCCGGAGCAGATGAAGATGTTCCTCACCCGCATCGGCTTCGGCTCGAAGGTGGTCGTCACCGGCGACACGACCCAAGTCGACGTGCAAGGCGGCCGCAGCGGGCTGCTCGGCCTCGAGCCCGTCCTCACCGGCATCGACGGGCTGGAGTGGATCCACCTGACCCATGCCGACGTGGTGCGCCACCGCATCGTCGCCGACATCGTGGCCGCCTACGAACGGGCCAGCGACGAGCAGGCCGCGGTTCCCTCGCGCCGCAAGGTGCGGGCCCGTACCGAGGGCGACCGTGCCTGACGGTCCGCCCCGCCTGCCGACCCGCAAGAAGGTGGGTGGCGAGGGCGATCTCGAGGTGTTCGTGGCCGACGAGCAGACCGAGGTTGCGATCGACACCCGTCGGTGGGCTTTGCTGGCCGAGGACGTGCTCGTGGCCGAGGGTGTGCGTGGCAACGCCGAGCTCAGCATCCTGTTCGTGTCCGAGGACGCCATCGCCGAGCTGAACGAGCAGTTCATGGGATCGAGCCGCCCGACCGACGTGCTGGCGTTCCCCATCGACGCCACCGAGGTGGAGGTGGTGACCGTGCCGGCGCCACCGACCACAGGACCCGACCGGGCCCCGGTCGACGCCGGTGACCTGCCGCTGCTGCTCGGCGACGTCGTCGTGTGCCCGACCGTCGCCGCCCGCCAGGCGCCCGACCACGCCGGCTCCCTCGACGACGAGCTCGCCCTGCTCGTCGTGCACGGCGTCTTGCACGTGCTCGGCCACGACCACGCGGAGCCCGACGAGGCCGATCGCATGCGGTCCCGTGAGCGCCAGCTCCTCGAGGCGCACCACTGGCGCGGCCCGGCACCGGCCGCGTTCCGCCAGGAGCACGGGTGACCGCCGTCGAGTTCACCACCACCGACCTGTGGCTGGTCGTCGCCATCGTGCTGCTGCTGCTCGCGCTCGTGTTCCTGGCAGTCGCCGAGACAGCCGTGAACCGCATCTCGCGCCACAAGGCGCAGTCGCTCGTCGACCGGGGTGTGCGTGGCGGGGGTGCGCTGTTGCGCCTCGTCGAGCAGCCCGAGCGGTTCCTCAACCCGGTGCTGCTCACCGTGAACATCTGCCAGACGGTGCAGACGGTGCTGGTGGCCACGCTGGCCGGTTCGCTGTTCGGCACCTGGGGTGTCGTCGTCGGCACGGTGCTGAACGTGGTGGTGCTGTTCGTGCTCACCGAAGCCATCCCGAAGACCTACGCCGTGCTCCACAGCGAGTCGGCCGCGCTCGCCACCGCCCGCCCCACCGGCACGCTGGTGCGCTTCGCCCCCCTGCGCTGGCTGTCGAACGGGCTCATCGCGCTGGCCAACTGGGTCTTGCCCGGCAAGGGCCTCGAGAAGGGCCCGTTCGTGAGCGAGCAGGAGCTCCTCGGCATCGTCGAGACGGCCGCCCAGGAGGAGGTCATCGAGCACGAGGAGCGCGAGCTGATCGAGAGCATCATCGAGTTCGGCGACACCGTGGCCCGCGAGGTGATGGTGCCCCGACCCGACATGGTGACGGTGGCGGCGACCGCCACGGTCGCCGAGGCGCTCGACGTCGCCATCGACCACGGCTTCAGCCGCCTGCCCGTGCTCGACCGCAACGTCGACGACGTGCTCGGCATCGTCTACACCAAGGATCTCGTCGGCGCCGAGCGAGCGGGCCACGGCTTCCACCCGGTCGGCTCGGTGGTGCGAAAGGCCCACTTCGTCCCCGAGACCAAGCCGGTGGCCCGGCTGATGCGCGAGATGCAGGCCGGGAAGTTCCACATGGCGATCCTCGTCGACGAGTACGGCGGCATCGCCGGCCTCGTGACGCTCGAGGACTGCCTCGAAGAGCTCGTCGGCGAGATCGTGGACGAGTACGACGAGGAGGAGGCCGAGGTGCAGCGCCTGCCCGATGGCGCCCTCCTCGTCGACGGCGGCACGCCCATCGACGAGCTCGGCGACGTGCTCGAGGTGGAGCTTCCCGACGACGACTGGGACACCGTCGGCGGCTTCGTGCTCGGCACCCTCGGGCGGGTGCCCGAGGCCGGGGACCACATCGAGCACGCCGGGTTCCGGTTCACCGCCGAGCGAGTCGACGGCCGCCGGATCGCCCGCGTCCGGGTGACGCCCTCGGAGCCGGGTGTGCCCGACGTGACGCCGGCGCCGTGAGCGAGATCTTCCACTCCGGCTTCGCCACGCTGGTCGGGCGGCCGAACGTCGGCAAGTCGACGCTCGTGAACCGGCTCGTCGGCCACAAGGTCACCATTGTGTCCGACAAGCCGCAGACCACGCGCTTCGTCGTGCGAGGCGTCGTCGAGCGACCGGGTTCGCAGCTCGTCCTCGTCGACACCCCGGGCCTGCACAAGCCGGTCACGGCGCTGGGTGACAGGGTGAACGCCACGGCACAGGCCGCGCTCGACGACGTGGACGTCGCCTGCCTCGTGCTCGACGCCACGAAGCCCTTCGGATCGGGCGACCGCTGGGTGGCGGCCCGCCTGCCGGCCCGCCCGGTGGTGGTCGTGAACAAGGTCGACCGGGCCCGCCCCGAGCAGGTGGCGGCCATGCTGCACGCCTCGTCGGAGATCGACGCCGACGCCTGGTTCCCGGTGTCGGCCCGCACCGGGTCCGGTGTCGACGCGCTGGTCGACCACCTCGTGGCGCGGCTCCCCGAGGGTCCTCGGTGGTTCCCGGAGGGCAGCGCCAGCGACGTCGACGAGGAGGTCCACGTGGCCGAGCTCGTGCGCGAGCAGCTGCTGGCTGCCACCCGAGAGGAGCTGCCCTACTCGATCGCCACCCGCGTCGCCTCGTGGGAGGGCGACCACGTGCGCATCGAGATCCTGGTCGAGCGCGAGAGCCAGAAGGGCATGGTGATCGGCAAGGGCGGCGCCGTGCTGAAGGCCGTCGGCCAAGCGGTGCGGGCCCAGCTGCCGGAGGGGACCTATGTGGAGCTGGTGGTGAAGGTCGACAAGGACTGGCAGCGCCGCCCGGACCGCATCGAGCGGCTCGGCTACTAGCTCACGGCGCCGGTGGTGCCGCGGTCGCAGGTTCCGTGGTCACTGGTGACGTCGTCGTCGGCGCCGTCGTCGACACTGCGGAGGTCGGCGGCTCGTCGGGGTCGAACGGCAGCAGGTTGCGGTAGTCATCGCGGCTCACGGTGTCGGGGTCGAGGGTGCCGTCGCCCCGGTAGGGCTCCACGGCCTCGCCCTCGATGGTGAACGCGACCGGTCCCACGCCCCGCTGCTCGCTCAGCGTCGCCACGATCTGGGCGAACGTCAGCACCTGCTCGGTCGTCGTGAGCCCGAGGATCGACGGGGCGAGGTCGACGGTGGCGATGCCGCCGGCGACGGTGACCCCCCGGAGCATCTCCGGGAGGATCGCCGAGCGCAGGCCCACGGGACGGTCCTCCTCGAGCGGCCCGCGCTGGAGCTCGTCGAGGGCGTCGTCGGGACCCACCGGCGGTCGAAGGACGCGCTCGACGGGCCGGACCCGGCGGCCGAGCACGAAGTACACGGTGAGGACCTCGTCGTTGGTCGTGGTGGCGGTGGTCGTCTCGGCCGGCACGAGGGCGGTGGTCGTCGGCAGCGGTCGGGTGGTGGTCGTCGTGTCGGCCAGCCCGTAGGGCACGTCGGCCGGGTCGACGGCGCGCACGCTGTCCTCCGATGGCACGCCGCAGGCGGCGGCCACCAGCGCGGCGGCCGCCACCACCGTGGCGAGCGCTCCCCAGCGCTCGCGCGTCACCGCCGGCTCCTCGGCAGCTCGACGACGAACCGGCTCCCGCCGCCGCGGCGGTCTTCCACCCAGGCCCGGCCGCCGTGCAGCTGGGCGTGCTCCTGCACGAGCGCCAGCCCGAGCCCGGTGCCGACTCGGTGGCGAGCGGTGGTCCCGCGGGCGAAGCGCTCGAAGACCCGCTCCTTGTCGGCGGCGGCAACGCCCGGTCCGGCGTCTTCCACCACGAGGCGAACGCGGTCACGGGGGCCGCGCTCGACGGCGATGCAGGTGGCGCCACCGGCGTGGTGGTCGGCATTGCCGATGAGGTTGGCGAGGATCCGCTCGAGACGGCGCTTGTCGACCTCCACCGGCTCCACGTCGAAGGGGCTGGCCACGACGACCGGCACGTGCTCGGCGCCGTAGCGGACGGCGATGCGCCGGACCACGTCGCCGAGCATCACCTCCTCGGTGTTCAGCTCGGCCGCCCCGGCGTCGAGGCGGGAGATCTCGAGGAGGTCGAGCACCATCTGGTCGAATCGGCGGACCTGGCTCGTCACGACGTCGAGGGCCTGCTGGCTGCGCGGGGGCAGGTCGTCGCGCCGGGAGTCGAGCACCTCCACGGCCGCGGTGAGCGCAGTGATGGGGGAGCGGAGCTCGTGCGACACGTCGGACGCGAAGCGGACCTCGCGCTCGATGCGGTCCTGCACTGCGTCGGCCATCTCGTTGAACGAGCGGGCCACGCGATCGAGGTCGGGGTCGGCCTCGGGGCGCAGGCGGGTGTCGAGGCCACCGGTCGCGATCTCCGAGGCGGCGTCGGCCACCCGGCGCACCGGCTTGAGGACCTCGCGGCTGGCCCACCAGCCGACGGCGGCCGCGACCATGGTGGTGACGATGGACCCGATCGTGAGCGACGTGCCGATCACGCCGAGCGTGCGCTCCAGGCTGGACGCCGAGAACACCTCGAAGTAGGCGGCCGTGACACCCGGCATCGCGACGCCGACGGCCAGGTAAGGGTCGCCACCGCGGCTGTACCACTGGCGCCCGCTCTGGCCGGCCTCGACCGAGCCGAGCAGCCGGGGCGGCAGGGCGTCTTCGGTGAACCCGACGTTCTCGCGGTACCACTGCCCACCCACCTCGAGCAGCGAGATGCCCTCGGTCTGCAGGAGGTTGAACTCCTCGGGGATGGCCACGTCGGGGTTGCGAAGGACGTCGCGCAGGTAGCCGGCGGCCAGGAAGGCCTGCTGGCGGGCCACGGTGTCTTGCTGGTCGAGGAGGTAGGACCGCGTGCCGAAGTAGGTGATGAGCGACAGGCCGAGCGACACGACGAATCCGGCGAACGCGAAGGCGATCGTGACGCGGGCCCGCATGCCGAACCGCACCCGCCGGGCCGTCACCGGACCAGCGGTCGTGGCGACGGTACCGGCCGGCAACCCGGTGGAGGTCGTCGTGGTCGCCACAGCCCAAGCCTTGCCGAACCGGCCGCCGCATACCAGCAGCCCCCCGGACGCGCTGGTGGGGCGCCAGGGGGAGGGGGCGCCCCACCAATGCAGCGTGAACCGGCGGCCATCGTGGAACCGGTTCGTTGCGTGATCGCCGCGGCCGTGCGCGCTTTGCGTGACGAAATCACGGATGGCCGATCGCTCTACCCTCGGGGCCGGGAGGACCGCGTGCACCGACTGCTCTTCATCGAAGACGACGACCAGATCCGCCTCGCGCTGCGGCTCGCGCTGGAGGACGAGGGCTACCAGGTCGACGAGGCCCCCGACGGGCGCAGCGGGCTGCAGCAGTTCGAGCGGGCCGAGCCCGACCTGGTGCTGGTCGACCTCCGCCTGCCCGACATCCAAGGCTTCGATGTCGTGCGGACGCTGCGCAACAAGAGCATCGTGCCGATCATCATCGTCACGGCCCAGACGGACACCTACGACATGGTCGCCGGCCTGGAGGCCGGTGCCGACGACTACGTGACCAAGCCCGTCGTCCCGAAGGAGCTGTCGGCCCGCATCCGGGCGCTGCTGCGGCGCGTGCAGCTCCACGAGACGGCCGGTCCGGCGGTGCGGACGTCGAGCTTCGGCGATCTCGAGCTGCGGCGCGAGCAGGGTGTCGTGCTGAAGCGAGGCCAGGAGCTGTCGCTCACCAAGACCGAGTTCCTCCTGCTGTGCGAGTTCGCCGACCACCCGGGCATCGTGCTGTCGCGCGACCAGCTGCTCGAGCGGGTCTGGGGGTACGACTACCTGGGCGACAGCCGCCTCGTCGACGCCCACATCCGGCGCCTGCGGGTGAAGGTGGAAGACCAGCCCGACGACCCGAAGCTGATCGTCACCATCCGGGGCATCGGCTACAAGCTGCAGGTCGGCTAGCCGAGCGAGCGCAGGAAGGCCTCTACCTCGCTGCGGTGGCGGGTCCGCCGCAGCGGTGGCAGCGCCCGCACCACGTCCCACCGGTAGCCGGCGGTGGCCAGCCGCGGGTCGAGCACGGCCACCACCCCCCGGTCGGTCGACGACCGGATCAGCCGGCCGGCCGCCTGGGCCAGCAGGGTGGCCGCTCGTGGCAGGTCGACCAGACGGAAGGCGTCGGCCCCGGCTCGCTCGCGGCGGGCTTGCAGCAGCGGGTCGTCAGGCCGGGGGAAGGGGATGCGGTCGACCGTGACGAGGCGCAGCGCGTCGCCGGGCACGTCGATCCCCTGGAACAGCCCGGCCGTGGCGAACAGGCAGGAGGTCTCGTCGGCGGTGAAGGCGGCGATGAGGGCCGGCTTGGGCAGCTCGTCCTGCGACAGCACGCGGTAGGCCAGCCGCGGCCGGAGCGCCTCGGCGGCGGTCCGCATCGCCTTCCAGCTCGTGAAGAGGGCGAGCGTGCGCCCGCCAGCCGCGAGGATCAGCGCCTCGAGCTCGTCGTGCAGTGCGGCGGGCGCCTCGGGGCGGCGAGGGTCGGGGAGATGGGTCGCGCAGTAGAGGAGCCCGGCCGCCTCGAAGTCGAACGGGCTGCCGACGTCGAGCTCGTCCACCCGGTCGGCGGGGAGCCCGACGCGGGCGGGCAGGCCGGTCGGGATCGTGGCGCTGGTGAGGACGGCCGTGCGCTTGTCCCACACGCCGGCCGCCAGCACCGGGCCGACGTCGATGGGCGCCACGACGAGCCGAGGAGCATGGTCAGGCCCCTCCACCCACGCGACGACTCCGTCGTCGAGCGTCGTCGCCCGGTCGAGGTCGTCGGCCACCGAGGTGGCGGCCTTCTGGGCTCGGATCTTGCGCTGCTGGGCGTCGACGACGGGCGGGTCGATGGCCCGCAGCGCGTCGAGGAGGCGCCCGAGCGTGCGCCGGGACGCGGCCAGCGCGTCGAGGACGTCGTCGGGAAGGGGGATCGAGAGCCGCTCGTCGTGACGTCGCCGCAGCGCGCCGGCCAGGTCGTCGCCGGCCGCCGCCAGGTCGACCAGCAGCCGGTCGTCGTCGAGGATGCGGCGGGCCAGGCCGGCGAGATGGGCCAGGCGCCCACCGGAGAACGCCAGGCCGGCGGTCGAAGCGATCGTGTCTTCGAGCGCGTGCGCCTCGTCGAGCACCACCACGTCGTGGTCACCGAGCACCATGCCGCCGGCGGCGACGTCGAGGCCGTAGAGGTGGGTGTTCACCACCACCACGTCGGCCTCGGCGGCCCGGCGGCGGGCCGCCTCCGCGAAGCACGGGTCGCCGAGCGGGCAGCGCGTCGCGCCGGGGCACTGCTCGCTCGTCACGCTCACCGCCTCCCAGGCCGTGGCGCTCGGCGACCAGTCGAGCTCGGCCTGGTCGCCGGTGGCGCTGGTGGCCGCCCACCGGGCGATCCGGCGCACCTGCTCGCGATGGATGGGGGCGAGGTCGTCGAGCTCGAGGCGTCCGTCCTGCTCGACGGTGGCCTCCCGCAGCCGCTGGAGGCACACGTAGTTCGACCGGCCCTTCAGCACGGCCCACGCCAGTGGGCGGCCGAGCAGGGGAGCGGCGGCCTCCTCGAGGAACGGGAGGTCCTTGGTGGCCAGCTGGTCCTGGAGGGCCTTGGTGGTGGTGCTCACCACCACCCGGCCGCCGTGCAGCGCGGCCGGCACGAGATAGGCGAGCGTCTTGCCGGTGCCGGTGCCGGCCTGCACCACGAGGTGGCGGCCGGTGGCCAGCGCCTCGGCCACCGCCTCAGCCATCGCCTCTTGGCCCGTGCGGGTCTCGCCCCCACCGGGCAGGGCTGCGGTGACCCGGCGGAGCGCGTCGGCGGCCTCGCTCACGTCGGCGGCACGTCGACGGCGACCTCGGGCCCGAGCGTGGCACCCCGGAGCTCGAGCTCGTCGCCACTCCAGAAGCGGCCAGGGTCGTACCAGTTCGGCGGGCGCTCGTCGCCGAGGAGGCCCATGCGCTGCAGCGTGATGGCCACGAGCTCGGCGCAGTAGAGGTCCTCCATCGAGACGCGCTGGCGGACACGACCCATGACCCAATGCTTGGCCAGGCCCCGGCTGCGGGGGAACGGCCGACCGCTGTAGTCCTGGACGACGGCCAGGGCGGCGTCCTCCATCGCCCGCGTGGCCGGCGGCTCGAGGTGCCGGAAGAACGCCGACTGGCCGTAGCGGTGCACCCACGTGCGAGCGGCGTCCTCCAGGCGGTGGAGCTGGGCCCCGCGGTGCGTCGTCGCCGTCCAGACGTCGGGCATCGAGTGGCCGAGCTCGGCGTGCCACAGCAGCGGCGGGAGGTCGTCGACGGCGAGACACAGCGCCACGTGGTTGACCGGTGCGTTGGTGGCGAGCCGGATCGCCCGGTCGGCCGTCGAGTGCCCCCGGAACAGCCACAGGTCACCGCTGCGGGCCAGGGAGGCGGCCTCGTCGAGCGTCATGGCGGCCGGCACGGGGGCCTAGGTTACGGCGATGCGCTGGTGGAAGTGGGTGGGGCTGGCCGGCTTCCTGGGCGCCGTCGCGGCCGGAGCGGTGGTGATCGACCAGCGACGGCGTGGGCGCCAGTGGACCGAGTACGCGCCCGACGAGCTCCGCGACCGCCTGCGCGAGCGGCTCGCCACAGCGTCGGCCGGCGGCCCGCCAGGCCGGTGACGTCGCTGGCTCGACCACTAACGTCGGCCGCGTGAGCCTCCTCGAGGGACTCGACGCCCGCCGCATCCCCACCCATGTGGGCTGCGTGATGGACGGCAACGGGCGGTGGGCCCAGCAGCGCGGCCTCAAGCGCACCGACGGCCACGCCGCGGGCGAGGAGGCGCTGTTCGACACCGTCCACGGTGCCCTCGAGCTCGGCATCCGCTGGCTCACCGTGTACGCGTTCAGCACCGAGAACTGGAAGCGCCCGGTCGACGAGGTCCGCTTCCTCATGAACTTCAACCGTGAGATCCTCACCCGCCGCCGCGACGAGCTGCACGGCTTGGGCGTGCGCATCCGCTTCGCCGGTCGGCGCGACTGGCGGGTGCCCAAGCGGCTGGTCGCCGAGCAGGACGAGTCGATCGAGCTCACGCGACACAACCGGCGCCTCACCCTCACCTTCGCCTTCAACTACGGCGGCCGGGCCGAGATCGTCGACGCGGTGCGAGCACTGGCCGCGTCCGGAGCCCGGCCCGACGACATCACCGAGAAGGCGATCCGGGCCCACCTCTACGCGCCCGACATGCCCGACCCCGATCTCGTGATCCGCACGAGCGGCGAGTACCGGATCTCGAACTTCCTGCTGTGGGAGCTGGCCTACAGCGAGCTCGTCTTCACCGACGTGCTCTGGCCCGACTTCCGGCGCCAGCACCTGGCCGACGCCGTGCGCGAGTTCCAGCACCGCGACCGCCGCTTCGGCGGGCTCGACGGGTGAGCTCGTACCACGACACCGGCGTCGTGCTGCGCACGTACAAGCTGGGCGAGGCCGACCGCATCGTCGTGCTCCTCACGGCCCACCACGGCAAGGTGCGGGCGGTGGCCAAGGGCGTCCGCCGGATCAAGAGCCGCCTCGGCGGCCGGCTGGAGATGTTCAGCCACGTCGACCTGCTGCTCCACGAGGGCCGCAGCCTCCACGTCGTGCAGCAGGCCGAGAGCATCGACCACTTTCCCGCGCTGCGCGACGACCTCGACCGCCTGACGCGAGGGGCCGCCGTCGTGGAGGTGGTCGAGCAGCTGGCCCAGGAGGGCCAGCCCAACCTGCGGCTCTACCAGATGCTGCTCGGGGCGCTGCGCACCCTGGCCTCCCGGCCCTCGCCGCTCTTGGTGCCGGCGTTCTACCTGAAGCTCCTGGCGGCCGAAGGGCTGCGGCCCGAGCTCGACGTCTGCGTCGGCTGCGGTGGCGAGGGGCCGTTCGTGGCCTTCGACCTCGACGAGGGCGGTGTGCTGTGCCGGTCGTGCCGCCGCGGGGCGGCGATCTCGCCCGGCGCCCTGGAGCTGCTCCGACGCATCCTCGGCGGCGACCTGGTGTCGGCGCTGGCCGAGCCGGCGTCGCCGGCGTCGCACGACGTGGAGGTGCTGGCCACCCGGGCCATGGAGCACCACCTCGAGCGGCGCCTGCGGGCCGTCGGCCTGCTCGACCACCACTGACGGTGGGCTTCGCCGGGGAGGCGGAGAGGGGCACGGCACTAGCCTCGCCCCTCATGCCTGCCACCGAGCTCGACCAGGTCGTCAACCTCTGCAAGCGACGCGGCTACGTGTTCCCGTCGGCGGAGATCTACGGCGGGTTCCGCTCCACGTACGATTACGGGCCCCTCGGCGCCATGATGCTGCGCAACGTGAAGGACGCCTGGGTGCGGGCCATGGTGCAGCTGCGCGACGACGTGGTGCTCCTCGACGCCGCCATCCTTGGGCCGCCGGCCGTGTGGGAGGCGAGCGGGCACCTGGCCAACTTCACCGACCCGCTCGTCGACTGCCGCGTGTGCAAGAACCGCTTCCGACTCGACAAGCTCGACGACCCGAACACCTGCCCGAGCTGCGGCGCCCAGGACAGCTTCACCGAGGCGCGGGCCTTCAACCTCATGTTCAAGACCCACGCCGGGCCGGTGGAAGACGCCGGCGCCGTGGCCTACCTGCGGCCCGAGACGGCCCAGGGCATGTTCGTGAACTTCGCCAACGTCCTCAACGCCACCCGCAAGAAGCCTCCGTTCGGCATCGCCCAGACCGGCAAGAGCTTCCGCAACGAGATCACGCCGCAGAACTGGATCTTCCGCACGCGCGAGTTCGAGCAGATGGAGCTCGAGTTCTTCGTGCCGCCGGCCGAGAGCGCCCAGTGGTATGCGTACTGGTGCGCAGAGCGCCTCGGCTGGTACGTCGGCCTCGGCATCCCCAAGGAGCTGCTGCGCCTGCGAGCCCACGACGCCGACGAGCTGAGCCACTACTCCTCAGGCACCTCCGACGTCGAGTTCCTGTTCCCGTGGGGCTGGGACGAGCTCGAGGGCATCGCCAACCGGGGCGACTACGACTTGACGCAGCACGCCAACCACAGCGGCGAGAAGCTCGACTACTTCGACCAGGCCACCGGCGAGCGCTACGTGCCCCATGTCATCGAGCCGGCCGCCGGGGCCACCCGCACGCTGGCCGCCTTCCTGCTGGCCGCCTACGACGAGGACGAGGTGGGCGGGGAGAGCCGCGTCGTGCTGCGCCTGCACCCTCGTCTGGCGCCCTACAAGGTGGCGGTGCTCCCACTGTCGAAGAAGGAGCACCTCTCGGCCAAGGCGCGCGAGGTGTACCGCCTCGTCGCCGACCGCTACCTGAGCGACTACGACGACACCCAGTCGATCGGCCGCCGCTACCGGCGCCAGGACGAGATCGGCACACCCCTGGCCGTCACGGTCGACTTCGACTCCCTCGACGACGAGGCCGTCACCGTGCGCGACCGCGACACGACCGAGCAGGTGCGGGTGCCCATCGCCGACCTGCTGGCCACGCTGCAGGCCAAGCTCGGGTTCTGACCCTCAGGTGGTGTAGTCGGCGTTGATCCGCACGTACCCGTCGGACAGGTCGCAGCCGTACGCGGTCGCCTCGGCGCTGCCGGTGCCGAGGCTCACGTGGATCAGAACCTCGTCGCCCCGCAGGTAGTCGGTGAGCCGGGCCAGCCCGTCGGGGCCGACCGGCGCCGGGTAGAGCTCCTGGTCGCCGAAGCGGATCACCACCCGCTCCTCGTCGATGTCGGTGTCGTCCTCGCACTTGCCGACCGCCATCGCGACGCGGCCCCAGTTCGGGTCGGCGCCGTGCACCGCCGTCTTCACGAGCGGCGAGTTGACGATCGCCTTGGCCACCCGGCGGGCCTGGCCGTCGTCGCGAGCCTGGTCGACGCGCACCACGAGGAGCTTGGTGGCCCCCTCGCCGTCGCGAGCGAGCTGGCGGACCAGCGACGTGCACACCTCCTCGAGGGCACGAGCGAGCGTGCCGGGCTCGACCGGCCCGGCGGCACCGCTGGCCATCACCGCGGCGGTGTCGCTGGTGGAGGTGTCGGAGTCGACGCTGAGCATGTTGAACGTCTGCCCCACCGTGGCCCGGAACACGGCATCGAGGTCCGGCCCGCTCACCGCGGCGTCGGTGAAGACCAGGGCGATCATCGTCGCCATGTTCGGCTCGATCATCCCGACGCCCTTGGCCACGCCCACCACCTGTGCGTCACCGGCCGCCGCCACGGCCACCTTTGGATGGGTATCGGTCGTCATGATCCCCCGGGCGACGGCGACGGCGTCGGTGCCGGCGAACGGTGGCGAGGGCAAGGCGGCCAGGCCGGCGCGGACGCGCTCCATCGGGTAGCGACGTCCGATCACGCCGGTGGAGGCGATGAGCACGTCGTGCGGCGCACAGCCCACCACAGAGGCGACACCGGCCACCACCTCGCGCGCGTCGGCCAGACCGTCGGCTCCCGTGGCGACGTTGGCGTTCTTCGAGATGACCACCGCGGCCTGGAGCCGGCCGTCGGTGGCGTGCTCCCGGCTCACGACGACGCTTGGGCCGGCGAAGCGGGAGCGGGTGAACACGGCGCTGGCAGCGCACGGGCGGTCGGCGGCGACGACGACGAAGTCGTCGGAGTCGTCCTTGATCCCGACGTTGGTGACGAAGGCCGTGAAGCCCTGCGGCAGTGGGAGGGAGCCGATCGACATCGCTCGCACGCTAGGCGGCGGCCGCTCAGCGGCCGGCGAGGTCGGGGTGGGCGGCGAGGAGCCGATGCCGGTAGCGGGCCGCCCGCTCGTGGGGCCCCACCAGCTCCAGCACCGCGAGGAGGGTGACACCGCCACGGCCGTCGCTCACCGGCGGGTCGGGCGGGAGGAGCTCGACCAGGGGGCCGAGCTGGGCGGTGGTGGCACCGACCGGGGGGGCCCAGGCTCCGGTGTCGCGCTCGAGCGACTGCACGAGCAGGGCGCGCGCCGTCGTGTCCTTGCCGGCCGCCAAGAGCGCGTGGGCTCGGAGCCACGGCGACGGTCCGAACCCGGGCGGGAACAGCCCCGGCCGTCCGTGCTCCCAGCCCTCGCGCTCGGCGTCGGCGGCCACGCCTCGGAGGTCGACCTGGTGGCGCCGCGCGCCCGGGCGGTTGTGCCGCTCGGCCAGCAGCGCCTGGACCGAGAAGATCGACAGCATCGTGACCGCGAACGCCCACGGCCGCCACCCGTCGCGGGTGAGCACGAGCGTGAGCAGCACGGCGCAGGCACCCACCGACCACCACAGCACGATGGTGCGGCCCCTTCCGGGCACGACGGCCTCGACCCCGCGGGCGACGATGGCCCCGCCGTCGAGGGGGAGCAGGGGCAGGAGGTTGACGAGGGCGAGCGCCGGCCCGGCCCACCACACGGCCAGGGTGAGCGCGGAGGCGGTCGCTTCGTCGCGCCCGGGTGGCCAGGCCCCGAGCGCCGCCAGGGCGGCCAGCCCGACGGCCAGCTGGAGGGCGGGGCCGGCCGCGCTCACCACCGCGTGCTGCCAGCCGGCCATCGGGCGGTGGGGCCGGTAGACGGCGTAGCCGACCAGGAAGTCGAGCGAGATGGCCGCGTCGGCCCCGAAGTGGCGGGCGGCCAGGGCGTGGCCGAGCTCGTGGATCACGGTGAACACCGCCAGGGCGACCACGAGCCGCACGGCGAACTCCGGGTCGGCCAGGTTGATGCCGAGCAGCAGCAGCATGCCGAACACGAAGCCCGAGCTGACCGTGACGGGGAAGCCGAGGAGCCGGAAGCCGGGGGCAGGAGCCATGTCGCGGGCGATCCTACGAACCTCCCGCACCGGTTCAGCGGGCCCCAGACCGATGACTAACGTGCCTGCGTGCCCTACATCTACGCGTTCGACCACAAGCACCGCCGTGCTCCCAAGGACATGAAGGACCTCCTGGGCGGCAAGGGGGCGAACCTCGCGGAGATGACGAGCGTGCTGCGGCTGCCCGTCCCCCCCGGGTTCACGATCACCACCGACGCCTGTCGTGCCCACATGCACTCGGGCTGGCCGGCCGGTCTCGACGAGGAGATCGCCAAGCACGTCTTCCAGCTCGAGAAGAAGATGGGCCGCAAGCTGGGCGACCCGTTCGACCCGCTCCTGGTGAGCGTGCGCTCCGGGGCCAAGTTCTCGATGCCCGGCATGATGGACACCGTCCTCAACCTCGGCCTCAACGACGAGAGCGTGAAGGGCCTGGCGACGGTCACGAGCGACGAGCGCTTCGCCTACGACTCGTACCGCCGCTTCATCTCGATGTACGGCCGCATCGTGCTCGGGCTCGAGGCCGAGCACTTCGACGCTCCCCTCGAGAAGGCCAAGGAAGACGCCGGCGTGCGCACCGACGCCGAGCTCACCGCCGACGCGCTGAAGCGGCTGTGCGAGCAGTACAAGCAGGTGGTCCTGCGCGACACCGGCAAGCCGTTCCCGCAGAAGCCGCGCGAGCAGCTCCGCGGTGCAGTCGAGGCCGTGTTCCGGAGCTGGAACGGCGCTCGCGCCATCGCCTACCGCGTCTGCGAGAAGATCAGCCACGAGCTGGGTACCGCGGTGAACGTCCAGACGATGGTGTTCGGCAACCGCGACGAGGCCTCGGGCACCGGCGTCGGCTTCACCCGCAACGCCGCCACCGGCGAGAACAAGCCCTACGGCGACTTCCTGGTGAACGCCCAGGGCGAAGACGTCGTGGCCGGCATCCGCAACACCGAAGACCTCGACACGCTCGGCCACCACTTCCCGGGGATCAAGAAGGAGCTGCTCGACATCTTCAAGCGGCTCGAGGCGCACTACCGCGACATGTGCGACACCGAGTTCACCATCGAGCAGGGCAAGCTCTGGATGCTCCAGACGCGCGTCGGCAAGCGCACCGGCACGGCCGCGCTGCGCATGGCCGTCGAGATGACCAAGGGCACTCGCTACGGCGGCGAGACCTGGAAGATCTCCAAGGAGGAGGCCGTCGGCCGTGTGGCCGCCGAGCATCTCGACCAGGTGCTGCACCCGCAGTTCAAGGGATCTGGCAAGGTGATCGCGAAGGGCTTGGCGGCCTCGCCGGGTGCTGCCGTCGGCAAGGTGTGCTTCACTGCCGACGACGCCGACGAGCGTGCGCACGCCGGTGAGGCCGTCATCTTGGTGCGCAACGAGACGAGCCCGGAAGACGTTCACGGGATGATGGTCGCCAAGGGGATCCTCACCGCTCGCGGCGGCCTCGTGAGCCACGCCGCCGTGGTGGCTCGCGGCTGGGGAACGCCCGCCGTGGTGGGGGCCGAGGCCATCAAGATCGAGGGCAAGCAGTTCACGGTGGGCGACGTCGTGGTCAGCGAGGGCGACGTCATCTCGATCGACGGGTCCACCGGCAGCGTGATCCTCGGCGCCGTCGAGCTCACCCAGGCCGAGCCCCCGCCCGAGTTCCACACGATCCTCAAGTGGGCCGACGAGATCCGAAAGGGCAAGCTCGGCGTGCGGGCCAACGCCGACAACGGCCCCGACGCCACCAACGCCCGCCAGTTCGGGGCCGAGGGGATCGGGCTGTGCCGCACCGAGCACATGTTCCTCGGCGACGACCGCCTCCCCGTCGTGCGGCGCATGATCCTCGCGTCCACCGAGGCCGAGGAGACCGCCGCCCTCGAGGAGCTGCGCGTCGTCCAGAAGGCCGATTTCTACGAGATCCTCAAGGCCATGGACGGGTTGCCGGTCACGGTGCGCCTGCTCGACCCCCCGCTGCACGAGTTCCTCCCGCGCGTCGACGAGCTCGAGGTGAAGGCGGCCACGAAGGGCCTGTCGAAGGAAGAGCAGCGCCTGCTCAAGGCCGCTCGGGACTGGAGCGAGTTCAACCCGATGCTGGGTACCCGAGGCGTGCGCCTCGGCGTCGTGAAGCCTGGTCTCTACGCCATGCAGGTGCGGGCTCTCATGGAGGCGGCCGCCGACCTGGCTGCCGAGGGTCACAAGCCGGTGGTCGAGGTGATGATCCCTCTCACCGTCACCCGCGACGAGCTGCACCTCGCTCGCACGTGGGTGGAGGGCGCCATCGCCGAGGCCACCAAGGGCGTGAAGAAGAAGCCGAAGGTGTCGATCGGCACGATGATCGAAACGCCCCGCGCCGCCGTGCGAGCCGACGAGATCGCGGAGGAGGCCGACTTCTTCAGCTTCGGCACGAACGACCTCACCCAGATGACGTTCGGCTTCAGCCGCGACGACGTCGAGAGCCGCATGATGCCGGCCTACCTCGAGCAGGGCCTCCTGAAGCGCAACCCGTTCGAGACGATCGACCAGCCCGGCGTGGGTGAGCTGGTGGCCGACGGCTGCCGGAAGGGTCGCAAGGCCAAGCCCGGCCTCAAGCTCGGCGTGTGCGGCGAGCACGGCGGCGACCCGGAGTCGATCGGCTTCTTCTACCGGTGTGGGCTCGACTACGTGAGCTGCTCACCGTTCCGCGTGCCGATCGCTCGCCTGGCCGCCGCCCAGGCGGTCATCGGCACCGGCGGCGACACCCGCTGATCCCCGGGGGGCGGCCGAAGGTCGCCCCCCGGCTCACTCCTCGGGAGGACCCCATGGACGTCACGATTCGTCACAACCCCAGCTTCGCCGTCGCCCGGTGCACGCTCGCAGGAGGTGAGCAGGTGCGGGTGGAGTCGGGAGCGATGATGTCGACCTCGGGCGGCGTGTCCATCGAGGCGAAGATGGAGGGCGGCTTCATGAAGTCGCTCAAGCGGGCGACGCTCGGGGGCGAGTCGCTGTTCGTCACCACCTATACCGCGCCGGCCCAGGGCGGCTTCGTCGACGTGGCCGCCAACCTGCCCGGCGACCTGCTCATGTTCGACGTTGCTCCCGACCGGCCGCTCCTCGTCCAGCGGGGGTCGTGGCTGGCCAGCGACACCGGCGTGTCCATCGAGACGAAGTGGGGTGGTGCCAAGAACCTCTTCGGTGGTGAGGGCGGCTTCGTGGTGCGGGCCAGCGGTCAGGGCACGATCGTCGCCAGCTGCTACGGCGCCATGGAGGTGTGGGACCTGGCGCCCGGCCAGAACTTCACGCTCGACACCGGCCACATGGTCGCCTACGAGGAATCGGTGCAGTACAGCCTGCGCAGGGCGGCCGAAAAGGGCCTCGTCCAGAGCGCCAAGAGCGGCGAGGGGTTCGTGTTCGACTTCGTCGGACCCGGGAAGGTGTACACGCAGACCCGCAACCCGTCGGCGCTGATCGACTGGCTCACCACCGTGCTGCCCTTCACGCGCTCGTGAGCCTCCTGCTCCTGGCGTCCGGCGAGAGCAGCGGGTCGTTCGTCGACATCGACGTCTCGCCGGCCGCCTGGGGCATCCTCATCGGGGTCATCCTCGTGCTGCTGCTCGTCGACCTGCTCGTGCTGCACCGCGAGGCGCACGACATCGACACCAAGGAAGCCGCCATCGAGTCGGCGGGTTGGATCACCGTCGGCCTGCTCTTCGGCGCCGCTGTCTGGGTGGTGTGGGGCGGGAAGGCGGGCGGCGAGTACTACGCCGGCTACCTCATCGAAAAGAGCCTCAGCGTCGACAATGTCTTCGTATGGGCGGTGATCTTCTCGTACTTCGCCGTCCCACGCCGTTACCAGCACCGTGTCCTTTTTTGGGGCATCTTCGGCGCGCTGGTGTTGCGGGCGGTGTTCATCTTCGCCGGCGTCGCGCTCATCGAGCGCTTCGACTGGGTGCTCTACGTGTTCGGCGCCTTCCTCGTGTTCACGGCGATCCGCCTCGCCCGCCAGAAGGAAGAAGAGGTCCACCCCGAGCGCAACCCGGTGCTGGCGCTCGTGCGCCGCGTCGTCCCGTCGACCACCGAGTACGACGGCCAGAAGCTGTTCACGCGCGTGCACGGTCGGCGCCTGGCCACCCCGCTGTTCGCCGTGCTCGTGCTGATCGAGGCGACCGACGTGGTGTTCGCCGTCGACTCCGTGCCGGCGGTCTTGGCCGTGTCGCAGGAGCCGTACATCGTCTTCTCCTCGAACGCCTTCGCCATCCTCGGCCTGCGGTCGCTCTACTTCCTGCTCGCCGACATGCATGGCCGCTTCGAGTACCTCAACGACGGCCTGGCGGTGATCCTCGGCTTCGTCGGCATCAAGATGATCCTCACCGAGTGGTACCACATCCCCACGTGGTTCTCGCTGACGTTCATCGCGTTGGTCCTCACCGCCGCCGTCCTCCTCTCGCTGCGCAAGAACCGCCGCGACGTCGCGGTGGTTGCCGAGCACCACCCTCCGTCCGACGAGGCCTGATCGGCGCGGTGGGGCCGCCGGTAGCCTGCGGCCGATGGCGATCGTCGACGAGGACGTGGAGCGGGTTCGCTCGACGGTGAACCTCGTGGAGATCGTGCAGCAGCACGTCGCGCTGCGACGGGTCGGGCGCCGGTGGGTCGGGCTCTGCCCGTTCCACGCCGAGAAGACCGGCTCGTTCAACGTCAACGAGGAGCTCGGGTTCTACAAGTGCTTCGGCTGTGGTGCCTCGGGCGACGTCATCTCGTTCGTTCGGGCCATCGAGCACACCGACTTCGTCGGCGCGGTCGAGTACCTGGCCGGCAAGGCGGGCATCACCCTGCGCTACACGACGGGTGGCGAAGGAGCCGAGCGTCTCAACCGCCGCCGCCTCGTGGAGGCCATGGACACGGCCGTCGACTGGTACCACCACCGGCTCCTGACCGGCGCCGACGCCCGTCCGGCGCGCGACTACCTGCGCTCACGCGGCATCAACGGCGACGTCGCCCGCCAGTTCCTCCTCGGCTGGGCCCCCGACGACTGGGACGAGCTGAGCCGCTCGGCCGGCATCGCGGCGGCCGACCTCCGTGACACCGGCCTGGCCTTCGTCAACAAGCGCAACCGGTTGCAGGACTCGTTCCGGGCCCGGATCCTGTTCCCGGTCTTCAACGAGGGCGGCGACCCGGTGGCCTTTGGAGGCCGCATCCTGCCCGGCAGCGCCGACCCGGCCAAGTACAAGAACTCGCCGGAGACGGCCATCTACGCCAAGTCCCGCACGCTCTACGGCCTGCACTGGGCCAAGGCCGACATCGTGAACACCGATCGCGTCGTCGTGTGCGAGGGCTACACCGACGTGATCGGCTTCCACCGGGCCGGGGTGCCCGTTGCCGTGGCGACGTGTGGCACCGCGCTCACCGAGGACCACGTTCGCCTCTTGAAGCGCTTCGCCCGTCGCGTGGTGCTCGCCTTCGACGCCGACGCCGCCGGCCAAGGTGCCGCGGAGCGCTTCTACGAGTGGGAGCGCAAGTACGACATCGAAGTGGCCGTGGCGCGGCTGCCCCAGGGCAAGGATCCGGGCGACCTCGCGTCCAGCGACCCGGTCGCTCTGCAGGCGTCCGTCGACGACGCCGTGCCGTTCCTCGGCTTTCGCGTGCAGCGCGTCCTCAAGGCGCGCCCGGCCACCCCCGAGGCGAGGGCCCGCATGGCCGAGACGGCGATGGCGGTGGTCAACGAGCACCCCGACGTGAACGTCCGGCGGATCTACGCAGGTGAGGTGGCGGCGCACTGCGGGCTGGCGGCGGCCGACCTCGTGGCCATCGCCGAACGCCGGGCACCGAACCGCGTCGAGGTCGCCGAGCCGGTCCGCCAGCACCGCAGCAGCGCCGAGGAAGAAGCGATCAACCTGCTCGTTCACCGCTGGGACGACATCGCACCGTGGCTGGTCGAGGGCTTGTTCACCGATGACGCGTGCCTGTCGGCGTTCCGGGCTCTTGCCGCGTCCGACGGCGACTGGCACCAGGCCCTCGAGCGGGCCGACCCGGCGGCGCGCGAGCTGCTCGAGCGGGTCGCCGTCGAGCCGTCGGAGGCCGACCCCGAGGTGGAGGCCCGTCACCTGATCGCGGCCGCCACCCGTCGAGAGATCGCTCGTGTGCAGGCGACCGCCGACCTCGGTCGCAACGCGGAGCTCGTGGAGCTGAAGCGCAACCTCGAGGACCTGGCTGTTTCCACGGAAGCGACGGCGGCGGCGGAGCGGTTGCTAAATTGGCTCGACCGAGCCGACGAGGAGCGTGCGTGAACGGGGACGCAGCAGGGATCGTGCCGCCGGCCGAGGGGATCGGGCACCACGACTGGACCGTGCTGGTTCATCGTGGGCGCGCGCACGGTGTGCTGAACGCCGACGACGTTGCGCACGTGCTGAAGGACGTCGAGCTCACCCCGGAGGTGATCAGCGGGATCACCGAGGAGCTCCAACGGCTGGGGATCACCGTCGACGACTCCGTCGAGGAGGTCGTCGTCGAGGAGATGATCCTGTCGGAGGGCGCCGAGGAGCTGTCTCGTGACTCGGGTTCGGTGCGCACCGACGTGAGCTCGGCGACGCCGGCCGACCAGGCGGCGCTGGCCGAGGAGGCCCCGGCGCGGCGGCGCCGGGTGCGCGAGGCGTCGGCCGGCTCCGGCGAGGGCGGAACGTCCGACACCGTGCGCATGTACCTGAAGGAGATCGGGCGCGTCAGCCTGCTCACCGCCGACGGTGAGAAGGAGCTGGCCCGCGCCATCGAGAAGGGCCAGCAGGCGCCGGCCGTCCACGGCTACCTCGCCTACCTGTGCAACGGGATCGACGGCGAGACCGAGCGCCACATCCGGGCCGAGGTGCGGCGGGAGCAGCGGCGGGGCGAGCACGCCAAGGACGAGCTGATCCAGGCGAACCTGCGGCTGGTGGTGTCGATCGCGAAGCGCTACGTCGGCCGGGGGATGCTGTTCCTCGACCTCATCCAGGAGGGGAACCTGGGTCTCATGCGGGCGGTCGACAAGTTCGACTACACGAAGGGCTTCAAGTTCTCGACGTATGCCACGTGGTGGATCCGCCAGGCGATCACGCGGGCCATCGCCGACCAGGCCCGCACGATCCGCATCCCGGTGCACATGGTCGAGTCGATGAACCGCGTGATGCGCATCCAGCGCCAGATGGCCCAGGAGCTCGAGCGGGAGCCGACCATCGAGGAGCTGGCCGACAAGACGGGGCTCACGCCCGAGCGCGTGCGCGAGATCCAGCGCATCGCCCAGGATCCGCTGTCGCTCGACTCGCCGGTGGGCGAGGAGGACGACTCGAACCTGGCCGACTTCATCGAAGACGCCGGCGCCGACGCGCCCGCCGAGATCGCCACGAAGAAGATGCTGGCCCAGGCGGTCGAGGAGGCCCTCGGTGAGCTGAGCGAGCGGGAGAAGGAGGTCGTGCGGCTGCGCTTCGGCCTCGTCGACGGCCAGGCTCGCACGCTCGAGGAGGTCGGCAAGGAGTTCGGCGTGACGCGCGAGCGCATCCGCCAGATCGAGGCCAAGACGCTGGCCAAGCTGCGCCACCCGCAGCGCAGCCAGAAGCTGAAGGAGTTCCTCGACAGCGAATGAGCGAGCCGCTCACCTCGCTCACCGCGGGGATGCCCATCGTGTTCGGCGGTGACCGCGTTACCGCGGTGCCGCCCGCCTTGGCCGAGGCGTTCCGGGCCGGTGACCGCCTCGTCGTCGTGCAGCACGACGGCGCCCTGCTCCATGTGCCGGCGGCCGAGCACGCGCTCGTCGACCGGGCCGTGCGGGCCGCCCACGAAGCCTTCGGCGCGCTCGGCGCGGTGCCCGACGAGGCCGTGAGCGCCTTCTACGAGGGCTTCGCCCGCCGCCTCGACGACGACGCCGTCGTCGCGTCAATCCTGTCGGCCAACGAGGCCGACGTGGCCCGGGCCCGGGCCGCTGGTCGCTCCACCACGCGGCTCGTGCTGTCGCCGAAGATGCGGACCGACATGGCGGCTGGTCTTCGGGGATGGATCGCGGCACCGTCGGGTCGGGATGCTGTGATCGAGGCCGTCGACCACGACGGCTGGCGGGTGGAGCAGCGCCGGGCTCCCCTCGGCGTCGTCGGGTTCGTGTTCGAGGGACGGCCCAACGTGCTGGCCGACGCCTGCGGCGTGCTGCGCTCAGGGAACACCACCGTGCTGCGCATCGGCCGCGACGCCCTCGGCACGGCCCGGGCGGTCGTGGCCGAAGCGCTCGGGCCGGCCATGGCGGAGGCGGGCCTGCCCGAGGGCGCCGTGGGGCTGCTCGACTCGCCCGAGCGGTCGACGGGCTGGGCGCTGTTCAGCCACCCCCTGCTGGCGCTGGCGGTGGCCCGCGGCTCGGGCGAGGCGGTGGCCCAGCTCGGGGCGGTCGCCCGCCAGGCCGGCATCCCCGTGTCGCTCCACGGCACGGGCGGGGCCTGGCTGGTGGTCGGGGAGGGCGCCGATGCCGACCGGTTCGCGTCCGCCGTGTACCACTCGCTCGACCGCAAGGTGTGCAACACGCTCAACGTCTGCTGCATCGTGCGGTCGCGGGCGGCCGAGCTGGTGCCGCGCCTGCTCGACGCGCTGGGCCGGGCCGCCGACCGGCGGGGCGCGCCGGCCAAGCTGCACGTGGCGGCCGGCAGCGAGCCGTTCGTGCCGGGGGAGTGGTTCCGCCGCGTCGTGGCGGTCCGGCGGGCCGAGGGTGATGTCGAGGAACCGCAGGCCGAGGTGCTGGCGCTCGACGCGCTCGGCACGGAGTGGGAGTGGGAGGACAGCCCCGAGGTGTCGCTCGTGGTGGTCGACGACCAGGAGGAGGCGGTGCGGCTCTGCAACCGGCTCTCGCCCCGGCTCGTCGCCTCGCTGGTGTCCGACGACGCGGCCGAGCAGGAGCGCTTCTGGGCGGCGGTCGACGCCCCGTTCGTCGGCAACGGCTTCACCCGCTGGGTCGACGGCCAGTACGCGCTGGGGCGCCCCGAGCTCGGCCTGTCGAACTGGCAGCACGGTCGGCTGCTGGCCCGCAGCGGCGTGCTCAGCGGCGACAGCGTCTACACCGTGCGCACCCGCGTGGTGCAGACCGACCCGGAGGTCCATCGCTGACACCCCCTCCCTAGGGTACCGAACAGACGTTCGACACCTGGGAGGTCGCGATGGGCTACCGAGGCAAGGTCGAGGAGCGCGAGCGGGCCCGCCAGCTTCGGGCGCAGGCCTGGACCCTGGCCGAGATCGCACGCGAGCTCGGTGTGAGCCGGAGCTCTGCCTCACGGTGGACGCGCGATGTGGAGTTCGTGCTGCGCCCCCGCAACCGCGGCCACGCGGCTGGCCGTAAACCCCACCCCCAACACCTCGCGAAGCTGGCCGAGATCGAAGCGTGTCGCATCGCCGCGCACTCGATGATCGGTGATCTCAGCGAGCGCGACCTCTTCGTCGCCGGCATCGCCCTCTACGCCGGCGAAGGCGCCAAGACCGGTTCGTCGGTGCTGTTCGCCAACACCGATCCCTGCATGATCCTGCTCTTCGTGACCTGGCTGAGGCACTTCTTCCCGATCGACGAGAGCCGGCTGCGGATTCGGCTCTACCTGCACGAGGGACTCGACGTCGACGCGGCGGTGCGCTTCTGGTCCGAACACACGGGCATCCCGCCCGCCCAGTTCGGGCGGCCCTACCGAGCAGTGGCCGATCCGAGCCGGCGAACAGCGAAGCACCCTCTTGGCTGTCCGGCGGTCCGCTACTCGTCGGCGTCGACCCTCCGTGCGGTCCTCGCTCTCACGAGCGCGCTGCTAACGTCTTCCTTCGCTATTCCGGGGTAGCTCAATGGCAGAGCGCCGGCCTGTTAAGCCGTTGGTTGAGAGTTCGAGTCTCTCCCCCGGAGCTCGCGAAGCGGCTCGCCGTCGGGCGGGCCGTTTCCCGTTGGGGCCAGTAGCTCAGTGGTCAGAGCGGGGGACTCATAATCCTTTGGTCGGAGGTTCGATCCCTCCCTGGCCCACCGTGTAGTGTGTTCCTTCGGCTGATGCCCGACATCGGGCATTCGGCTGAAGCGCCCCGGGATTCGTGGAGGCTCCAACCCTTGAGAGGATGGAGCAGTGCCGAACCATGGGAAGTACCCCGACGAGGTGCGCGAGCGTGCGGTGCGGATGGTGCTCGAGCACGGTCACG
>Ga0114939_10000094_pt1 | contig 72602 bp, 75 predicted proteins | sample AshMeaCrysSpring_FD_87196 | JGI IMG/M metagenome (GOLD analysis project Ga0114939, IMG submission 87196) | Groundwater microbial communities from Big Spring, Nevada to study Microbial Dark Matter (Phase II) - Ash Meadows Crystal Spring | ecosystem: Environmental > Aquatic > Deep subsurface >...
ACCGTACTTCTTCGACAGCACCGACGTGATCGCCGCCGTCAGCGTCGTCTTCCCGTGATCCACGTGACCAATCGTCCCCACGTTCACGTGCGGCTTCGTCCGCTCAAACTTGCCCTTTGCCATAGTCGTCTCTTTCTGTACCGAGCCTTGGATGAGATGCTCCGGCGCCGGGGCCGGAGGTCCTGCCTGCTGCGCGATGCCTGGTGCCCATGACGCGGATTGAACGCGTGACCTCTCCCTTACCAAGGGAGTGCTCTACCACTGAGCTACATGGGCTCGATGCTGCCCCGGGCCGTCGCCGGCGCGGGTGTTCTGGAGCGGGTGAAGGGAATCGAACCCTCGTCGTAAGCTTGGAAGGCTTCTGCTCTACCATTGAGCTACACCCGCGACGCCTTCGATCCCGCCCCCCTTGCCCGCCTCCCGAGGGAGCCGCGCGGGGAATCTGGTGGAGGAGGTTGGATTCGAACCAACGTAGGCGCAAGGCCAACAGATTTACAGTCTGCCCCCTTTAACCACTCGGGCACCCCTCCGGGAAACTCTCGATTATCCGGTTTTCGGGAAGTAAGGTCAATCAAAACAAGGTGTTTTCGATCCCGCCGTCGGACGGGGGTGCCGGCAGCCTGAATCGAACAGGCGACCTACCGCTTACAAGGCGGTTGCTCTACCAACTGAGCTATGCCGGCGTGAGCGCTTACTTGATCAATTTCAGCTTGGCGCGCCCGGCCGGCGGGGATTTCGGCGGCTCCGAAGACGAGTTCTCCTCGGCCGGGGACTCCGCCCCCTGCGGTTGCGGCGTGGCGTCGACCGTGAAGAAGGCGCCCTGCCCGTTCTCGCGCGCGAAGATCCCCTGCACGCGCTCGACCGGGATGGCGACCTCCCGCGAAACGCCGTTGAAGCGCGCCGAGAACTGCACGAGCTCGTTGTTGATCGTGAGGTTGCGCGTGGCGTTGAGGCTCACGTTCAGCACGATCTCGCCATTCTTGACGTGCTCCGGCGGCACCCGCGTCCTCTCGTCCACCTTCACGCTGAGATAGGGCGTGAAGCCGCAATCGGAGCACCACTCGTAGATGGCGCGGATGAAGTACGGCTTGGTGGAGACGTCGGCCATGGGCCACTAGCGCCGCATCGCCTTTTCCGAGGCCGTCATCGAGTCGATGAAGGCCTGGCGCGTGAACAGGCGCTCGGCGTACTTGAGAAGGGGGGCCGCCTGCTTGCTCAGCTGGACCTGGTAGTGGTCGAGGCGCCACAACAGGGGGGCGATGGCCACGTCCAGCATGGAGAACTCGTCGCCGAGCATGAACTTCTGCTTCACGAAGATGGGCGCGATCTGGATCAGGTTCTCGCGGATGTAGAGGCGCGCCTTGTCGTGCCCCTTCGCGGGCGCCGACTCGAGGGCCTTCACGTGGGTGAACAGCTCCTGCTCGAAGCGGAACAGGAACAGCCGCGCCCTCGCGCGCATGACCGGGTCCGCGGGCATGAGCTGCGGGTGCGGAAAGCGCTCGTCGATGTACTCGTTGATGATGTTCGACTCGTAGAGGACGAGATCGCGCTCGACCAGCACCGGCGTCGTGTTGTACGGGTTCATCACCGCGAGGTCCTCGGGCTTGTTCATGAGGTCCACGTCGATGATCTCGAAGTCCATCCCCTTCTCGTACAGCACGATCCGGCAGCGCTGGCTGAACGGATCGGTAATCCCCGAATAGAGCGTCATCATGTCCTTGTTAACCCCTTCTGAAATGCCGGGCCGCCGCGGGTGCCGCCCCATGAAGCGACAAGCCCGATGCGCTCCCCGGGGAGCGCATCGGGCGCATGCATGCGAATCCGCGCCTGCTAGCGGACGTCCTTCCAGTACTCCTTCTTCAGCATCAGCGCGATCACGAAGAAGATGGCCAGGAAGAACATCACCACGATGCCGATCTGGACGCGCTGCACGCGCGCCGGCTCGCCCATGTAGGCGAGGTAGTTGACGAGATCGCCGACGTACTGGTCGTACTCGGCGGGCGCCAGCCTGCCGGGCTGGTCGACGACCAGCCTGGGCGCGCCCTTCTCTGTCGCCTGGTGGACCACCGTGCCCTGGTACTCCCACAGGACGTGCGGCATCCCGACGTTCGGAAACACGGTGTTGTTCCAGCCGCTCTTGGCGGCCGGGTCGCGGTAGAAGCCCCGCATGTAGGTGTAGAGCCAGTCGGGTCCCCGCGACCGCGCGATGAGCGACAGGTCCGGAGGCATGACGCCGAACCAGTTCTTCCCGTCCTTGGCGGCCAGCGTCGTCGTCATCGGGTCGCCCACCTTGTCGGTGGTGAACATGAGGTTTTCGCGGATCTGCGCCTCGGTGAGGCCAAGGTCCTGGAGCCTCGAGTAGCGCATCGCGCTGGCCGCGTGGCAGTTGAGGCAGTGGTTGACGAAGATCTGCGCTCCCCTCTGGAGCGACAGCTTGTCGTGAAGGTTCACCGGCGCGCGGTCCAGTTGCACGCCGGGGCCGGACGCCAGGGCGAGGCCCGGCACCATGAGCAGAATTGCAATCAGCCTGTTCATCACCACGTCACCCTCGAAGGCACCGGCTTCTCCTGGTCCGCGGCGGTGTACCAGGGCATCAGGAGGAAGAAGGCGAAATAGACGGCCGTCAGGACGCGGGCGACCCACGTGGCGACGTAGTCGCCGCCGATCATCGGCACCGCCTTCGGGAACTCGCCCCAGACGTTGGTGGGCTCGACGCCGAGGTAGCCCAGGACGATGAAGCTGACCACGAACGCCGCGAAGAAGCCCTTGTAGATCGGTCCGCGGTAGCGGATCGACTTCACCTTGCCGCGGTCGAGCCAGGGGAGGGCGAAGAGGATCATCACCGCGCCCCCCATCACCAGCACGCCCCAGACCTGCATGTTGAAGAAGGACGGCACCGCCCGCAGCATCGCGTAGAACGGCGTGAAGTACCACACCGGGGCGATGTGCGCGGGGGTCGTCAGCGGGTCCGCCGGCACGAAGTTGTTGTACTCGAGGAAGTAGCCGCCCATCTCCGGCGCGAAGAAGACGATCGCGCAGAAGACGATCAGGAACACGGCCACGCCCACGAGGTCCTTGACCGTGTAGTAGGGGTGGAAGGGAATCCCGTCCACCGGCGTCCCCGTCTTGGGGTTCAGGTTCTCGTAAATCTCGACGCCGTCGGGGTTGTTCGAGCCGGTCTCGTGCAGCGCCATCAGGTGGGCGACCACCAGGCCGAGAAGCGCCATCGGGATCGCAACGACGTGAAGGGCGAAGAACCGGTTCAGCGTCGCGTCCGAGACGTTGTAGTCGCCGCGGATCCACACCGAGAGGTCCTCGCCGATGATCGGGATCGTCGCGAAGAGGTTGATGATGACCTGGGCGCCCCAGAACGACATCTGGCCCCACGGGAGCAGGTAGCCGAAGAACGCCTCCGCCATCAGGCAGAGGTAGATGAGCACGCCGAAGATCCAGGTGAGCTCCCGCGGCTTGCGGTAGGAGCCGTACATCAGCCCCCGCGCCATGTGCAGGTAGACGAGGATGAAGAACGCGGACGCGCCGGTGGAGTGGACGTAGCGGATGATCCACCCGCCGGGAACATCGCGCATGATGTACTCGACCGACGCGAAGGCGTGCTCCGCGCTCGGCTTGTAGTTCATCGTGAGGAAGATGCCCGAGACGATCTGGATCACGAGGACCAGCAGCGCAAGGGAACCGAAGAAGTACCACACGTTCATGTTCTTCGGCGCGTAGTACTCCGCGACCTGGCTCTTGTACAGCGCCACCAGCGGGAAGCGCTGGTCGAACCACGTCAGGATGCCGTTGAACGGACCGGCGCCCGTGACGGGCGGCTTGTTTAGGACGGCCATCTCACGCTCCCTTGCTGTCTTCGCCGACGAGGACGACGTTGTCGTTCACGTACCGGTGCGGCGGGATGTCGAGGTTCGTCGGCGCCGGCGACCCCTTGAACACGCGGGCGGCCAGGTCGAACCGCGAGTTGTGGCACGGGCAGTAGTAGCCGCCGGGCCAGTCCGCCCCCATGTCGGAGGCGGCGCCCACCTCCTTCTTGAGGGAGGGGGAGCAGCCCAGGTGCGTGCAGACCCCGACCGCCACGAAGACCTCCGGCTTGATGGAGCGCGCGATGCCCTTGACGTACTCTGGCTGCTTCGCCGACTTCGATTGCGGGTCGGCCAGGAAGCCGTCGTTCTTCTCGAGCTGGGCGAGCATCTCCGGCGTGCGGCGCATCACCCAGACCGGCTTGCCGCGCCATTCGACCGTCACCTGCTGGCCGGGCTCGATCTTGGAAACGTCGATCTCGACGGGGGCGCCGGCGGCCAGCGCGCGGGCGCTGGGGAACCAGCTGCCGAGGAACGGGACGGCGACGGCCCCCGCGGCAACGGCGCCCGCGGCGGAGGTGGCGACGATGAGGAAGCGTCGCTTCTTCTCGTCGACTTGGTCTAGGACGATGGCAGTCATTGCAGGGCGGATGGGGTGGGATGCGGGAGGGAAGGGAATTCCAACTCCGCATTTTAGCCGATTCCCCGTCGCGACTTAAGCCCCATCCGCGCCGCCAAGGGTTGACGCCCCCCCTCCCCCCCCGTAGATTCCAGTACGACTAGGCATCCCCCTCCCTGGGAGAACACTGATGAGTTTCGCCTCTGAATTCAAGCAGTTCGCGCTGAAGGGCAATGTCGTGGATCTGGCGGTGGGCGTCATCATCGGCGCGGCCTTCGGCAAGATCGTCGACTCGGTGGTGGGAGACCTCATCATGCCCCTGGTCGGCCGGGCCCTCGGAAACCTCGACTTCGCGAACCTCTTCATCGCCCTCAAGGACGTTCCGGCCGGCGTTCCGCACACGCTCGAGGCCGTCCGGAAGGCGGGCGTCCCGGTGCTGGCCTGGGGCAACTTCGTCACCGTCGCCCTCAATTTCGTGATCCTGGCGCTGATCGTTTTCCTGATGGTGAAGCAGATCAACCGGCTGAAGGCCGAGGCGCCGCCGCCACCCGCAGAACCCCCCGCCCCCCCGGAGGAGGTCCAACTGCTCCGCGAAATCCGCGACAGCCTGAGGAAGTAGCGGCGCGATGCAGCGCTTGTGGCTCATCTTCGCCCAGGCCGTCACGGCAACCCTGGGGGCGATCTTCGTGGTGAGCCTCCTCAGGCCGGATTGGATGCCCTGGCGGTCGACGGTCGTTGAAATCCGCGAGGCGGCACCGGTCGCCACGGCGGTCCCCGCCACGCCGGGCAGGGCCGTATCCTTCAGCGACGCCGCCGCAAAGGCCGTCCCGTCGGTGGTCAACATCTCGGCCACCAAGCAGGTCAGGCGCCGCCCCCCCTATCACGACGAACCGGCCTTCCGGCGGTTCTTCGGCGAGCGATTCAACGTCCCGGAGACGGAGCTTTCGCTCGGTTCCGGCGTGATCGTCAGCCGCGAGGGCTTCGTCCTCACCAATTCGCACGTCGTGGCGGGAGTCACGGAGATCCAGGTCACCCTGCACGACGGCCGGGTGCTGCCCGGGAAGATCGTCGGCACCGACCCCGAAACCGACCTCGCCGTCATTCGCGTCTCCGCCCCCGGGCTCTCGCCGGTGACCTTCGGGCAGTCCGAACGGCTGCGCATCGGCGATGTCGTGCTGGCCATCGGCGACCCCTTCAGCGTCGGCCAGACGGTGACCATGGGCATCGTGAGCGCCATCGGCCGGGAACTCGGCTCGGTCACGCCCTTCGGCAGCTTCATCCAGACGGACGCCGCCATCAACCCGGGCAACTCCGGCGGCGCACTGGTGGACGCCTCGGGAAACCTCGTCGGCATCAATGCGCTCATCTACTCCCGCTCCGGCGGCAACCAGGGCATCGGCTTCGCCATCCCCGTGAGCCTCGCGAAGAAGGTGATGGAGCAGATCATCGAGACGGGGGCGGTCACCCGGGGATGGTTCGGGGTCGAGGTCGGGACCATCTCCCCCGAGCTCGCGGAGTCCCTGGGCCTCAAGGGCACGCGCGGCGCCATCGTCGGCGGCGTCGAGCGCGGCAGCCCGGCCGAACGCGCCGGCATCCGTGCCGGGGACGTGATCGTCGCCGTGGACGACCGGGCCGTCCCCGACCTTCCGACAGCGCTGAAAGTCATCACCGACGTGCCACCCGGCAAGACGGTGCCCGTCAAGGTCCTGCGCAAGAACCAGGAGGTGGCGCTCTCGGTGACGGTCGGCCGCAGGAAGCCTCGCGAGGCGGAGGAAGAGTAGCGCTAGCCCCCGCCGGCGCCGGCGCCGGCATCGGCGGCGGGCTTGCGCTTCTCCACGAACTGCGCCACGAAGATCCCGACCTCGTAGAGCAGGCAGAGGGGCACGGCGAGCATCAGCTGCGAGACGACGTCCGGCGGCGTGACGACCGCCGCGACCACGAAGGCGCCGACGATCACGAAGGACCGGATCTCCCGCAGCTTCTCGACCGAGATCACCCCGGTGAGGACCAGCACCACGACGACGACCGGCACCTCGAAGGTGACGCCGAAGGCGATGAACATCCCGAGGACGAAGTTGAAGTACGCCTCGATGTCCGGGGCCACCGTGATCGACTTCGGGGCGAACTGGGCGATGAAGGCGAAGACGGTGCCGAACACGAAGAAGTAGCAGAAGGCCATGCCCACGAAGAACAGCACGGTGCTCGAAAAGATGAGCGGCAGCACCAGGCGCCTCTCATGGGCGTAGAGCCCCGGCGCCACGAAGGCCCACGCCTGGTAGAGCAGGTACGGGAGCGTGGCGAGGAACGCCACCATGAGGGCGATCTTCATGGGGATGAAGAACGGCGTGATCACCCCGGTGGCGATCATCTTCGAACCCTGCGGAAGCGTGCGCATCATCGGCATCGCGAGCAGGTCGTAGAGCTCCGCGGCAAAGAAGAACGTCGGCAGGAAGGCGAGCCCGAGCGCGACCAGGGAGCGCACGAGCCTGTCGCGCAGCTCGATCAGGTGCGAGAGGAAGGTCTCCTGCGCCGCCTCGCTCATGCGGTGCCCGCCCGGCCCGCGGAAGCCTCACCGGCGGGCTCGTCGATGGCGAGTTCCAACTGGGCCGATGCGGCGGATGGGGACGGCGCAGCGGTGGCCTCCGGCACGGAAGCGGCGGCCTCCGAGTCGGAGGCCGCGGCCGGCAGCGTGGCTTGCGCCGGCCCGTCCGCCGGCGCCGGGGCCTTCTCGAACTGCCGGTCTATGTCGGCCTGCACCTCGCGGATCTCGCGCTCCGTGTCGTGGACCTTCGTCTCGATGTCGCGCTGGAAGTCGCGGGCCGCCGTCTCGAACTCCGTCTTGACCTTGGAAAGCTCGGACATCTCCATCTCGCGGTTGACGTCGGCCTTCACCTGGGCGACGTAGCGCTGCAGCCGCCCGAACAGGGTCCCCAGGGTGCGGGCGACCTTGGGCAGGCGTTCCGGGCCGATGACGACGAGCGCCACCACCCCGATCACCAGCAATTCGGAGAACGCGATGTCGAACATGGGAGCGCCTGGCGCGCCGGATCGCGCGCCGCGGCCGTCAGGTCTTCTGCTTGTCCTTGACCACGCCCTCGACCGTCGTCCCGCTCGCGGCGATTTCGCCAGCCGGCTTCTGCTCTTCCTCGCCCTTCATCCCCTCCTTGAAGCCGCGAACGGCGCCGCCGAGGTCCGAGCCGATGTTGCGCAGCTTCTTCGTGCCGAAGACGAGAAGGACGATGACGAGGACAACCAACCAGTGCCAGATGCTGAAGGAACCCATGACTACCCCTCCGAGGCGCCTTCCTACTCCTTGGCGATCATGCGCGGGAGCGGGTCGGGGCCGCCGATGATGTGAATGTGCAGATGATACACGTCCTGTCGCCCCACCCGCCCCGTGTTCACGATGGTGCGGAACCCGTCTGGCGATCCCTGTTCCCGCGCCAGCCGGCCGGCCATCGCGAAGATGCGGCCGAGCACGGCGGCGTGCTCCGGGCCCGCCTCCGCAAGCGACGGGATGTGCGCCTTCGGGATCATCAGGAAGTGCACCGGCGCCGCCGGGTGGATGTCGTGGAACGCAAGGATCTCCGCGTCCTCGTAGACCTTCTTCGCCGGGATTTCGCCGGCCGCGATCCTGCAGAAGATGCAGTCACCCATGCCCCTGCTCCTTCCTCGATGCCTTCTCGTCGATGCCCGAGCGGCCCTCGCGGCGCGCGAGTTCCGCCATCACGTCCGCCAGCGGGATGCCCTCCCGTTCCAGCAGCACGAGGCAGTGGAACCAGAGGTCCGCCATCTCGCGGACGATGGCCTCGCGCTCGCCCGACTTGCCGGCGATGACCGTCTCCGTCGCCTCCTCGCCGATCTTCTTCAGGACCGCGTCGAGGCCCCTCGCGTTCAATTTCGCGACCCAGGACGCGGCGGGATCGGCGCCGCGGCGCGCGGCGATCGCCGCCTCCAGCCGCTCGAGAATCCGGACGTCAGCCGCCATGGCGGAACCGCCCCGGTTCCTCGAGCACCGGATCCGTGACGCGCCACGCAGGCGTGCCGGACCTCCGGTCGAGCAGGGTGAAGAAGCAGCTCCGGCGCCCCGTGTGGCAAGCGATGCCGCCGGCCTGCTCGACCCGCAGGAGGATGGCGTCGGCGTCGCAGTCCAGGCGGATTTCAACGACCCGCTGCAAGTGCCCGGACGTCTCCCCCTTGCGCCAGAGCGCCGACCGGGAGCGCGACCAGTAGACCGCTTCCCCTGACTCGACCGTCCGCGCGAGGGACTCTCGGTTCATCCAGGCGAGCATCAGGACCTCGCCGGAGGCCGCATCCTGCGCGATGGCGGGCGCCAGGCCGTCGGCGTTCCAAGCAACCGCATCCATGATCGACCCGTTCATGCCGCAAGCCGCATTTCGATGCCGCGGCCGGCCATGAACCGCTTGGCCTCGCCGATGCTGAACTCGCCGTAGTGGAAGATGGAGGCCGCGAGCACCGCGTCCGCGCCGCCGATCTCCACCCCCTGCGCCAGGTGCTCGAGCGTGCCCACGCCGCCGCTGGCGATCACCGGCACGGGCACGGCGCGCGACACGGCGTGCGTCAGGGCCAGGTCGAAACCGGCTTTGGTGCCGTCCCGGTCCATGCTGGTGAGCAGGATCTCCCCGGCGCCCAGGGCGGCCATCCGGGCGGCCCATTGCACGGCGTCCAGCCCCGTCGGCCGGCGCCCGCCGTGCGTGAACACCTCCCAGCGCCCCGCCGCGACGGATTTCGCGTCGACCGCGACCACGATGGCCTGCGATCCGAAGCGGCGCGCCGCCTCCGCGACCAGGGCGGGATTCTCGACGGCCGACGTGTTGATGCTCACCTTGTCGGCCCCCGCGTTGAGCAGCTTGCGCACGTCCTCCACCCTGCGCACCCCGCCGCCGACCGTGAGGGGAATGAAGACCTGCTCCGCCACGCGCTCGATCACCGGCACGATCGTGTCCCTCGCGTCGCTGGAGGCGGTGATGTCGAGGAAGGCGATCTCGTCGGCGCCCTCCGCGTCGTAGCGCCGCGCCACCTCCACGGGGTCGCCCGCGTCGCGCAGGCTGACGAAGTTCACCCCCTTCACCACGCGGCCGGCGTGGACGTCGAGGCAGGGGATGATCCGCTTGGAGAGGCCCATGGTCGCGGCGACCGGCCGGTGCCGGTCAGCCCTCGCTGTCGGCCAACCTCTGCGCCGCCGCGAAGTCGAGCCGGCCCTCGTAGATGGCGCGCCCGGTGATGGCGCCGACGATCCCCTCCGACGCCGCCTCCTTCAGCCGCTTCACGTCGTCCAGGTTGGTGATGCCGCCGCTCGCGATCACGGGGATGGTGAGCGCCTGCGCGAGCTTCACCGTCGCCTCGATGTTCATGCCCCTCAGCATGCCGTCGCGGCCGATGTCGGTGTGGATGACCGCCTCGACGCCGTAGTCCTGGAACCGCCTGGCGAGGTCCACCACGTCGTGCCCGGTGAGCTTCGACCAGCCGTCCGTCGCGACCTTGCCGTCCCGGGCGTCCAGCCCGACCATGATGTGCCCCGGGAAGGCGTCGCAGGCCTCGTGCAGGAAGCCGGGGTTCTTGACGGCGGCCGTGCCGATGACGACGTAGGAAATGCCGTCGTCCAGGTAGCGCTCGATCGTGTCGAGGTCGCGGATGCCGCCGCCGACCTGGACGGGAACGTCGGGCTCGACCGAGGCGATGATCGCCTTGATGGCCGCCTCGTTGCGCGGCTTGCCGGCGAAGGCGCCGTTCAGGTCGACGACGTGCAGGCGGCGGGCGCCGAGGCCGGCCCAGTGCGCGGCGGTCTGCCCGGGGTCGTCCGAGAACACCATGGCCGTGGCCATGTCGCCCTGCTCGAGGCGGACGCACCGGCCGTCCTTGAGATCGATCGCGGGAATGATCAGCATGGCATCGTCGGAGGTGTCGGCCTCACGGGGTCCAGGAGGAGAAATTCTCGAGAAGCTTGAGCCCCGCCACGCTGCTCTTTTCGGGATGGAATTGCGTCGCGAAGATGTTATCCCGCGCGATGGCGGAGGTAAAGGCGTGCGGATAGCGCGACCACGACGCCACGAGCGCCGGGTCCCCGGGCGCGCAATAGTAGCTGTGCACGAAGTAGAACCGCGCGCCGTCCGGGATGCCCTGCCACAGGGCATGGGGTCGCGATTGCCACGCCTCGTTCCAGCCCATGTGGGGGATCTTCAGTTCCGCCGCCCGCGTTTCCTCGGCATCGGCGAAGGCGAGGACCCTGCCCGGCAGCAGGCCGAGCCCGGGCGTATCCCCTTCGGCGCTGTGCTCGAACAGCATCTGCAGTCCGATGCAAAGGCCGAGGAAAGGCTTCGCGGCCGCGGCCTCGCGAAGCGCCTCGCCGAGCCCGCTTTCCGCGAGGCACTTCATGCAGTCGGGCATGGCGCCCTGGCCCGGGAACACCACCCGGTCGGCGCGGCGGATGACCTCCGGGTCGGCCGTGATCTGCACGGAGGCGCCAGGGGCGACGTGCCCCAGGGCCTTCTCGACCGAGCGCAGGTTGCCCATCCCGTAATCGACGATCGCGATGCTTTGTCCCATGGTCGGGCCGGGACGCCCCGGCGCGCAAATTCGCCTAGAGGGAGCCCTTGGTCGAGGGGACGATGCCGGCCGCGCGGGGGTCGGCCTCCGCCGCCATGCGCAGGGCGCGCGCGAACGCCTTGAAGAGCGTCTCGCACTGGTGGTGCGCGTTGTCGCCGCGGAGGTTGTCCAGGTGCACGGTGGCGAGCGCGTGGTTCACGAACCCCTGGAAGAACTCGCGCGTGAGGTCGACGTCGAACTCCCCGACGCGGGCGCGCGAGAACTGCACGTGGAACTCGAGTCCCGGGCGCCCGGAGAAGTCGACCACGGCTCGGGAAAGCGCCTCGTCGAGCGGCACGTAGGCGTGGCCGTAGCGGCGGATGCCCTTCTTGTCGCCGAGCGCCTTCGCCAGGGCCATCCCGAGCGCGATGCCGATGTCCTCCACCGTGTGGTGGGCGTCGATTGCAAGATCGCCCTTGGCGCGCACCGTGAGATCCACGGCGCCGTGACGCGCGATCTGGTCGAGCATGTGGTCGAGGAACGGGATCCCGGTGGCGAGGTTCGCCCGGCCCGAACCGTCGAGGTTCACGGAAACGAAAACCTGCGTTTCCTGGGTGTCCCGCTGGATTTCCGCTGTGCGCATGGTTTCAGTCGACCGCCTCGGCAAGTGCCGCGAGGAGCCTCGCGTTCTCGTCGGGCGTCCCGACCGTGAAGCGCAGGCAGTTGGCGAGCAGGGGATGGGTGCCGTGGAGGTCGCGGACCAATATACCACGCGCCTTCAGGCCCTCGAACGCCGCCGCCGCGATGGGCACCCGGGCCAGGACGAAGTTCGCCGCGGAGGGGAATCGCCGCACGCCCGCGATCCGGTCCAACCCCGCCTCCAGGGCGCCGCGGTCGGAGACGATCCGCTGCGCCTGCGCCTCGAGGACGGCGCGGTTCGCGAGCAGGAATTCCGCCGCGGCGGCCGTCAGGACGTTCACGTTGTAGGGCAGCCGGACCTTGTCGAACTCGCGAAGCCACTCGGCGCGGCCGGCCGCGAGCCCCAGCCGCAGGCCTGCGAGGCCCAGCTTCGACACCGTCCGCACGACGACGAGATTGGGGTGCGCGGCCGCTTCGCCGAGGAGCGTGGCGCCGCCGGAGAACGCATGGTAGGCCTCGTCGACGACCACGAGTCCCGGGCTCGCGGCGACGATCGCGAGGATGGCCTCGCGGGGGAAGAGATTGCCCGTCGGGTTGTTCGGGTAGGCGATCCAGGTGAGCGCCGGGCGATGGCGCCCGATCGCCGCCAGGGTGGCCGGCAGGTCCAGGGCGAAGTCCGCCGCGAGGGGCACGCCGACGTAGCCCATGCCGGCGAGCGTCGCGGTCATGCGGTACATGACGAAGGAGGGCTCCAGCGCGAGCATCGCCGCCCCGGGCCGCGCGAGCGCCGTGGCGATGATCTGCAGTATCTCGTCGGATCCGTTCCCGAGGATGAGGTCGACGTCCCCGGGGATGGCCATCGCTTCCCGCAGGACGGCCTTGAGTCCGGCCGGGGAAGGCTCCGGGTAGCGGTTCACGGCCACCCGCGCAAGCCGGCGTCCGAGTTCGCCGGCCAGTTCGGGCGGCAGGCCGTACGGGTTCTCCATGGCGTCGAGCTTCACGAGCCCGGCGGCCGGCGCGACGGGGTAGGCCGACAGCGCGCGGATCTCGTCGCGCACCCAGCTCGCCGGCCCCTTCATGCGTCGCCTTCGAAGCGCAGCTCCGCGCTGCGCGCATGGGCCTCGAGCCCCTCCGCCCGCGCCAGGGTGCGCGCGGTCCCGCCCAGCCGCCGCGCGCCGGCTCGCGTCACCCGGATGAGGCTCGAGCGCTTCTGGAAGTCGTAGACCCCGAGCGGCGAGGAGAACCGCGCGGTGCGCGAGGTGGGCAGGACGTGGTTCGGGCCGGCGCAGTAGTCGCCCAGCGATTCGGACGAGAAGTGACCCATGAACACCGCCCCCGCGTGCCGGATCTTCGGGAGCAGGGCGTCGGCGTCCTCGACCGCCAGTTCCAGGTGCTCCGGCGCAATGCGGTTGGCGATCTCGCAAGCCTCATCCAGGCTGCGCACCACGATCAGCGCCCCGCGGCCGGCGAGCGACGCCTCGATGATCGTCCGGCGCGGCATCCCGGGCAGCAGCCGTTCGATGGCTTCGCCGACCCGGTCGGCGAGCGCCGCGTCGGGCGTGAGCAGGATGGACTGCGCGATCTCGTCGTGCTCCGCCTGCGAAAACAGGTCCATCGCGAGCCAATCGGCATTGGCCGAGGCGTCCGCGAGGACGAGGATCTCCGAGGGACCGGCGACCATGTCGATGCCGACGCGGCCGAACACGCGGCGCTTCGCGGCCGCCACGTAGGCGTTGCCCGGCCCGACGATCTTGTCGACCGACGGAATCGTCGCCGTCCCGTACGCCAGCGCGCCCACGGCCTGCGCGCCGCCGACACGGAAGATGCGGTCGACCCCCGCGATCGCGGCCGCCGCCAGCACGTAGTCGTTCACCGCGCCGTCGGGCGTCGGCACGACCATGACCAGTTCGCCGACCCCGGCGACCTTGGCCGCGGTCGCGTTCATGAGCACGGACGAGGGGTATGCCGCCTTGCCGCCAGGCACGTAGAGCCCCACCCGGTCCAGCGGCGTCACCTGCTGGCCGAGCATCGTCCCGTCCTCGTCCTCGATCCGCCAGCCCGCGAGGTGCTGGTGCTCGTGGTAGCGCCGGATGCGGCCCGCCGCCCCCTCGAGCGCCTGGCGCTCCCCGGCACCGATGCGCCCGAGCGCGTCGCGCGCGGCCTTCGGCGAGACCTCGAGATCGGCCGCGGCGGCCGGCGACCAGCGGTCGTAAAGGTTCGTGTACTCGAGCAGCGCCTCGTCGCCGCGCAGGCGCACCGCGTCGAGGATGCCCGCGACGGCGCGCTCGACGCCCTCGTCCTGCGCCGACTCGAAGGCCAGGAGTTCGGCGAGCCTCGCCTCGAAGTCCGGCTGCGCCGTCGAAAGCCTGCGCACGTCAGCCACGGGATGCCCTTTCGAAGGCCTCGATGACCGGCAGCACCTCCGCGCGCTTCACCTTGAGCGAGGCGGGGTTGACGATCAGCCGGCTGGAGACGGCGAGGATCTCCTCCACCGCCTTGAGGCGGTTGGCCCGCAGCGTGCCGCCCGTGTCGACGAGGTCGACGATCGCATCGGCGAGGCCGACGAGCGGCGCGAGCTCCATGGAACCGTAAAGCTTGATGAGGTCGACGTGCACGCCCTTCGCGGCGAAGTGCTCGCGGGCGACCTGCATGTACTTCGTCGCCACCCGCAGGCGGGCCCCGCGGCGCACGGCGGCGGGGTAGTCGAACGCCTCGGGCACCGCGACCATCATGCGGCAGCGGGCGATGCCCAGGTCGAGCGGCTGGTACAGGCCCCGCCCGCCATGCTCGATGAGGAGGTCGCGGCCGGCCACGCCCAGGTCGGCGGCGCCGTACTGGACGTAGGTCGGCACGTCGGAGGCGCGCACGATGATCACCCGCACCCCTTCGCGGCTCGTGGGCAGGATGAGCTTGCGGGACACCTCGGGGTCCTCCGCGGGCACGATTCCCGCCGCCCGCAGCAGCGGCAGCGTTTCCTCGTAGATGCGGCCCTTGGAGAGCGCGATGGTCAGCACGGCATGTCCTTCACTCGTTCAGCCGGGTCGTCCGGCGGCCGGGATGTCCGGTTCAAGGTCGGCGCGCGGCGGGCCCTGGCGGCCCTCCACTCGGGGTTCAGCGGCCCGTCCACTCCTCGGGCGCGAGGGCCTGCATCGACAGCGCGTGGATTTCCTCGCGCATGCGATCCCCCAGGGCCGCGTAGACCATCTGGTGCCGCCGGACGCGCGACATTCCGGCGAACGCGGGGCTCACCACGACGGCCTCGAAATGCACGCCGTCGGCACCCTGAACCTCGACGTGGGTGCACCCGAGGGCGCCGCGGAGGGTGGCTTCGATGGACTTTGCGTCGGCCATGACGTTTTCAGTGCCTGAGCTTGTATCCGCGCTGCAGCAGCCGGAGGGTCGACCATGATAGGGCACAGAACGCGGCCCCCGCAATCGCGAGGCTCGTCCACGGCGACACGTCCGCCTGGCCGAAGAACGCGTAGCGGAAGCCGTCGATCGCGTAGAAGAACGGGTTGAAGTGGGACGCCGCCTGCCAGAAGGGGGGCAGCGACTGCACCGAATAGAACACGCCGGCGAGGAAGGTGAGGGGCATCACGACGAAGTTCTGGAAGGCGGCCAGCTGGTCGAACTTCTCGGCCCAGATGCCGGCGACGATCCCCAGCGCCCCGAGGATCCCGGACCCCACGAAGGCAAAGGCGGCGAGCCAGAGGATGTTGGGCGGCGGCAGCGGCACCAGCCAGGCCACCGCGAGCACGACCCCGGCCCCGACGACGACGGCCCGCACGACGGCGGCCAGGAGGTACGCGGCGAACAGGTCGCCCGGGGTGAGGGGCGCCAGCAGGATGAAGACGATGTTGCCCGTGATCTTGGACTGGATGATCGAGGACGACGCGTTTGCGAAGGCGTTCTGGAGCATGGACATCATGGCGAGCCCCGGCACCAGGAACTGGACGTATCCGACCCCCGGGTAGGCCTCGACGTGGCCGGCGAGCGCGTGGGAGAAGATGACCAGGTAGAGGAGCGCCGAGAGCACCGGCGCCGCGACGGTCTGGAAGCTCACCTTCCAGAAGCGCAGGACCTCCTTGCGGAACAGGGTCCGGAAGCCGGCCGTCATGCAAGCGCCCCCGTGGCCGCCTCGCCGCGCGCCATGATCTTCACGAACACCTCCTCCAGCTCCGGCTCCGCCACCTCGAGGTGCGAAACCCGCGCGCCGGCCTCGCGCAGGCGCGCGAGCGCGGATTCGACCTGCGCGGCGCCGCCCACCGGGATGCGGTGCCAGCCGTCGACATCGACCGTCGCCTGCGCCGCCAAGTCCGCCGGCAACCCGCAGCCGTCGAGCTTCACCCGCAGCACGCGCTCCGAGAACGCGGCGAGAAGGCGGCTGGTCGAGTCGAGGGCCACGATGCGGCCGGCCTTCATCATCGCGATGCGCGAGCAGAGGGCCTGCGCCTCCTCGAGGTAGTGCGTGGTGAGGAGGATGGTGTGCCCGGCGGCGTTGAGCTCGCGCACGAACTGCCAGAGCGTCTGGCGCAGTTCCACGTCCACGCCGGCCGTGGGCTCGTCGAGGACGATCACCGGGGGGCGGTGGACCAGCGCCTGCGCGACCATCACGCGCCGCTTCATGCCGCCGGAGAGCGAACGCATGTTGGCGTCCGCCTTGGACCCCAGCGCCAGCCGCCCGAGCAACTCGTCGATCCAGGCGCCGTTGTCCCGGAGGCCGAAGTACCCCGACTGCAGCTCGAGCGTCTCGCGCACCGAGAAGAAGGGGTCGAAGACGATTTCCTGCGGGACGATGCCGAGGAGGCGGCGCGCGGCGTCGTATTCCGAGACGACGTCGCGCCCCATCACCCGAAGCGTGCCCGAGTCGGTGCGCACCAGCCCGCCCAGGGCGGAGATGAGCGTCGTCTTGCCGGCGCCGTTGGGCCCGAGCAGGGCGAAGAACTCGCCCTCGCCGACGGTGAGGGAGACGCCGTCCAGCGCCTGCACCGCCCCGAAGCGCTTGCGGGCCTCCCGCACCTCGACGGCGCCCACCCTCAACCCTTGCCCGGCTGGATGAGCTCGGTCACCCCGTACAGGTCGGCAAGGGCGATCAGGTTCGCGGGCAGGTTCACGAACGCGAGGGCCCTGCCGAGACGGGCGGCCTCGCGCCGCCACTCGAGCAGCAGCGCGACCGCCGAGGAATCGACCTGCCCGACCTTCGAGAAGTCGATCGTGAGCGTATCCGGGAGGTCGGGGCGCGCGCTGTAGGCCCGGCTTCTCTCGAGGACCCCCGGCAGGCTCTCGAAGGAAAGCGGTCCCTCGAGGAAAAGCGCGGACGCCTGCGCTGCCGCGCTCACTTCTTCAGGTCGACCTTCACCGCCGCCTTCGGTGCCTCCGAGGAGCGGTTGCGGTCGGCGAGCGTCTTGACCAGCCCGTCGATCCCCGCCTTCTGGATCTGGTCGTTGAACGAGCCGCGGTAGGTCGTCACCAGGGAAACCCCGTCCACCATGACGTCGAAGACCTTCCAGCCCTTGTCCTGGCGCTCCATGGCATAGTCGATGGGGATGGGGGGGCCGCCGGGCTGGATCACCACGGTCTTCACCACGGTCTCCTTGTCCTGCGCGGCGATCTTCGCGGGCTTCACGTCGATGGTCTGGTTGCGGTACTGCGAGAGGGAGGTGGAATAGGTGCGCACCAGCAGCGTGCGGAACTCGCGCGTGAGGGCGTCGCGCTGCTCCCCGCTCGCCTGCGCCCAGTTGCGCCCCACCGCGAGGCGGGTCATGCGGGTGAAATCGAAGTGCGGCAGCACCTTCTCCTCGACCAGGTCGTGGAGCTTCTTCGGGTTGCCGCCCTGCAGGTCCTTGTCGGCCTTGATCAGCGCGACGACCTCGTCGATCGACTTGCGCACGAGGGCGTCCGGCGCCATTTCCTGGGCGGCGGCGGGCTGCAGGGGCGCCCCGGCGAGGGCCAGCGCGGCAACGAGGGAAGCGGCGAAGCGTCGAATCATGTCGGGTCCTTGTGGGAGGGCTCGCGGGTTGGAGCGCGGCGGGGCGCCGCGGTTCCCGGCGCCGGCGCTACTTCTTCGCCCCGTCCTCCTGCGCCTTGCTGAAGAGGAACTGGCCGATCAGGCGCTCGAGGACCATCGCGGACTGCGTGAGCGTGATGCGGTCGCCGTCGGCAAGCTTCTTCTCGTCGCCGCCGGCGTCGAGCCCCACGTACTGCTCCCCCAGCAGGCCGGAGGTCAGGATGGAGGCGCTGGTGTCCTTGGGGAAACCGTACCGGGAATCGAGCGCGAGGACCACCGAGGCCTGGTAGCGCTCGGTGTCGAAGCGGATCTCGGCGACCCGGCCGACGAGCACGCCGGAGCTGCGCACGGGGGCGCGCACCTTGAGTGCGCCGATGTTCTCGAAGCGCGCCTCCACGCGGTACGTGGCGCTGACGCGATCGGACCCGAGGTTGCCGACCTTCAGGGCGAGGACGAGGAGGGCGGCGAAACCGGCCAGCACGAAGGTGCCGAACCAGAGATCGATGGTCGTTCTTTCCATGGTATGCGTGAGATTCCGGCTACACCCCTCACTGGCCGCCGCGCATCATGAGCGCGGTGAGCACCAGGTCCAGGGCCAAGATGGTGAGCGCGGAACTCACCACGGTTCGCGTCGTCGCCCCCGAGACGCCTTCCGCCGTCGGGGGGGCGTCGTACCCTTCGAAGGTCGCGATGATCGTGACGGCGATGCCGAACACGAAGCTCTTGATGACGCCGTTCACGACATCATACCGAAAGTCCACCGCCGCCTGCATTTGCGACCAGAAGGTGCCGTTGTCGACCCCGAGGATCACGACGCCGACGAGGAAGCCGCCGAAGACGCCCATCGCCGAGAACATGGCCGCGAGCAGGGGCATGGAGAGGACCCCCGCCCAGAAGCGCGGCGCGATGACGCGCGACATCGGCGAGACGGCCATCATGTCCATGGCGGTGAGCTGCTCCGTGGCCTTCATGAGGCCGATCTCGGCCGTGATCGCGGACCCCGCCCGGCTCGCGAAGAGCAGCGCCGCGACGACGGGCCCGAGCTCGCGCAGCAGCGAGAGCGCGACCAGCACCCCGACCGACTCCTGCGCGCCGTAGGTCTGCAGCGTCTCGAATCCCTGCAGGCCGAGGACCATCCCGACGAAGAGGCCGGAGACCACGATGATGATGAGCGAGAGGACGCCGGTGAAATACACCTCGCGCATCACGAGCCGGAAGCGCTGCAGGCTGGTGCCCGAGGCGGCGAGCACGAGGAAGAAGAAGCGCGTCATGGCGCCGACGCGCCAGACGCCCTCGATGAAGTTGTGCCCGATCCTCGAGAGGGTCCGGCGCCCCTTCTCAAGCATGCCCCGCTCCCGCTGCGGCCGGCCGCAGGCCCACGTCCGCGGCGTAGGGGGGCGCCGGGTAGTGGAACGGCACGGGGCCGTCCGTCTCCCCGTGGACGAACTGGTGCACGACGGGCAGCTGCGTGGCGCGTATCTCGGCGGGCGTGCCTTCGCCGACGACCACCCCCTCGGCCATGAAGTAGAGGTGGTCGACGATCTGCAGCGACTCGAAGACGTCGTGGGTGACGATGATCGACGTGGCGCCCAGCGCGTCGTTGAGGCGCCGGATGAGGGTTCCGACCACCGACATCGAGATCGGATCGAGCCCGGCAAAGGGCTCGTCGTACAGGATCAGCATCGGGTCCATCACGACGGCCCGCGCCAGCGCCACGCGCCGCGCCATGCCACCGGAGAGTTCCGCCGGCATCATGGCGTGGGCACCGCGCAGGCCGACGGCCTCGAGCTTCATGAGCACGAGGTCGCGGAGCATGGGCTCCGGCAGGTTCGCGTGCTCGCGCAGCGGAAAGGCGACGTTGTCGAAGACGGTCATGTCGGTGAAGAGGGCCCCGAACTGGAAGAGCATGCTCATGCGCCGGCGCAGCGCGTAGAGCCCCGCCGCGTCCAGCGCGTGAACCGCCTGCCCGTCGATGCGGACGGCGCCGCTCGCCGGTCGCAGCTGGCCGCTGATCAGGCGCAGCAGCGTCGTCTTGCCGCAGCCGCTGTTGCCCATGATGGCGACGATCCGGCCGCGCGGCATGCGCATGTTCACGCCCTTGAGGACCAGGCTCCGGCCGTAGCCGAAATTGACGCCGTCGACCTCGACGAGGTTCTCTGCGGGCACGGGAAGGGATGCGAACGGAAGGGCCGCCATTCTAGCAGCAATCCCCCCGTCGCCCGGGCGCGCGCCGTCCTATAATCCGGGCACACCCGCCCCCGGCACCCTGGATGAAGCCCCGGCTACTCCTGGTCGACGACGATCCGCTCATCTCCGACAGCCTCGCCTACGTGCTCGCGACGGACTACGACGTCGCCTGCGCCACCGACCGCGACGGTGCCGTGGCCCGGGTGCGGGCGATGCCCTCGCCCCCGACGCTCGCCCTGATCGACCTCGGGCTGCCGCCCGTCGAGCACCTGCCGACGGAGGGATTCAGGCTCATCGGGGACCTGCTCGCGCACGTGCCCGACATCCGCATCGTCGTGCTCACCGGGCAGAACGAGGAATCCAACGCCCGGCGCGCCCGCGCGCTCGGCGCCGCGGACCTGGTGCCCAAGCCCTGCGATCCCGGGGAACTCCTCGCCGTCCTGCGCCGCGCGGCGACGGCGCTGCCGGCTCCCGCCGCCCCCGGTTCGCCCGCGCTCATCGGCGAGAGCCCGCCCATGCGCAAGCTTCGCAGCCAGGTGGACCTGTACGCCTCCTCGTCGTTTCCGGCCCTGATCGAGGGCGAATCCGGCAGCGGCAAGGAGCGGGTCGCACTCCTGCTCCACGAACTCAGCCCCCGGGCGCGGGAACCCTTCCTCGCCCTCAACTGCGCCGCGATCTCGCCCTCCCTCGTGGAACCCACGCTGTTCGGCTACGCCAAGGGCTCGTTCACCGGCGCGCTGCAGTCGAAGGCGGGCTACTTCGAGGATGCCGGCGAGGGCACCCTCTTTCTCGACGAGATCGGCGAGCTGCCCGTCGACATCCAGGCGAAGCTGCTGCGCGTGCTCGAAAACGGCGAGTACCAGCGCGTGGGCGAGACGCAGACGCGGACGAGCCGGGCCCGCATCGTGGCGGCCACCAACCGGGACCTGCGGCAGGAGATCCGCCAGGGGCGCTTCCGCACGGACCTCTACCACCGCCTGTCGGTGTTCACCATCGCCGTCCCGCCGCTGCGCGACCTCGCCGAGGACAAGCTGCGCCTCCTCGACCACTTCCGCCTGCAGTTCGCCACGGCCGCGGGCACGCGGCCCTTCGCGCTCGACGACGAGGCGCGCGCGCTCTGGCTCGCCTACCCCTTCCCGGGCAACGTCCGCGAACTGCGCAACATCGTCATCCGGCTGGGCACGAAGCTCGCCGGATACACCATCGGCGCCGCGGAGCTCGCCGGGGAGTTCGCGCCGTCCGATGCGCCCGCCGCCGCCGGCATCGATCCCGCCGCGGCCGCGCGGGCCGAGCTCGCCTCCGGCCGGCCGTTCAGCCTCGACGCCGCCCTCGGGGCCGTCGAGGCCACCTACCTCGACGCGGCCATCGAGGTCTCGGGCGGCAACATGTCGCGCGCGGCGAAGCTGCTGGGCATCTCCCGCAGCACGCTCTACAGCCGGCTCGAGGCAGCCGGGCGGGCGGGTGCTAGACTCGGCGCGACCGACTCCGCCGACGCGATTCCCGCGCCCGGCGGCCGCAGCGGACACCCGCCGCCATGACGATGTACCTGGAGCACTTCGGGCTGCGCGAGGCGCCGTTCCGCATCACGCCCCACACCGAGTTCTTCTTCGCCGGCGCCAACCGGGGCGCCACGCTGGAGGCCCTCGTCTACGCCATCACCGCGGGCGAGGGCCTGGTGAAGGTGACGGGCGAGGTCGGCACCGGCAAGACGATGCTCTGCCGCGTGCTCATGGAGCGGCTGCCGGAAAAGGTCGAGACGATCTACCTCGCCGTGCCCAGCCTCTCGCGCGACGAGATGCTGGTGGCAATCGCCTCGGAACTCGGCGTCGCCACGCAGGGGGCCAGCACCACGCAGCTGCTGCGCGGCCTTCAGGAGCGGCTCATCGCCCTGCACGCCGACGGCCGGCAGGTGGTGGCCCTGATCGACGAGGCGCACGCGATGCCCCTGGAGACGCTGGAGGAAATCCGCCTGCTCTCCAACCTGGAGACCGGCACGGAAAAGCTGCTGCAGGTCGTCCTGTTCGGCCAGCCGGAACTCGACGAGCATTTGCAGAGGCCCAACATGCGGCAGCTCCGGGAGCGGATCACGCACGCCTTCGGGCTTGCCCCCCTGCCGCCCCGCGACATCAAGGACTACATCGACTTCCGCCTGCGCGCCGCGGGCTACCACGGTCCCGACCTTTTCGGCCCCGACGCGCTCCGCATCATCGCCGAGGCTTCCGAGGGGCTCACGCGGCGGATCAACATCTACGCCGACAAGACGCTGCTGGCGGCGTTCGCCGCGGGCACGCACACCGTCAGCGCAGACCACGCCCGCGCCGCGGTGTCGGACACGCAAATCGTGGTCGCGCAGAAGGCTTCCGTCCGGTCCACCGCCTGGGCCTTCGCGGCGGGATTGGCCGCCGGCACGGCCGTCGGGTTCGGCGTCGCGCACCTGGTGCGCGACAACCCCCCGCCTCCCGCCGCCGTGGCAAGCACCGCCCCGGCGTTGCCCCCGCGGCCCGCCGCCGAACCGCCGGCCGGCGAATCCGCTGCGCCCGCGCCTGAAGCGGCCGGCACTGCGCCCCCGCCCGCGAAGCGGACCCCGACGGCACCCGCCGGGCTGGACGGCCGCCTGGACGCCGGCGTCGCCCTCCTCGACGGCGCCACCGGCGGGCAGTGGGTGGTTCAGCTCATGACGACGGACGCCCGCGACAAGGCCCACCTGCAATCGTTTCTCGCCGAGGCGGCGGGCGCCGTGGCGCCCGGCCGGGTCCACGTCTATCCTTCGGGAAGCGCCGAATCCCCGAAGGTCGGGGTCATCTACGGGTTGTTCGAGTCGAGGCGCGACGCGGCCGATGCCCTGGAGGCGCTGCCGGCCTCCATCCTCCATTTCCGGCCCTACGTGCGCGCGGCCGACGCGGTGCGGGCGGATGTCCGCCGCGGCCCCGCGATGTAGGCCGGCCGTGCGGGCCGGAGGGCCGGGCCGTCAAGCGTTTTTCGGAGTGCGGCGGGGCCCGTTTTCAATTGCGTTGCCCCCCCGGAAAGGCTATAAAGGCAGCACCGTCGCTTCCCTCCCAAAAACAACCACTTACCGCGCTCTTTTCACGATGTTCCTGCACCGCGCCCTCGCCCGTTTCGCCCCCGCCGCGCTGCTTGCCCTGGCCGCCGGCTGCGGAACCCAGCCGATCGCGCAGCCGGACAGCCACATCCGGCAGGATCCCGCGCGAACCGCCGACGCCGCCGCGATCCCGAAGCCCGTGCGGCCCGTTCCGCTGCCGCCGGCGCCGGAGCCGCGGGCGGCTGAGATCAAGTACTCCGTCGTGGTCGCGAACCAGCCGGTGCGCGACGTGCTCCTCGCCATCGCCCGCGAGACGAAGGTGAACGTGGACGTCCACCCGGGCGTGGAGGGCGCGGTCACGATCAACGCCATCGACCAGACGCTCAAGCAGATCCTCGCGCGCATCGCGAAGCAGGTGGACATGCGCTACGAGATCGAGGGGCAGACGATCCACGTCATGCCCGACTCGCCCTACCTGAAGAACTACCGCGTCGACTACGTGAACATGACGCGCGACACGACCGAGACGGTGTCGATCTCCACGCAGGTGATCTCCGGCGCCGCAGGAACGACGGGGCTGCCGGGCGCGTCGGCGGGCGGGCCGGGGGACAACAACTCCACGCTGCGCATCAGCAACACGACGCGCAACCGCTTCTGGGAGACGCTCGAGAGGAACATCAAGGACCTGCTTCGCGAGACCGACAAGCTCCTGCCGGAGGGCAGCTCGGAGACCTTCGTGAGCGGGCGCGGGCAGTCCGGGGTCGCGACCACCCAGTCGGGCATCCAGCGCCGTGCCGGCGTGTCGTCCGCCGCCGGCGGGCTGGCGGGCGGCTCGGCCGCGACGACGGCCATCACTCCCGGCCAGACCCAGACCCAGCAGGCGTCGGATTTCGTGGAGCAGCGCCTCACCTTCCGCGAGGCGGCCGCCGTGATCGTGAACCCGGAATCGGGCACCGTGACCGTGCGCGCCACGTCGCGCCAGCACGAGAAGGTGGCGGAGTTCATCGCGCAGGTGACGGGCGCCGCCAAGCGGCAGGTGCTCATCTCGGCGACCATCGTGGAGGTGGAGCTGAGCGACCGCTACCAGGCCGGCGTGGACTGGTCGGCCATCGCCAACAACGGGCTCGGCTACACGATCACGCAGAGCCTCATCGGCTCGAATTTCGCCAGTTCGCCGGGCCTCTTCTCGCTCACGTACAGCAACCCCAACCCGGCGGTGGGCGGCAACATCTCGAGCACCATCAACATCCTCAGCCAGTTCGGCAAGGCGCGCGTGCTGTCGAGCCCGCTGCTCATGGTGCTCAACAACCAGACCGCGGTGCTGAAGGTGACCGACAACATCGTCTACTTCACCATCAAGGCGGACACGAACACCAACGCCAACGTCTCGACGACGACGTTCACGTCGACCCAGAACGTGGTGCCGGTGGGCCTCATCATGAACCTCACCGCGCAGATCAGCGACAGCGACATCGTCACCCTGAACGTGCGCCCGACGATCACGAGCATCATCGGCTCCGTGCAGGACCCGAACCCGTCGCTTCGCGGGACGATACCCGGGACCTCGATCGAGAGCCTCATCCCCGTCACGCGCACGCGCGAGATGGAGAGCATCCTGCGCGTCGCCAGCGGGCAGACGGCAATCCTCGGCGGCCTGATGGAGGACAGTTTCTCGGGCAAGCGCAACGGGCTGCCCAACATCTCCCGCGTGCCGGTGCTGGGCGACTTCTTCAGCTACCGCGACGACAAGTCGACGAAGAAGGAACTCGTGGTCTTCCTTCGCCCGCTGGTCGTGCGCAGCGCCAGCATCGACGGCGACCTGGCGGCCTACCGCGGGCACCTTCCGGACGGCGAGTTCTTCCGCGACACCCGCCCCGCGCTGCCCGAGCTGCAGGACGCCCTCGGCCGCCTCGAGCGCGGCGAGATGCCGGCGCTCCAGTCCAACCCGGTGGCCCCCCCGGCGGCGCCCGGTACCCCCCAATGAGCCTCCTCCTCGACGCCCTCAAGCGCGCCGAGCAGGAAAAGCAGGCCCGGCAAGGGCAGGACGCGTCCCGCGCCGACGCGCCCGCCCCCGCGCGGGAGCAGGGGCCGGTGCGCGTGCCGAAGCTGGAACTCGAGGCCGTGGCGGCCGCGGCGCCCTCCTCGCCGGCGCCGGCCCGCGAACGCGAGCGGGAAGGCGTCAAGGCCGTCTTCGCCGCCAAGCAGCCGGAAGCCCTGGCGGCCGCGCCGGCGGGTGGCCGCAGCAGGATCGTGGTCGTCGTCGCGGCGATCGCCGTGGTCGTCCTCGCGGCGGGCGGCGGGTACGTCTGGTACGAGATCAGCCGGCCGATGTCCCGCATGGCCCGGGCACCGGCAACGGCGCCCATCGCCGCCATCCCGCCCGCAAGCGCGCCGCCGGACGCCCCCCTGGCCTCGCCTGCCTCACCGGCCTCGCCCGCCTCGCCGGTCTTGGCGGCCGCCGGACAGGCCACGTCCGCCACGACGTCCGCCGCGGCCGCACCGCAGTCCCCGGCCAAACCGCCAACGGCGCCGACCGTGAAGCCGGCGCCATCGGCGGGCAGCGCCGTCGTCGCAAGCGTGCTGCGCGACGCGGCGCCGGGCGCCCCCGCCGCCGCCCCCGTCAGGGTCTCGCCGGCCGCCGAACCGCCGCCCGTTCCCGCCGACGTGCGCGCGGGCTATGAGGCGCTTCGCCGCGGCGACATCGCCACGGCGCGCGCGCGCTACGAGGCCGCCGTCGCGGCGGATCCCGCGAGCGTCGACGGCCACCTCGGCATGGCGACCGCGGCCGCCGGCAACGGCGAGCGCGCGACCGCCGCCCGCCATTACCGCCGCGTCCTGGAACTGGATGCCGGCAACGCCGCGGCCCTGGCGGGCCTTGCCGCGCTGCAGGATTTCACGCGCGCCGAGGGCCTCGAGGCGAAGCTTCACGGCGACATCGCGCAGAACCCGCGCAGCGCGGCGCTGCACCTCACGCTCGGCAGCCTCTATGCGTCGCAGCTGCGCTGGACGGAGGCGCAGGCGGCGTTCTTCGAGGCCTACCGGCTCGACCCCGACAGCGCCGACATCGCGTACAACCTCGCCGTCAGCCTCGACCACCTCGGCCAGCGCCGGCTCGCGAGCGACTTCTACGGGCGGGCGCTCGCCGCGGCGCGCGACCGCGGCACGCCGTTCGACAAGGGCGAGGTTGCCCGCCGGATGGCGGAGCTGAAGCCGTAGCGATGGGGATCCTGCAATCGCCCCTCGCCCAGGTCCCCCTGGGCCAGACGCTGCTCGGGAAGGGCATCATCAGCCAGGACCAGCTGAGCATCGCGCTTACCGAGCAGAAGCGCCACAAGACGCCGCTGGGCCGCGTGCTCGTCCAGCTGGGATTCGTCACCGAGGCCACGATCCGAGACATCCTGTCGGAGACCCTCGGCCAGGTGTCGATCGACCTCGACAACACCATCGTCGACCCCGCCGCCATCGCGCTGGTGCCCAAGGACCTGGCGCGGCGCTGCCACGTCCTGCCGGTCTCCTACGACCACGACAAGCGCGTGCTGCTCATCGCGGTGTCCGACCCCGCGAACGTGGTGGCCCTGGACCAGATCCGCGCGCTCGTGCGCGAGGACCTGCGCATCGAGCAGGTGCTGGCCCGCGAGTCCGACATCACCATCGGCATCGAGCACCACTACGGGTTCGAGCTCTCGATCGACGGCATCCTGAACGAGATCGAGACCGGCGAGATCGACTACCAGAGCCTCGCCGCCGATTTCGACGAGTACAGCCAGCCGGTGGTGCGCCTCGTCGACGCCCTCCTCAACGACGCCGTCAAGCGCGGCGCCTCCGACATCCACTTCGAGCCGGAGCAGGGGTTCCTGCGCATCCGCTACCGCATCGACGGCGTGCTGCGGCAGATCCGCAGCCTGCACAAGAACTACTGGGCGGCGATGGTGGTCCGCCTCAAGGTGATGAGCGGCATGAACATCGCCGAGACGCGCGCGCCGCAGGACGGGCGGATCTCGCTCCTCCTCTCGGGCCACCAGGTCGATTTCCGCGTGTCCGCGCAGCCGACCACGCACGGCGAGAACATCGTGCTGCGCATCCTCGACCGCGAGAAGGGGATCGTGCCCCTCGAGGAGCTCGGCCTGCAGGCCGAGGAGCTGCGCACCCTTCGGGTGATGCTCGCGCGGCCGGAGGGCATCATCCTGGTCACCGGCCCCACCGGCAGCGGCAAGACGACCACCCTGTACTCGCTGCTCAACCACGTGAGCACCGAGGGCGTGAACATCATGACCCTCGAGGACCCGGTCGAGTACCCGATGGCGATGATCCGGCAGACGTCGGTGAACGAGGTGGTGAAGCTCGACTTCGCCTCGGGCATCCGTTCGATGATGCGCCAGGACCCGGACATCATCCTGGTGGGCGAGATCCGCGACCAGGACACCGCGGAGATGGCCTTCCGCGCGGCCATGACCGGCCACCAGGTCTACTCCACGCTGCACACCAACTCCTCCATCGGCGCCATCCCGCGCCTGATGGACCTCGGCGTGCTCCCGGACATCATGTCCGGCAACATCATCGGGGTCATCGCGCAGCGCCTGGTCCGCAAGCTCTGCGTGCACTGCCGCGACACGTACGAGCCCGACGCCGCCACGCGCAGCCTCCTGGGGATGGCGGACGGCGACGACCGGCCCATCTACCGGCCCGTGGGCTGCCCGAAGTGCGAGAACCAGGGCTACCGCGGGCGCCTGGCGATCATGGAGATCTTCAAGCTGGACTCGGAGATCGACGAGATGATCGCGCGCCGCGCCACGGCCCGCGAGGTGCGCACCGCCGCGGCCGCGCGCGGCTTCCGCACGCTCGCGGAGGACGCGATCTCGCGCGTGCTCATGGGCCAGACGAGCGTCGAGGAGATCTCGCGCGTGGTCGACCTCACCGACCGCGTCATCTAGGGGCGGCCGTGGCGCTATTCGCCTACCGCGCGGTCGACGAGGAGGGCCGCATCTCGACGGGGAGCCTGGACGCCACCAACGCGATCGACCTCGAGCTGCGCCTGCGACGCCTTGGCCTAGACCTCGTCACCTTCGAGTCGGTGAAGCGCTCGGTGGCGGCGCGCTCGCGCCACGTGACGCGCCCGGAGCTCATCACCTTCTGCTTCCACCTGTCGCAGCTGCTCAAGGCCGGCGTCAGCATCATCGAGTCGCTCACCGACCTGCGCGACACCGTCGACAACCCCGGCTTCCGCCAGGTGGTCGCGAGCATCATCGAGGACATCGAGGGCGGCCTCAAGCTCTCCGACGCGATGGCGAACCACCCCACCATCTTCGACGCGGTGTTCACGGCCCTGGTGCGGGCGGGCGAGCAGAGCGGGCAGCTGAACGACGTCCTCGACGAGCTCTGCGAGAACCTGAAGTGGCAGGACGAGATGGCGAGCCAGGCCAAGCGCGCGCTGATCTATCCGGCCATCGTGATGGCGGTGGTCGTCGCGGTGATCTTCGTCCTGATGATCTTCCTCGTCCCCCAGCTCGCCGCCACCTTCAAGACGCTGGCGCCGAAGCTGCCGCCCGAGACGGAGATCCTCATCGCGATCTCCGGCATCTTCGTCAAGTACTGGTACCTGCTGATCGGCGTCCCGGTGGCCGCCGGGTTCGCGCTCTTCGCCGCGGCGCGCACCAGCGACGACGTGCAGCGCGCGATCGAGACGGCCTCGATCCGCCTGCCGGTGGTGGGGGCCATCCGCTTCAAGATCATGCTGGCGCGCTTCTCGACCTTCTTCGCCATGCTCTACCGCTCGGGCATCAGCGTGCTCGACTGCATCCAGATCTGCGAGAAGATCATGGGCAACCGCATCATGGAGGAGGCGCTGCAGCGGGTCGGCCGCTCCATCTCCGACGGGCAGGGCATCAGCCAGGCGTTCACGGCCACCAAGCTCTTCCCGCCCCTCGTGCTGCGCATGCTGCGCGTGGGCGAGTCCACCGGGGGCCTCGACACCGCGCTCCTCAACGTGAGCTACTTCTACAACCGCGAGGTGCGCGAGGGAATCGCCCGGATGCAGAGCCTGATCGGGCCCGCCACCACGATCGTGCTCGGGGGGCTCATACTCGCCATCCTGTACACGATCTTCCTGCCGCTCTACGACGTGATCAGCAAGATCAAGTTCTGAGGCGATGGCGGCCCGGCACATCCTCTACCTCACCAACGCGAGCCTCGTGAGCCTCGTCGTGCGGGGCGGGCGCGTCGCCGAGCGGCAGGCCTTCCCGAACACCGGCGCGGGCCACGAGCGGTTCGAGGCCCACGCGCAAGCGCACCGGGCGCTGCCCGCGCACGTCATCACGGACCTTGCCGAGGAGGACTTCCGCCTCGACACGATCCCCCACCTCGGCGGCCGCGACCGCGAGGCGGTCCTTGCCCGCAAGCTGTCGCAGCTCTTCCGGAACACGCCGTACCGGCATGCGATCGTCCAGGGCCGCGAGCCCGAGGGCCGCCGCGACGACCGCGTCGTGTACACGGCGATCACGAACCCGGAAGTGCTGCGTCCCTGGGTCGAGGCGCTGGAGCGCCATTCGGTCCCGCTCGAGGGGATCCACTCCTCGGCCGTGTTCAGCGGCCGCCTGCTGGCGGAGCTGGGGCTCGCCTTGCCGCACACCCTGCTGGTGACGATCACGCCCGGCGGCGCCGTGCGGCAGACCTACTTCCTCGGCGGCGAGATCCGCTTCAGCCGCCTCACGCCCATCGACCTCGAGCCCGGCGGCACGCTGGGCGGCCTGCTCGCGGGCGAGACGGCGCGGACCTGGCAGTACCTGGACAGCCTGCGCTACTTCACGCCCGCCGACCGGCTGGAGGTCTGCGTGGTCGCGCACGCCGGCGACCAGCCCTCGATCGCCCCGGAGCTGCGCGATTACGAGCGCATCCGCTACCGGATGCTGGACATCGGGCAGGTGGCGGCACGCCTGGGGATGAAGCCGGCGCCGGCCTCCTCGAGCGCGGAGGAGATCCTCGCCTGCCTGTTCGCCCGGCGCGGCATGGAGAACCACTTCGCGCCGCCGGAGGTGCGCCGCTTCGCCACGCTGCGCCGGGCGCGCAACGCCATCCTGGCCGGCGCCGGGGCTGCCCTTGCCGCGGGCGCCGCCTTCGGGGGGTGGAACCTCGCGCTGGCGCTGGAGGCCCGCGAGCGGGAGCAGCAGACGCTCGAGCGCGTCGCGGTGTTCCAGCGCCAGTCCGACGAGATCATGCGCGCCATGCCGCTGCAGGACGTCGGCGGGGAGACGATGCGCGACACCGTGACCTTCTACGCCCGGTCGCTGCGCGCCTATCCCACGATTTCCGGCTTCCTGCAGCCGGTATCCGAGGTCCTCGCCCGCTACCCCGAGATCCGCCTGACCCAGGTGGCCTGGCAGGCCGCGGACGACGACAAGGCGCAGCCCGCCTTTGCGCCCACCGTCCCCCGCGAGTCGCCCCCCGTCCGGGCGGTGGCCCGCGCGCCCACGCAGGTCCCGGCCGGCGCAGCCACGCCCCTCGCCGAAGGCGGCGATGGCGGGTTCCCCGCCGGCCGCCATGCCGTGGCGGTCCTCGAGGGGACGGTGACCGTCTCCGGCCTCGGCTTCCGAGACGCCCTCGCGCGGATCGACGGGCTCGTCGCGGACATCGGCAGGATCTCGGGCTATCGCGCCGCCATCGTCGACAGCCCGCTCGACGTGACGACGAGGGCCGCGATCCAGGGCCGCTTCGGGGATCGCGAGCCGGCGCCCAGCCAGGCGCGCTTCAGCATCCGGGTGTCCCGCACGCAGGAGCCGCGCACGTGAGCGCCGCGTCTCCGCGCGCAGGGGTGCGCTCGCTTCGCCTCGCGTGGATCGCGCTCGCCATCGCCATCGCCATCGGGGCGGCGCTCGCCTACGGCGGCCATTGGTTCCTCGGAAAGGTCCGGCGCGACGAAGCGTCGTCCCGCACGCAGCTTGCCGAGGCCAGCGCCCGGCTGGCGGCCGCGCGCCGCGAGAGCGAGGATTTCCGCGCCTCGGCCGAGGTTTTCCGGGACCTGGTGAAGCGAGGCATCCTCGAGGAGGAAAACCGCCTCGAGCTGGTCGAACGGCTCGACCGCCTGAAAAGGGAACACCGCCTGGGCGGGCTCGAGTACGAGATCGCCCCGCAGCGCCCGCTGGCGATCGCCGGCACCGCGACCTTCACGGCGGTGGATGTGCGCGGCAGCCGCGTGAAGGTGACGGCGCGGGCACTCCACGAGGGCGACGCCCTGGCGTTCCTCGAGGAGCTGTCCCGGCCCCCGCGCGGTTTCACGCCCGCGACCCGCTGCCACCTCATGCGCCTGGAAACCGGCGGCGGCGAGAGCCTGGCGCCGCGCATCGAGGCACAATGCACGCTCGAGTGGATCACGCTCAAGGACAAGCGGGGACCCCGTGCGCGCTAGCCTCTTCCTCCTGCTGTTCCTCGTTGCCGCAGGCGCGTCGGCGCAGCCGCTGGGCACGCTCTTCCACTCGGCCGCGGAACGCGAGACGCTGGACCGCCAGAGGCGCGGCGAGACCGTGGCGCAGGCCGCCGCCCCGAGGCCCGATCCCGTCATCACCGGTTACGTGAAGCGAAGCGACGGCAGGAGCACCGTGTTCCTTGACGGCAAGCCCTACGCGGCCCGCGATGCGCGGGCCCAGGGGCTTCTCGAGCCCCGGATCGTGGACCGGCGCGACCCGCCGGTCCCGGCACCGGCGCCGCGCCCGGCGCGGGCGCAAGAGCGTCCATGAGGCGGGCACGCCAGCAGGGCTTCTCGATCCTCGAGATCGCGGTCGTCATCGCCATCCTCGGGTTCCTCGCCTTCCTCATCGCCCCGATTCTCAGCTCCACGGTCAACTACTCACGCCTGCGCGAGACGCGGGCCAGGCTGGAGCCGATCAGGAACGCGATCGTGTCGTTCGTCGCCGCGAACAACCGCCTGCCCTGCCCGGCGATCGAGTCCCTTTCCTCGGCCAACGCCGCCTACGGCCGGGAGGCGGCGACGGCCGGAACCTGCACCGGCACGACCGCGTTGGGCGGGGGCGCCGTCCGGGGGGTGATTCCGTGGGTCACGCTCGGGCTTCCGGCCGATACCGCGGCGGATGCCTACGGTCGCTTCTTCACCTACCTCGTGACCACATCGCAGACCGCCCTGACGGCCAACACGCTGCCCGGCATGTCCGGGCTCATTGCCGTCCACAACGCGACGCCCGTCGCGGCGGGGAACCAGGTCAACACCGGCAACCTCGCCGTGGCGGCGGTGATCTCCCACGGAAGCAACGGCTCGGGCGGGTTCAACCCCGAATCCGGCGCGCGCACGCCGGTCCCGGCGGGAGCCGACGAGGCCGAGAACACCGATACCGCCAACGTGGCCATCGTCGACAAGACCGCCTCCGACCAGGCGGCGAACCCCTTCGACGACATCGTCCTGTGGATCACGCCCGGCGACCTTCTCGCGCAGCTCGTTCCCAGCGGGGTCAAGACGCCGCAAGGCGCCATGCAGGAGAAGCTCCAGGCCATCAAGGCGGGACTCCTGTCGTTCATTGCGGCCGATACGGCGGATCCCGACGGCGCCGGAACGCGAACCCGCGCACGGCGCATGCCCTGCGCGGACACCAACGGCGACGGGGCGCCGGACTGCCCCCAGCGCGTTGGAACGGTTCCCTATTCCGCCCTTGCGATCCCGGTCACCGCGGCGACGGATCCCTGGGGACGCCTGATCCGCTACGACGTCCAGGACCCGAACCTGCTCTCTCACCTGAGCACCGGCACGTCCGGCATCTATTCGGGCACCGTCGGATCGTTGACCATCCGCCTTTCCTCGGACGGGCCGGACGGCGTCCAGGGCACTGCCGACGACGTCGCCCTGACGCTGACGGTCGCCGAACTGCGCGGCGCGCTGCTTGCCGCCGGCATCCCGATGGACTGACGCGTCTCCCGCAGGCGGCACCCCTGCCGCACCGATTCCCGCCGTCAAACGAAATTCCGTGGCGATTGCACGGGATTCCCGCGTGCCCGGCGCCCGCGGCCGGTCGACACTCCCTCCCAGCCCCTTGGAACGGAGCCCCTCGATGCGCCACTCCCGTCGTGAGAACGGAATCGCCCTGCTTGCCGTCGCCGCCCTTCTCGCCGTCGCCGTCGTCGGCGCGCTGACCGCCGCTTTCGCGAAGAGCGCCACCGGCCCGCGCCGCGCCGCCGTGAGCGACCAGGCGCTCGCCACCGCCCGCGAAGCGCTGATCGCCTACGCCACCAGCCGGCCCGTCGACGCGGTGGTCGGCCCCGGCTACCTTCCCTGCCCCGACCTCGACGACGACGGCTGGGCGGAGCCGACCTGCGGCTCGATGACGGGCGAAACGGGCCAGTGGCAGCGCCTCGGGCGGCTGCCGTGGAAGACACTGGGGCTTCCGGACCTGCGCGATGCCTTCGGCGAGCGCCTCTGGTACGCCGTGTCGAGCAAGCACAAGGGCCTGCTCAACTGCACGATCAGTCCCGCCTGCCTCGACATGAGCCCGGAGGCCGCCCTCGGGACGATCACGGTGCGCTCGCCTTCGGGGAGCGTGGTTCACGACGGCACCTCCGCCAGCCTCCACGAACCCGGCGCCGGGGGGGCGGTTGCCGTGATCATCGCGCCCGGCCCGCCCATTGCCCGGTGGGGCGCGAACGGCACGGCAGCAACGGCGCAGGCGCGGACGTGCGAGGGCGGCACCTGCAACGCCGCCGGCCATTGCCTGACGAACCCGCCGACGCTGACGCCGAAGTGCAATCCGGAGAACTACCTCGACCGGGCGCCGGGCGCGGCCTTCGCGGACGAGGACAACGCGCGCTTCGTCGACCGCAACGACGCCGCGGGCCGCGCCGCCAATGGCGACGGCTTCATCCAGGGGCCGGTGCTCGACCGGTCCGGCACGCGCTGGGTGAACGACCGTCTCGCCGTCATCTCCTACGACGATCTCATGCCGCGCGTGATGCGCCGCGTCGGCGAGGAGGTGAGCGCGTGCCTGCGGCAATACGCGGCGCGCGGCGAGAATCGCGGGCGCGCCCCCTGGGCGGCGCCCCTGTGCCGCAGCCGCGACCCCAATGCCACCCTGCGGTGGGCGGACGCGACGGGCACCCTGTTCGGCCGGGTCCCGGATACGCCTTTCCTCGCCACCGTCGGCGACAGCGGATCGACCATGCTCGGCACCTGGGTGCAGGGCGGCGAAGGCTGCCGGATCGCGGATGCGGCGGGGGGCACGTCCGGGCTCGGGGGGTTCACCTGGTGGAGCGCGTGGAAGCGCCACGTGTTCTACACCGTGGCGCACGCCCATCGCCCGTCCGCGGGAACGCCTCCGGCCTGCGATTCGATCACCTGCCTGGTCCTCTCGGGGGGCACCGAGTCCGGGACGGCGCCGCGGGGCCACCGCTTCGCGGTCCTCGTGGCCGGCCATCCCCTGCGTTTCGACACCGGCGCGCAGGCCCGCGACGGTCTTGCGGACCTCGATGCCCGCAACTGGCTGGAGGACGCCAACGCCGAACTGCGGCGCCTCAATGCGAACCCCTCCGCGCCGGAGTGCGCGGAGGACCTCTCGTACCCGTCCGGCGGCGGCAGCCTCGCCTACAACCGGCTGCGGGTCGCGCCCGGCCGCGCCGTTAACGACATCGTGGTCGCCACACCCTGAGGTCGCCTGCCATGAAAGGAACCGTCGCGCCCGTCCGCGGATTCACGCTACTCGAGGTGCTGGTGGTGATGCTGATCGTGACCATCCTCATGTCCGGGCTCGCCGTGCCGCTCGCCGCGCAGGCGGCGATGCGCCGCCTCGAGGAGACGCGGCGGATCCTCGACGATGCCCGCGAGGCCCTGGTCGGCTTCGCGGTGGCCAACGGGCGCCTGCCCTGCCCCGCGACCCTCGCCTCGCGCGGCGAGGAAAGCTTCGACCCCGGCGGCGATGCCACGAACGGCAACTGCTCCAACTTCCACGACGGCTACCTGCCCGCCGCCGCGATCGGCCTCGCCCCCCTCGATTCCGAGGGCTTTGCGCGCGACGGCTGGGGGACGGAGGCCAACCGCGTGCGCTACGCCGTGTTCGGAGGCGGACGCTCGCTGGGCGGCGTGACCAATCCGTTCACCCGCACGAACGGCATGCAGGCCGCGACGCTGCTCTCGCTCGGCGCGGCGCCGAGCTATCTCTTCATCTGTGCCTCGGCCGCGGGCGCGACCGCCTCCGATTGCGGGCCGGCAGCCAACCAGCTCACCCGCCGGGCGGCGTTCGTCCTCGTCTCGACCGGCCCGAATGGCGCCGGGGGAACCTCGCCGGGTCCGGACGAGGCCCGCAACCGGGATGCGAGCCCCGTGTTCGTGTGGCACGAGAACGCCGACCTTCCCGGGAACGCGTTCGACGACTACCTTACGTGGGTCCCGGTCGGCGTGCTGGCGAGCCGTCTCGTGGCCGCGGGGCGGCTGCCGTGAGAGCGCGCTCAGGCCGGGCGAAGCCGGAACACGACGCGCCCGGGCTCGTTGGACTCCAGGTCGATGGCGTAGCCGGCCTGGGCCGCGAGGCGCGCCACCTGGTACAGCCCGATGCCGAGCCCGCCCCCCTTCTCGGCGGGGACCGGCTCGCGGAACAGCGTCCGCGCCACCCCCGCCGGGACCGGCTCGCCGGCGTTCTCGAAGCGCAGGACGGCCACGCCGTCCGCGACGGCAAGGGCGGCCTTCATCCCGATGGACGCCCCACCCCGGCGGCGCGCGTTGTCGAGGCAGTTCTCGAGGAAGGCGTCGAAGAGGTCGGCGGGCACCTGCGCCTCGCCGTCGATGTCGCCCGCGAGGAGCAGCCCGGAGCCGCCGTGCCGGCGCGCGAGGTCCGCCCACCAGGCGGCGGCGGGCCGACGCACTTCGCGGGTCTCGACCTCCGGCGAGCGCAGCTGGTCGAGGGTGGACTGCAGGCGCCGCGTGAGCTGGGGCAGCTGCCGCTGCAGCAGCGCCGCGTAGCCCGGATCCGCCTTTCCCTCCCGCGGCGCGGCGCTGGTCAGCGCGAACAGCGACTGCAGCAGGTTCTTGATGTCGTGGGTCAGGCGCGCGCCCGTCTCGTGCACCGCCTGCAGGTAGGCGTCGCGCTGCATCGCGGCCTCGCGGCGCTTGCTCTCGTGGAACTCGGCGACCACCTGGGCGAGCAGTCGCATGTGCAGGAAGAGGGCCGGGGAAAGGGCGATCTCGGTGTTCAGCGTGATCTCGAGGCCATGAAACGCAAACCGCGCCGAATGCCGGGCGGCGGCCCCGAACTCGCCGTGGTCCTCGCGGGTCCGCCAGCGGCCGCCGCGCACCCAGGGCAGTTCCGACACCAGTCCCAGCGCCTGCTCGAGAAACCGCCGCGGGTCGGCCTCCCGCTCGGCCAGCTCGGCGACGCGCCGCACCCAGACCTCGAAAGGCATGCCCACGGACAGGAGGTAGCGCGACAGGTAGTTGCGCAGCCCGCCGAAGCCCTCTCGCGGCCCCCACAGCACCGCCAGCACGACGAGCATCGCCCCGAAACCGATCACCGTGAGGCCGGCAGAGGCGAAGTATTCGTCGTCGGTGTAGCGCATCACGGCGATGGAGCCGAGCACGAGCACGACGACGAGCTGGAACACGAGCACCGCGTAGAAGAAGTCGAACACCTGCCGCGACTCGTCGTCGGCGGCCTCGAAGGGCAGGAGTGCCAGCGCGACAAGCGGGAGCGGGAGCACCCACTGCGCCATGAACGCGACGGGTTCCGGAATCGCGTGCCCCGGCAGCATGAAGCGGGGCGCCACCCAGAGCAGCATGAGCGAGGCGAGGTAGAAGAAGGCCACCAGGTAGAAGCGGCTGCGGCGCATCGCCTGCGTGGTGAAGACCTTGCCGCCGAGGATCCCCATGAGGATGCAGATCCACGCGCCGATGAGCCAGCCGGGCAGGAAGTAGAGGATCGCGCCGGTGATCGCCAGCAGCAGCGTCAGCGCCAGCCGTCCGAGCTCCTGCTCGGCGGCGAAGAAGGGCTGCCAGAGCAGGAACAGGCCGAAGTGGACCAGCAGCCCGATGCGCTGGAACTCCCCGGATGCCGAGGCCACGAGCGCCGCGTGCAACGCGACGAGCATCGCCAGGACGACCCACCGCCGGGAGGCCAGCAGGAGAGCCCCGAGGCGGGAGGCGCGGGAAGGAGTGTCGTGGGCCAAGGAATCTCTTGCCGGTGGCGAAGGCGATATTGGCACAGCGGGCGGGCCCGTGGCGGCCGCCGATGCCCCGGCCGGCGTCGAACCGGCGGACATCGGCTGTCCGGCGTGCCGACACTTCCCGCGCGCGGTCGCGGCATCCCAGCCCCGTCCGCGGGAAAACTTGACGGAATATCAATGAATTATATTTACTGGCATGGAATCTGCATCACATCGCAGGCGTCCTTGCCGTCCCGGACGGCCCGACTCCCCGCGCCAGCGCAGGCTTCGGGCATCACCGCAACGCCCCAGACCCCAAGGAGAAGCAAGATGAAATCGCAGCAGTCCGGATTCACGCTCGTCGAAATCGCGATCGTCCTGGTGATCATCGGCCTCCTGCTCGGCGGCATCCTGAAGGGCCAGGAGCTGATCAACAGCGCGAAGGTGAAGAACCTCGCCAACGATTTCCGCACCATCCCGACCTACATCTACGCCTTCCAGGACAAGTACAAGGCGCTGCCCGGCGACGACGCGCAGGTCGCGGCGCACATCTCCGGGGCGACGGCCGCGGCTGCCGCGAACCTCGGCAACGGCGTGATCAACGGCAACTGGAACTCGACCACCAACACCGACGAGTCCTTCCTCTTCTGGCAGCACGTGCGCCTCGCGAACCTCGCCTCCGGGCCGACGGCGGTCGGCGACCCCGACTACGCCCCCAAGAACGCCGTCGGCGGGATCATCGGCGTCAACAGCGCCGTGGGGGCCCAGATCCAGGTCCAGAACATGACCGGCAGCTACCAGATCTGCTCCAAGGGCATCCTCGGCAAGTTCGCCAAGCAGCTCGACACGCAGATGGACGATGGCAACACCGCCACGGGGTCCATGCGCTCGGTGGCGGACGGGGCCGCGCTCAACACGGCCGCCGTGGCGACCGCCTCGATCGACGAAGCGGCACCCTATACCGTCTGCATGACGTTCTGACGCGCGGCACCCCGGCAAACGGCCCGCCGCGCGCGGGCCGTGCCTTTCTTGCACCGGCGTCCTCGACCCCTTCTAGCCTTGCAAAAGGCGGATCTCCGCCTTGGCGAGCGCCTCCTGCGACCCCAGCAGCACGACGATGTCGTTCTCCCGCAGGCGCATGCCCTTCGCGGGATTGGTCTCGCGCACGCCCTGCCGGCGGACGGCCGTCACCGCCACGCCCATCGCCTCGAGGTTGAGGCTCTCCAGGGACATGCCGACGCCCGCCGCGCTCGGGCCCACCATCACGGAGCGAAGCCGGGGCTGCGTCGCCTCGCCGTCGCCCTCCGCGTCGGACGAACCGGGGAAGAAGCCGCTCATGAGCTGGTAGCGCTCCGAACGCAACTCGCGCAGCCTGCGCAGGACACGGTTCAGGGGAACGCCGAGCAGCATCATCGTCTGGGTGGCGAGCATCAGCGACCCCTCGACCACCTCGGCCACGATCTCGGCCGCGCCCGCCTCGCGCAGCTTGCCGACGTCCGTGTCGTCCCACGTCCGGACGATCACGGGCAGTTCGGGGCGCAGGTCGCGCACGTGCGCGAGGATCGTGAGGGCGCGGGGCGTGTCCGCGAAGCTCACCACGACGGCCATCGCCCGCGAGAGGGCCGCGGCGGCGAGCACCTCGCGCCGAGAGGCGTCCCCGAACACCACGGAATCGCCGGCGGCCGCGGCCTGCCGCACCCGCTCGGGATCGGAGTCGAGCGCGATCACGGAGATGCCCTCGCGCTCCAGGAAGTGCGCCAGCGCCTGCCCGCTGCGCCCGTAGCCGCAGACGATGACGTGCCCCTGGGTGGCCATGGTCTTCACGGCCAGCTGGTGAAGGGCCATCGCGCGCTGGGTCCATTCGCTCTCGACGAAGTAGAGGACGATGCGCTCCGTGTTCGCCATGAGCACCGGCGTGGCGATCATGGACAGGAGCGCCCCGGCGAGGACGACCTGCAGCGTCACGGGGTCGAGCGCGCCCTCGCGCCCGGCCAGCGAAAGCATCACGAAGCCGAACTCGCCGGCCGGCGCCAGCGCCAGCGCGCAGCGCAGCGCCGTCGGCTTGTCGCCGTCGAACAGGCGAGCGAGCCAGAACACGAGCGCGAACTTGACGGCGAGCAGCGAGACCACCACCAGCGCGACCTCGAGCCAGTGCGCCGCGACGCCGCGCGGGTCGAGAAGCATGCCGATGGTGATGAAGAAGAATCCCAGCAGGACATCGCGGAACGGCTTGATGTAGTCCTCGACCTGGTAGCGGTACTCGGTCTCGGAGATGAGCATCCCCGCCAGGAACGCGCCCAGCGCGAGGGAGAGCCCGGCAAGCTCGGTCACCCACGCGAGGCCCAGCGTCACGAGCAGCACGAGCAGCACGAAGAGTTCCGAGGACCTCTGCTTCGCGACCAGGTGGAACAGGGGCCGCATCAGCTTCTGGCCCAGGAAGAGGACCACCGCGAGGACGACGGCGGCCTTGGCGAGCGCGACCCCGATGGCGCCCGCCAGCGCGTCCGCCGGCAGGGCGAGCGCCGGGATGAGGACCAGCAGCGGGATCACCGCCAGGTCCTGGAAGAGCAGGACGCCCATGATCTGCCGGCCGGCCGGCGTGTGCAGCTGAGACTGCTCGGAGAGCGTCTTCGAGATGATCGCCGTGGACGACATCGCGAGCACGCCGCCGACGATGAGTCCCGTCTTCCAGGACTCCCCGGCCGCCAGAGCGACGGCCGCCGCCAGGGCCATGACCAGCGCGACCTGCGCGCCCCCGAAGCCGAAGACCGTGCGCCGCATCGCCATCAGTTGCGGCAGGCTGAACTCGAGCCCCACGGAGAACATCAGGAAGACGACCCCGAACTCCGCCAGGTAGCGCTTTTCCGCGGAGGCGGCGACGATGCCCAGCGCGCCCGGCCCGATGGCCGCGCCGACCAGGAGGTAGCCGAGGATCGCCGGCATCGACAGGCGGCGGAAAAGCACCACGACCGCGACCGCGGAACCGAGCAGGATGAGGGCGACGGTCAGGTGGCTGTGCATGCGGGGGCGGGCGGCGGGGGCGTTGCGTTGCCTTTATACTTTGCCTCGTGACAAATCTACACCATGCCCACGCGCCACCCGATGCGGGGAAGACCCTTGCCCTCGCGCGGGAAGTGCTGGCGATCGAGGCCGAGGCGGTGCTCAAGCTCGGCGAGCGGCTGGGCGAGGCCTTCCTGTCGGCGGTCGCGATGATCCTCGCCTCGCGCGGCCGGGTCGTGGTGACCGGGATGGGCAAGTCGGGCCACGTCGGCGGCAAGATCGCCTCCACGCTCGCCTCGACCGGCACGCCGGCGTACTTCATGCATCCCGGGGAGGCCAGCCACGGCGACCTCGGCATGATCGTGGCGGAGGACGTCGTCATCGCGATCTCCCATTCCGGGGAGTCCGAGGAGGTCCTGCGCATCCTGCCGCTCATCAAGCGGCGCGGCGCGCGGGTGCTGGCCATCACCGGCCGGCCCCTGTCCACCCTCGCCCGGGAGGCCGACGTGCACCTCGATGCCGGCGTCGCGCGCGAGGCCTGCCCGATGAACCTCGCGCCGACGGCGAGCACGACCGCGGCCCTGGCCCTGGGCGACGCGCTGGCCGTGGCGCTCCTCGACGCGCGCGGCTTCGGCAGCGAGGACTACGCGATGCACCATCCCGGCGGAACGCTCGGGCGCCGGCTGCTGCTGCACGTGGCCGACGTGATGCACGCGGGCGAGAAGCTGCCGCGCGTCGGCACCGATGCGACGCTCAAGGAGGCGATCCTCGAGATGTCGCGCAAGGGGCTCGGCATGACGGCCATCGTCGCGGCGGACGGGCGGGTGGCGGGGCTCTTCACCGACGGCGACCTGCGCCGCACCCTGGAGAAGCACGAGGACATCCGCGGCCTCAAGGTCGCCGACGTCATGACGCGCAACCCCCGGTGCATCGGCCCGGGGCGCCTCGCCGCGGAGGCGGCGCAGGTGATGCAGTCCCACCACGTGAGCGGCCGGCTGCTGGTGGTCGACGGGGACGGCGTCCTCGTCGGCGCGCTGCACGTCGACGACCTCCTGCGCGCCGGCGTCATCTGATCCGGGAACCCCGGCGATGACGGCGGTCGCTTCCCCCGATGCCCATGCCCGCGCCCGACGGGTGCGACTCGCGCTCTTCGACGTCGACGGCGTGCTCACCGACGGGCGCCTCTACTACGGGCCGGGCGGCGAGGCGATGAAGGTGTTCAACATCCTCGACGGCCACGGGCTGAAGATGCTGGCGCAGACCGGCGTGGCCACCGGCCTGCTCTCGGGGCGCGTCTCGGAGGCGGCGGCGGCGCGCGCGCGCGAACTCGGCATGTCTCACGTCATCCTCGGCGCGCAGGACAAGCTCGCCCATTTCGAGGCCCTGCTCGCCCGCCTCGGCCTGGACGCCGGGCAGTGCGCCTTCGTGGGCGACGACCTGCCCGACCTTCCCGTCCTGGGCCGCTGCGGCTTCGCCGCCGCCGTGGCCAACGCCGTGCCGGAAGTGCGGGCGAGCGCCCATCTCGTGACCGGGGCCGCGGGCGGCAACGGGGCGGTGCGGGAATTCTGCGAGTTCGTCATGCGCGCGCAGGACACGTTCGCCGGCGCGGCGGCGCGCCACCGGGCCTAGGGGGCGGCGGCGGTGCGCCCCTCGACGTGGCTGCCCCTCGGGATCCTTGCGGTGCTGGTGGGGCTCACGTGGTGGCTGGACCACCTGGTCCAGCCGGCGCCGGCACGCGGCGACGGGAAGCGGCGCCACGACCCCGACCTGATCGTCGAGAAGTTCAGCGCGCGCAAGTTCGGCGAGGACGGCCGCGTGCTCTACACGCTCGCCGCGCGCCGGATGGTACATTACCCCGATGACAATTCCGCGCAGCTGGAGAGGATCGACTTGGAGGCCTTCGAGCCCCGCCAGCCGCGCGTGACCGTCGCGGCGGACCGCGGCAGGCTCCTGGAAGGCGGCGACAAGGTGTGGTTCGAGGGCAACGTCGTGATGGTGCGCGAAGCCGACAAGCGGTACGACGCCTCGCGGCTGACCACGGAAAGCCTCCTGGTGCTTCCCGACGACGGCATCGCGCGCACCACGGACCCGGTGCGGGTCGACAACGTCGATGGGCGCCTCGAGGCCGCCGGCCTCGAGCTGAACAACCAGGCGCGCGTGCTGAAGCTGGACCGCGTGCGCGCCACCTACAAGCCCCGCCCCCGCTGATGCCCCCATCCCCCGCCCCCTTCCCCGCGCGCGCATGGCGCGTGCTCGTCGCCGTCGCGCTGGCGGCCGCCACGGCGGCGAACGCCGAGAAGGCCGACCGCGAGAAGGAAATCCAGGTCCTCGCGGACCGCCTCACCGCCGACGAGGCGAAGAAGGAGGCGGTCTACGAGGGCAATGTCGTGATCACGCAGGGCACGATGCGCATCACCTCGACGCGGATCGTCGTGCGCGAGGACGCGCAGGGCTACCGGACCTACGTCGCCACCGGGTCGCCGGTGACCTTCCGCCAGAAGCGCGACAACGTCGACGACTGGATCGACGGCTCCGCGCAGCGCGCCGAGTTCGACGACCGCACCGAGCTCCTGAAGCTGTTCACCGCGGCGAGGCTCAGCAGCGCCCAGGGCGAGCTCACCGGCGACTTCATTTCCTACGACCGCGGCAAGGAGTTCTTCCAGGTGACCGGGGCCCCGCCCGGCAAGGAGCCGGCGCCGGGCTCGCGGGTGAAGGCGACCATCATCCCGCAGAAGAAGGGCGCCGACGGCAAGCCGCTGCCGGCGCCCGAGGGGCCGCCTGTCGTCCTCAAGCCCGACAAGGGCGCGGCGGCGGAGCGCTAGGCCGGTGTCCGTGCCCGCCGCGGCGCAGCACCTCACGCTCGTGAAGAGCGAGCCGTCGCACGCCATCCTGCGGGCGGAGGCGCTGCGCAAGCGCTACAAGAGGCGCACCGTGGTGTCCGACGTGTCGCTCACCGTCGAGAGCGGCGAGGTGGTGGGGCTCCTGGGGCCCAACGGCGCGGGCAAGACGACCTGCTTCTACATGATCCTCGGCCTCGTCCCCATCGACGGCGGCAGCGTCCGCCTCGACGGGCGCGACGTCACGCACATGCCGATCTACCGGCGTTCGCGGCTGGGCCTGTCCTACCTGCCGCAGGAAGCCTCGATCTTCCGCCGCCTGAACGTCGCGCAGAACATCCAGGCCGTCCTCGAGCTGCAGGGCCTCGAGCGCGAGGACGTCGAGGCGCGCCTCGAGAACCTGCTGGACGACCTGCACATCAGCCACCTGCGGGCGAGCCCGGCGGTGTCCCTGTCGGGCGGCGAGCGCCGGCGCGTCGAGATCGCGCGCGCGCTGGCGACCAACCCGCGCTTCATCCTCCTCGACGAACCCTTCGCGGGGGTGGACCCCATCGCCGTGCTCGACATCCAGCAGATCATCCGCTTCCTCAAGGAACGCGGCATCGGCGTGCTCATCACCGACCACAACGTGCGCGAGACGCTGGGCATCTGCGACCACGCCTACATCATCAACCAGGGCACGGTCCTCGCCTTCGGGAAGCCGGAGGAGATCATCTATAATGAAGACGTCCGAAAGGTGTACCTCGGGGAGAATTTCCGCCTCTAGCGGCCCCGCACTCCCCCGCGGCTTTCGACATGAAGCACAGCCTCCAGCTCAAGCTATCCCAGCACCTCACGCTCACGCCGCAGCTGCAGCAATCGATCCGGTTGCTCCAGATGTCGACGGTCGAGCTGAACCAGGAGCTCGAGCGCTACCTCGCCGAGAACCCGCTGCTCGAGCGCGCGGACCTCGCCGGCGACGAGGCGGAGCCCCTCCGGCGCGCCGGGGAGGGTGACGCGGCCGAGCCGCCGTCCCCGCCCGAGGACTCGCTGTCCTTCGGCGACGACGCGCCCGGTCCCCGGCGCGCCGACGACGACCGCGACGACTTCACGCAGATCGCGGCGGCCGAGCCGACGCTGCAGGAGGCCCTCATCCGCCAGTTGCAGCTGACGGCGATGAGCGAACGCGACAAGCGCCTCGCCCTCCTCGTCATCGCCCACCTCGACGGCGACGGCTACCTCACGGCGGACCTTTCGGAGCTGCACGCCATCGGCGCCGCCGAGCTCCCCGACCTCGAGCCCGAGGAGGTCGCCATCGCCCTGCGGCAGGTGCAGAACCTGGAGCCGGCGGGCGTCGGCGCGCGCGACCTCGCGGAGTGCCTCGCCCTGCAGCTTCGCGCCCTGGACGAGGGCGCGCCGAACCGCGAGGAGGCGCTGGCGCTGGTGACGAAGCACCTGGACCTTCTCGCCGCCCGCGACTTCAACCGCCTGCGCCGCGCGCTCGGCGTCACGGAGGACGAGCTGCGCGAGATCCGCGCGCTGATCCTCACGCTCGACCCGAAGCCCGGCCGCGCCTGGGGGGAGGGCGACGTGCGCTACGTCGTGCCGGACGTCCTCGTGCGCAAGCTCGGCGGCCGCTGGCTGGCGCAGCTCAACCGCGACGCGATGCCGCGCCTGCGCCTCAACAAGATGTACGCGGACCTCCTGCACGCCTCGCGCGACAACGGCGGCCGCAACCTCGCCGGGCAGCTGCAGGAGGCGCGCTGGCTGATCAAGAACGTCCAGCAGCGCTTCGACACCATCCTGCGCGTGACGCAGGCGATCGTCGACCGGCAGCGCAACTTCTTCGAGCACGGCGAGGTGGCCATGCGGCCGCTCGTCCTGCGCGAGATCGCCGACGCCGTGGGCCTGCACGAATCCACCATCTCGCGCGTCACCACGCAGAAGTACATGCTGACGACGCGCGGCATGTTCGAGCTCAAGTACTTCTTCGGCAGCCACGTGGCGACCGACGCCGGCGGCGCCTGCTCGTCCACCGCCATCCGCGCGCTCATCAAGCAGCTCGTGGCGGCGGAGGACGGCAGGAAGCCGCTTTCAGACCACCGCATCTCCGACATCCTCGCCCAGCAGGGCATCCAGGTGGCGCGCAGGACGGTGGCCAAGTACCGCGAGGCCATGCACATCCAGCCCGCGAACCTCCGCAAGTCGATATGAGCACACAAGAGGGAAAGGAGCCCCAGATGAACCTCCAGCTCACCGGAAAGCACCTCGAGATCACGCCGTCGATCCGCGACTACGTCACGGGCAAGCTCGAGCGGATCAACCGCCACTTCGACAGCGTCACCAACGTGAACGTGATCATGTCGGTCGAGAAGCTCGACCAGAAGATCGAGGCCAACGTCCACCTCAGCGGCAGGGACATCCACGTCGAGGCGCACGACGCCGACCTCTACGCGGCGATCGACGCGCTCGTCGACAAGCTGGACCGGCAGATCATCAAGCACAAGGAGAAGTTCAAGGAGACCCGGCATGCCGGCGGCATCAAGCGCGCCGGCGAGTGACGCCCCGTCCGCCCGACCCCCGACGGCCCCGATGAACCGCCTTTCGCCGCTCCTGCCGCTGAACCACGTCGCGCTCGACCTCGAGGTCAGCAGCAAGAAGCGGCTGTTCGAGCAGATCGGGCTCGTCTTCGAGAACTCGCGGCAGATCCCGCGGGCGCGCGTCTTCGACAGCCTCTTCGACCGCGAGAAGCTCGGGTCGACGGGGCTGGGCTACGGGGTCGCGATCCCCCACGGCCGCATGAAGAACCTGAAGGACACGCTCTGCGCGTTCGTGCGCACGCAGGTTCCCGTGCCGTTCGAGTCCCCGGACGGCCAGCCCGTGCGGCTGGTGATCGCCATGCTCGTCCCCGAGCACGCGACCGAGGCGCACCTCGAGCTGCTCTCCGAGCTGGCCCAGATGTTCAGCGACGCGGGGCTGCGGGAGCGGCTCCTCGCGGCCACGGATCCCACGGAGGCGCACCGGCTTCTCACCGGGTGGTCGCCCTATGCCGCGCCTCAGCATCCAGCAGCTCTTTGAGGGCCGGCGCGAGCGGCTCGGCCTCGCGTGGGTCGCCGGCGCCTCGGGCGGCAACCGCGAGCTCAGCAACGAGATGCTGTCGCGGGCGGGCGTCGGCCTGATCGGCCACCTCAACCTCATCCACCCCCTTCTCGTGCAGGTGCTCGGCGGGAGCGAGCTCGACTACCTCGCGGGGCTCGGGGCGGCCGAGCGCGCCGACGCCGCGGGGCGGATCGCCGGCGGCGAGACGCTCTGCGTGATCGTGGCCGACGGCCTTGCCGCCCCGCCGGAGCTGGCGCTCGCCTCGTCGAACGCGGCGGTCCCGCTCCTCACCGCCCGCGAGTCGAGCCAGTCGGTGATCAACGTCCTGCGCCCCTACCTGCAGGGCGAGCTCGGGGAGGTGACGACGCTGCACGGCGTCTTCCTGGACGTGCTGGAGATCGGCGTCCTGATCACCGGCGAGTCCTCCATCGGCAAGAGCGAGCTGGCGCTGGAACTGGTGTCGCGCGGGCACGGGCTCGTCGCCGACGACGTCGTCGAGCTGCAGCAGATCACGCCCGAGACGCTGCAGGGCCGCTGCCCGCCGATGCTGCGCGACTTCCTCGAGGTGCGGGGCCTCGGCGTGCTCAACATCCGCTCCATCTTCGGGGAGACGGCGGTGCGGCCGCGCAAGGTGCTGCGGCTCATCGTGCACCTCGAGTTCCCGACCGGCGCCGGCTACGAGGAGCGCGACCGGCTGCAGACGCGCTCCGGCACGCGCCGGGTGCTGGGCGTCGAGATTCCCACCGTGACGCTGACGGTCGCCCCCGGCCGCAACCTGGCGGTGCTCGTGGAGGCCGCGGTGCGCAACCACATCCTGATGACGCGCGGCATCGACTCGACGCGCGACTTCATCGCGCGGCAGGCGGAGGCGATGCGCGACGACGCCTCCCGGCTGGGGGGGAAGGACGGCGGTTGATGCAGCTCATCCTCATCAGCGGGCTTTCCGGATCCGGCAAGAGCGTGGCGCTCAAGGCGCTCGAGGACTCGGGCTACTTCTGCATCGACAACCTGCCGCTGGGCCTCGTGCGCGCCCTCGTGGACGACCTCGCCGCGCGGGGCGAGCCGCGCGTGGCGATCAGCGCGGACGCCCGCAACGCCACCTCCATCGGCCTGCTGCCGCGGGTCGTCGCCGAGGAGCGCGCCAACGGCATCGACGTGCGCCTGCTCTTCCTCGACGCCGGCGACGCGAGCCTGGTGCGCCGGTTTTCCGAGACGCGGCGGCCGCACCCCCTCGCGCGCGCCGGACGGACGATCGAGGAGGCGATCGCCGAGGAGCGGGCCCTCCTCGCGCCGATCGCCGAGATGGCGCACCGCATCGACACCAGCTCGCACACGCCGGTCCAGCTGCGGCAGTGGGTGCACGACCTGCTCGTCCTCGACGACTCGCACCTTGTCGTGTGCGTGGAGTCCTTCGGCTTCAAGGGCGGCATTCCCCTCGACGCGGACTTCGTCTTCGACGCCCGCTTCCTCCCGAATCCCCACTACGACCCGCACCTGCGCCACCAGACGGGGCAGGACGCCGACGTGGCGGCCTTTCTCGAGCAGCAGACCGAGGCGCAGGCGTTCCTCGACGACATCCACGGCTTCATCGGCCGCTGGCTGCCGCGGTTCGCGCGCGACCGGCGCGCGGCGCTCACCGTCGCCGTCGGCTGCACGGGCGGCCGGCACCGCTCCGTCTACCTGGTGGAACAGCTGGCCGGGCGCCTGCGCCCGCACCACGACCTCATCGTCCGGCACCGGGACATCGGGCGCGACTAGGCCCGCGCCACGCGGGCGAGGAGCTTCTTCACGGGCGCGGGCAGCGCCGCGTCCTGCGCATCGCGCAAGTCCAGCCAGGTGAACTCCGGCCGGCCCCCGCGATTGCGCGCCCGCGCCGCCTGCAGCAACCAGGGCCGGACCGCGAGCCGGAAGTGCGTGAACGCGTGGGTGAAGGGCTCCAGCGCCTCGACGTTGCGCACGCGCAGCCCCAGCGACCTCCTTGCCCACGCGCCCGGGTCGGCGTCGGTCGGCGCCTCGGGCAGGCTCCAGAGCCCGCCCCAGATGCCGCGCGGCGGGCGCTTCTGCAGCAGGACCTCGCCCTGCGACAGCAGCACCAGCATCGCCGTCTCCTTTACGGGCGCGGCCCTGCGGGCCTTTCGTCCCGGCAGTTCCGCGACACGGTCCTCGCGCAGCGCGACGCACGTGCCGGAGACCGGGCAGCGCCCGCACGCCGGCCCCGAGCGCACGCACACGGTGGCGCCGAGGTCCATGAGCCCCTGAGTGTAGGCCTCGATCCCCTTCTCCGGCAGGACGGACCGGGCCGTCGCCCACAATTGCGCCAGTGTCGCCGGGGAATCCGCGGCGCCCGCGATGCCGAAATGCCGCGCCATGACGCGCTTCACGTTGCCGTCGAGGATGGCGTGTGGCTCGCCGGTCGCGAAGGCGACGATGGCCGCCGCCGTCGAGGGCCCGATGCCGGGCAGTGCGGCGACCTCGGTGAGGGATCGCGGGAAGCGCCCCCCGTGCTCGCTCACGACGATCCGGGCGGCGCGCAGCAGGTTTCGCGCTCGCGCGTAGTAGCCCAGCCCGCTCCAGAGGCGCATCACCTCGTCGTCGGGGGCGGCAGCCAGCGCCGCGACGTCCGGGAACCGGACGAGGAAGCGCTCGTAGTAGGGGATCACCGTCGCGACCTGCGTCTGCTGCAGCATGATCTCGGACAGCCATATGCGATAAGGGTCGCGGACGCCCTGCCAGGGCAGGCCGTGCCGGCCGTGGCGCCGCTGCCAGGCCGCGATCCGGGAGGCGAATGTCATGCGGCGGTCGCTCACGGTCCGGTCGCCGCCGGGCTTTCCTGCCATCAGCGGAGCGCGAAGTCGACGCGCGAGGCCCGGCCCTTGTCGCCGATCCCTTCCGCCGTCAGCCGCGAAGCGACCAGGAACACCCGCTCCGCCGGAATGCCGCCCGGGCCCACCAGCCAGTCCTTCGCCGCCTGCGCCCGTGCGTTGGCCAGCATCCGCAGGTCCTCCTCGCCGATGCGGGCGTTGGCGAGCATGAGGGCCTCCATCTCGGCGGGCGGCAGGTCCTTCAGCAGGCCGATCATGTTGCGGGGCCGCGGAAAGCTCGCGTTGCGGTAGGCCGCCTTCAGGTACTCGGAATATTCCTGCGGCGCAACGGCGGGCTCGCCCGGACCTGTCGGCGGCGGCGTGCTCCCCGCCAGGCGCTTCGCCTTCTCGGCCCTGACCGCTCCCTCGACCGCGAGGCGCTTGAGCGCCTCGCGGTCGGCTTCGGGATCGACCCGCCCGGCAATGTCGAGCCGAAGTCCCGGCCGGTTCTGCAGCGCCTTGCCGATCGTGGCGAGCTTGCCCGCGGCGGGCTCGTCGAGGTTCGCACGCCCCGGCGCGAACTCGAGGTACGCCAGCCCCTCGCCGCCCGCGCCGAAGGCGGCGCCCAGCAGCGCGAACGGGGCGGTCACCGCCTTGGCGATCAGGTTGAGGATCACCCGCCCGATGATCCCCCACAGGCTGAACTGCGGGTCGTCGATGGAACCCGAGATCGGCAGGTCGACGTCGATGACGCCGTCCCGGTCCTTGAGCAGCGACACGGCGAGCAGCACCGGCAGCCGGGTCGCGGTGGGGCTGTCGACCTTTTCGCCGAAGGTGAGCTGGTCCAGGTAGACGTTGTTGTCCGCGGCCAGCGTCCGGTTCTCGACCCGGTACTGCAGGCGCGCGGACATCTTCCCGCGCTCGACGCCGTAGCCGGCGTACTTGATCGCATAGGGGGAGAGGGGCGGCAGCTCGATGTCCTTCGCGCTCGCCTGCACGTCGACGAAGAGTTCCGGCGACAAGGGGTTCACGCGCCCGCGGATCTCGACCGGCGCGGTGCCGTCGATGCGCGCGCGCAGCTCGACCTCGCCCGCCTGCGTGGCGGTCATCTCCGTCACGCCGCCGGTGATGCCGGTCAGGTTCGCCGAATAGTTCGGGCGGACGAAGAAGTCGCTGAAGGCCACCTGCCCGCCCTCGAGGGCGATCCTGCCGACACGGATGTTGGCGGGGACGCGCCTGGCAAGCTCCCGGCGTTGCGCATCGAGATCGGCGACCGCCGGCCCTGGGGGCGCATCGCCCGCCGGCGCCGCCGGGCGCTGGCGGCGAACCTCGGTGTCGGTCAGGCTCACGGCCTCGCCGTCCTCGGCGCGCAGGACGTCCTGCAGGTTGAGCCGTCCCTGCGCGGAGAGGATCACGCGCGCCTGAAAATCCGACAGCGCCGCTTCGTCCACGCTCGCCTTGAAGGGCTCGAGCGTCACGTCGGCGCCACCGACGCGCAGCGACTTCCAGGCGAAAACGTCGTTTCCCGTCACGCGATCGACGGCGGCGAAGTCGCGCAGCAGGAAGTCGCCGCGGTAGTCGGCAGCCAGCGTCCCGCCCGGCGGCGCGCTGGCGCGAAGCCGTCCCTTGGCGGTGGCCGCGCCGGACTTCACGACGAGATTGACCCGGTCGGCGATGTACGGCTGGGCGAACGAGACGTCGACGCCCTTCGCGTCGATGTCGAGCGCCGTGTCGAGGGGCTCCAGGCTGACGGCGCCGCGGGCCGCCACGGTGCCGGCGCCGTTGACGGTCGCGGTCGCCCGGACGCGCGACCGGTTGCCCGGCGCGTTGGACCAGTTCTCGGCCCTCGCGTGGATTTGCGTGAGCTGCACGGCCACGGGCGGGGCTGGGACGCCGTCGTGGGCCGTCAGGCGGAAGCCTTCCACCGACGCGCGCTTGAGATCGACGCGCCAGGGCGTCGCCCCCCCCTCCAGCATTCCGCGAAGGAGGGTCCGGCCCGCGGGCGCGGCCGTGTCGGCCTGCGTCTTCAGGAGCCGCGTGAACCGCAGCGTGCCGTCGGCGTCGCGATGCGCGATCACGGTCCCGTTGCGGGCGGCCACCTCCCCGATCACCACGCGGCGCCCGGCCAGGTCCACGGAGGCGTCGACGACCTTGGCGAGGGGAACCCGGACAAACGGCTCGCGCTCGCCGGGGTAGCGCAGGACCACGGCCTTCGCGGTGGCGCTGGCGCCCTTCACGCGAAGGTCGACCCGGCCGCCCGTCAACGCCAGCGTGTATCCCGCCTCGAAGTCGACGGTGCCGCCGGCGATGTCCACGTTGAGGAGCGGCTCGAGGTAGGGGTAGAGGCGCGCGAGGCGAAAGCCTTCCGCAGCCACCCTGCCCTCGGCCATCGGCGGCTCAAGCTGGAGCGTGCCCGCGTGCCGGAAGCTCCCGAGCCCGTCGGTGGCAAACGACGCCGAGACCTCGGCACGCCTGCCGGGCTCGTTGCCGAGGCCCTTGATGACGATCTCGATATCGCTGAGGCGGCTCGTGAACGGCCGCACGGACGGCATGCCGTCGGTGATCACCGCCTCGCCGTGGGCCACCGCCAGCTCCGCGGCCGAGAAAACGAACGGCGGGCCCGAGCCGGCCTTTCCGGCGAGCCCTTCCGGCAGCGATGGCAGGGCCGCGAGCAGGTTGATGCCACCGTCACTTCCCCGCGCCACGTTCACGGCGGGCCTCTCCACCCGCACCGCGCGAACCGCGAGGCGCCGGGCGAAAAGGTCGAGCTTCTCGATGTCGACCGATGCCGACTCGAGCGCCAGGAGGGGACCGCCCTTCAGGTCTTCCAGCGCCAGCCGCGACAGCGTTGCCGTTCCCGACAGCGTGAGTTCCTTCGGTTTCCTGCGCTCGGTCAGGAAGGCAAGGCGCATCCGCGCGTCGAGCAGGCCCGAGCGCATCGCGAACGGCAGCGGCACCGGCAAGTAGTCGATGGCGCGGCGCAGGTCTAACGCCTCGAGATTGACCTCGACGACGGTCTCGCTGGTGTCCCTGAACGGGCGGGTCTCCCCCTTCAGCGCGACCGGTGAACCGTTCACGCGCGCGGAGAGTTCCGGCTGAACCTCGATGTCCACGTGCGAGGGGAGGCTCGACAGGAAGGGAATGCCGACGCGGACGTCGGTGACCTCGTGCTTCTGGCCTTCCACGGCGTCGTCGATGGCGACGCTGCCGCCGAGTAGCTGGATGTTGCCCAGCGCTATGCGCAGGACGCCGTCGGGCCGCGTCGCAAGCGCCTCGTCGACCAGGTCCTGGAAGTTGTACGAGCGGTCGGCGTTGCGCACGACGCGCAGGTGCGGCTTCGTCACCCGCACCGCCGCCAGCACGGGCGCGAGCCGGAGCGCCGAGGCGAGGGATGCCCGGACGTAGAGCTCCTCGAAGCGGGCCGCAACCGCCAACCCGTCGCGTTCCTTCACCACGAGCCCGTGCACCGTCGCCGACAGCGCGAAGGGGTTGAGCTCGACCTGCTCGATCGTCACCGGCCGGTGCAGGCGCTCGGCAAGGATGCGCTCCGCCTGCGACTTCGCGATGGGCGGGGCGACGAGGAAGCCGAGGACGGCGATGAGGGCAACGGCGGCCGTCAGCCAGATGGCGGACTTGCGAAGCCGCTGCAAGGTGTCTCTCAATCGACGGCGGGCTGCTCGGAGAAAGCTGGAGCGGGTGAAGGGAATCGAACCCTCGTCGTAAGCTTGGGAAGCTTCTGCTCTGCCATTGAGCTACACCCGCGACAGGGAAGGGGCATTCTACCCGACGCTGCCGCCGCCGGCAGCCCCGCCGCGACACCCCGCCGCGGCGGCGGCTGCTACAGCTTGATGCCGGCGAGCTCCGCGCTGCGCCGCGGGTCGATGCGGCCGCGGGAATCGGCGCCGGCGAGAATGGCTTCCTTCACCTGACTCACGGTCAGGGAGGGCTTGAGCGCGAACAGCTTGGCCGCGAGGTTGGCCACCTGCGGGCTCGCCATGCTGGTGCCGCTGAACTTCACGCGATCGCCCCCCGGCAGGAAGCTCTCCACCTCGAAGCCGTTCGCGTGCACGGTCACGGTCTTGCCGCTGGTGGAGAAGCTAGTCTCCTCGCCCGCCTTGTCGACGGCGCCCACGGTGATCAGGTTCGGCAGGGTGAAGCCCGCCGGGATGTACTCCTCGAAGTCCGCGCTGTTGTCCTCGTTGCCGGACCCGGCGATGAAGAGAATCTTGTCCGCGAAGGCGATGGCGTTGCGCAGCGCGTTTCGCTCGATGGCGAAGAGCTGGCGCGCGATCTTCTTGCGCTCCTCGCCGTTGGCGCCGATGTTGTGATACGCCAGCGCGCCTTCGTACGCCCCGGCCCCGTAGCGCCAGCTCATGTTGACCACGCGCACGCCCTGCGCCTCGAAGGCCTTGGTGATTTCCCGGTAGGCCGCGGCGACCCGCCGCGAAAGCTCCTCCGAGGGCTTCAGCGGGGCGATCTCGTGGCTCCACAGCATCGTGGCCGTGAACACGCGGGCGAACGGGTTGCCCTCGACCGCGATGCCGGCCACGTGCGTGCCGTGCGTGTAGAGGCCGACGAGGCTCAGGTCCTCCTGGAACGTCTTGGCCTGGTCGGCCTTGAGGCCCGCCACCATCGCCGTGAGCTTGCGCGAATCCTCGGTGTCGAGCGCGGCGCGCAGGTCCATCGCGCCCTTCACCAGCTGCTTCAGCTGCGGCCACCGCGGCTCGGCCTCGCCGAGGGGGCGCAGCAGGTCCTTCGCGGGGCGCCCTTCCTTGTCGAACGCGATGCCCTGCCCCGGCGCCGCCTTGAAGAGCTTGAGATCCACGCCCGAGTCCCAGATGCCCACCGTCACCTCGCTCGCCTTCGCGTCCGGCGCGATGGCGAACTGTCGCTTGGCGAAGAGGTCCGCCTTCGGGGCCGCGGCGGCGCGGCTGTCGATCACCGACTGGAACGCCTCGACGAGGTCCGCCTTGAGGGGAACGATCAGCTCCTGCTGCAGCCGCGCGCCCACGATCGCGCCCACGATGCCCTCCGGCACGTCGAGGTTCGTGTTGCGCGCCATCACGTCCAGCTGCTGCTCGAACGCCCCGCGCAACAGTTCCGGATTGAGCAACTCCATCTGCGCCTTGATCTGCTTGACGTTGTCGCCGACGTCGCGCCAGTTCATGGCGCTGTAGCGCTTGCGGACCTCCGCCCTCACCCAGGCCGCGTCGCGCTTGTCCGTCTGCTGCTCGGCGAGGATGTTCGCCAACGTGCCCGTGGTGGCGCGCGAGCCTGGCTTGTCCTGCAGGCTCTTGAGCTTCTCGACCAGCTCCGGAACGGCCTTCCAGTCGCCCTTGAACTGGGCCAGGGTGAGGAGCGCGCCGTAGTACTCGCGCTGGGTGGCCTGGTCCTGGATGTCGAAGCGGGCGAGGTCGTCGCGCAGGTTCTTCTCCAGCGCGTCGGCGAGCGCCTGCACTTCCGCCTTGGGCGCGGCGAGGTACTGGCTCGGCAGCTTGTCCAGCTTCACGGTCCGGCGCGGCAACTGCTCGGCGGAGGTGATCGCCTGGCGGCCGCCCGCGGGCGGGTTCTGGGCAAGGGCGGGGATCGCGGTGGCAATGAGCACCGCGGCAGTCACGAGGCCGGCGACGATCGGGAGCATGGCGGGTTTCCTTTGGGATGAGGCACGGGCGGAAGGATAGCGGACGCCGTTCCGCCCGGGGAGGCGCCGGGACGAACCGACGCTTCCGGCGGACGGGCGGCCCGCCACGCCGGACGAGCCGTCAGCCCATGCTTTCGAGGTGCGACACGCGGCATCAGATCGCCGGCCGGCAGAGACAGTGGACGACGGCGTCGAAGGCCTTACGGCCCGCGAGCAGGTCCCCAAGCCAGTGCAAGTCTGCCGCGACCTCGCGCGAGGCCGGATCCGCCATCAGCAAACCGGCCAAGGGCGCCTGCTCCTGCATGGCGTCGCCGACCCGCGCGCCAATCCGGCTGGCGAACAGGTCCACCAGCGCCTCGAACTTCGACGGCTCCCGGCCCACATACCGGAAGGGCAACTCCTTGTCGCCGGCCTTGGCGAGCTGCCGGGCCGAGGCGACCGCATCCTGGAGGCCGCCCACCTGGTCGACGAGCCCGTGCCCCAGCGCCTGCTGGCCGGTCCAGATGCGACCCTGCGCGACGGCGTCCACCTTGGCCACGTCCATCCTGCGCGCCGCGGCGGTCTTGCCGGTGAACTCGGCGTAGATGTTCCCGATGACCGACTGCACGAGTTCGGTGACGCGCGGGTCGAGGGGCTTGCGCACGTCGTAGGCGTCCGCGAGCCAGGTGGTGGCGTGGCCCCCCGTGTTCACGGACAGCTTCGCCATGAGCCCCTCGGCCGTCGGCAGCATCCCGAACACGCCGATGGAGCCGGTGATCGTGGCCGGGTCGGCGATGACCCTGTCGGAGGACATGGAGATCCAGTAACCGCCCGAAGCCGCCACGTCTCCCATGGACACCACCACCGGCTTGCCTGCCCGGCGGGCGAGCTCCAGCTGGTCGCGGATGAGCTCGGAACCAAAGGCGCTGCCCCCCGGCGAGTTCACGCGCAGGACGATGGCCTTCACCGCCTTGTCATCGGCGGCCTCGCGGATCATCTTCGCCGTGGAACGCCCCCCAATGCGCCCGGCCGGCGCGGTGCCGTCGCCGATCTCGCCCTGCGCCACGACGATCGCCACGCGCTCGCCGACGACCGGCTTGCGGACATCCGCGAGGAACGTCCGCAGGTTCGCCTGCCGGAAGGTCTTCGCCTTCTCGTCCTTGCCGACTTCCCGGATCAGCGACTGGCGAAGATCCTCGAAGGTCCTGATCTCGTCGACCAGCTTGCCGTCGAGGGCGAGCTTCGCGGCATTGCCCCGCGCCGCGACCAGCGACCCCGGCAGGGCATCGATGCCGCTCGTGATCGCGCCCTCGGGGAGCTTGCGCGCCTTCTCGATGCCGCTCATGTAGAGCTTCCAGATGGCGTCGTAAACGTGGGCCTCGGCCTCGAGCGCCTCCTTCGAGGGCGCATTGGCGACGAAGGGCTCGCCGGCGGACTTGAACTGTCCCACGCGCACCAGGTTCGCCTTGATGCCGAGCCGGTCCAGCGCATCCTTGTAGTAGTTGCGCTGGCGGCCGATGCCCTCGATCATCACGGCCCCCATGGGGTGCAGGTAGACCTTGCTGGCGTGCGCGGCGAGGTAATACTGGCGCTGGTCGAAGTTCGCGCCCCAGGCGACGACCTGCTTGCCGGAAGCCTTGAAGGTCTCGATGGCGGCGGCGGCCTCGCGCAGCGTCGGCAGGCCCGCCCCTTCAAACTGGTCGAGGACCAGGAGGACGCGGTCGATGCGCTCGTCCCGGGCGGCCTTCTCGAGCCCTTCCACCCAATCGCGCAGCAGAACCCCCTTGGGGCCGTCCCCCTGTAGCTGCGCGAAGGCCGTGTCGCGCAACCCCTTGGGCATCTCCTCGACCATGGGGCCCTCCGGCGCCAGCACCAGCACGCTTTTCGGCTTCACGTCGCTGCGGCCCGACAGGACCGCCAGCACGACAGCACCGGCGATGAGACCGAGGAAGAAGAGGTTGACGGCGATCCGGCGCCCCGCGTCCATCAGCGAGAACAGGCGGCCGAAGAGCCATTTCAGGAATCGAAAGGGAGCGGTGATCAGCGATGTCATCGGCGGTTATCCTTCGGGGATCGCCGGGGCGTCGTATCGGCAACCCGGCCTACGGGTCGCGGACGATAGCACGACGGCCCTCCGGGAGGGTGAGGGAGCAACCCTCCGGACCTTCCCTCGGGCGCGGCAGCCGCGTTGCGGGATAGAATTCCGCCATGGAACTGAGGCTGCGGATCAATGGTGACGAGCGGCGCTTCGCGAAGCCGCTCACCGTCGCGGGGCTGGTGGGCGAACTGGGCGTGCAGGGCAAGCGAATCGCGATCGAGCGCAACGGCGAGATCGTCCCGCGCAGCCGCTACGGTGAAGTGGAACTCGCGGACGGAGACCGGCTGGAAGTCGTCGTCGCGGTAGGGGGAGGCTGATGGAGGATCGTCTGGTCGTCGCGGGCAAGGCCTATGGCTCGCGCCTGCTGGTGGGCACCGGGAAGTACCGGGATTTCGAGGAGACGCGCCTGGCCATCGAGGCAAGCGGCGCGGAGATCGTCACCGTGGCCATCCGCCGGGTGAACATCGGCCAGAGCGCCGGCGAGCCCAACCTGCTGGACGTCCTGCCCCAGTCCCGCTACACGATCCTGCCCAACACCGCCGGTTGCTACACCGCGGAGGACGCCGTGCGCACGCTGCGACTGGCGCGCGAGCTGCTGGACGGGCATGCATTGGTGAAGCTCGAGGTCCTGGGGGATGCCGAAACGCTCTTCCCCAACATGCCCGAGACGCTCGCGGCCGCGAAGACCCTGGTCGCCGAGGGCTTCCAGGTGATGGTCTACTGCAGCGACGATCCGATCCTCGCCCGCCAGCTGGAGGAGATCGGGTGCGTGGCGGTCATGCCGCTCGCGTCGCTCATCGGATCGGGCATGGGAATCCTCAACCCCTGGAACCTGCAGATCATCCTCGACCGCGCCAAGGTGCCGGTGCTGGTCGATGCCGGCATCGGAACGGCATCCGACGCCGCGGTCGCGATGGAACTGGGTTGCGACGGCGTGCTCATGAACACGGCCATCGCCAAGGCCCGGGATCCCGTCCGCATGGGGCGCGCGATGAAGCTCGCCGTCGAGGCGGGCCGGGAAGCCTGGCTCGCGGGACGAATGGACAGGAAGCCCTACCGGGCCTCCGCCAGTTCCCCGGCCGAGGGACTGATCGGAAAGACCGCATAGCACGCGGCCGGCCGAAAGGTCAGTCGCCCTCGCCGCGGAACTGCGATCCGCGGCTCACGTAGAATCGCGCCATGGATTCGCACGTCCGATCGATCCGCAGTTTCGTGCTGCGCCAGGGGCGGTTCTCGCCGGGCCAGCAACGCGCCTTCGATGCCCTGATGCCGCGGTTCGGCGTACCGTTTTCGGGCGATTTTCTCGATTTCGAGGCGGCATTCGGCCGGAAATCCCCGACGATTCTCGAAATCGGCTTCGGCATGGGGGAAACCACCGCCCGAATCGCCGCCGAGAACCCCGGCAACAACTATCTCGCCGTCGAAGTGCACACACCGGGGGTGGGCGCCCTGCTCAAGCGCATCGATGAGCATGCGCTCACCAACACTCGCATTGTCCAGCACGACGCCGTCGAGGTGGTGAGATTCATGATTCGGCCGGAATCGCTGGCCGGCATCCACGTCTTCTTCCCGGACCCGTGGCCCAAGAAGCGGCATCACAAGCGCCGGTTGATCCAGCGCGATTTCGCCGAGCTTCTCGCGAGCCGCCTCGCACCCGGCGGCTACCTGCACGTGGCCACGGATTGGCAGGAATACGCCGAGCACATCGTGGCCACGCTGTCGGCCGTGCCCTCGCTGGCCAACCCCCATGGCGGGTTCGCCGTGCGGCCGGACACGCGCCCGGAGACCAAGTTCGAGCAGCGCGGCCGCCGGCTGGGGCACGCCTCGTGGGACATCATTGTCGGACGGCGGGCATCCAACCCGGGAGAATCCCCATGAACATCGATCCGAAATCCCGCAGGCGGGAAGATCGCCGCCGCCTGGTGCTGCGGCTGGCGGCGGCGGGCGCCCTGGGCGCTGGCGGACTGACGGGTGTCATCAGCCGGGCGCTGGCCAAGGGCGACTTGCCCCCCGGGGTGCATCAGCTGACCGGGACTGCGACCGTCAACGGCCGGCCGGCCCAGGTCGGCACTGCCGTGAGCCCCCGCGACAAGGTCGCGACCGGCGCCGGCAGCACCGCGATCCTCGTCATGAAGGACGATGCGTTCCTGGTGCGCCAGAACACGGCGCTCGAGTTCGGCGAATCCCGCGGCGCCCTCTCCCGCGTCCTCCTCCAGACCGGGCAGGTGCTGGCGGTGTTCGGGAAGAAGCCCGTGGAGATCCAGGCCAAGAACGCCACCGTCGGCATCCGCGGAACGGGCGCCTACATCGAGGTCGAGCCCGCCGAGATCTACCTCTGCCTGTGCTATGGCGAGGCGGACGTCGCCGCGCCGGGCATGGCGACCCAGCGCCTGAAAACGACGCACCACGAGCAACCCCTGCTGCTCGTGGAGTCGGGCGGTGGCGTGACAGCGCGGCCGGGCGGTTTCCGCAACCATACGGACGACGAACTGACGTTGCTGGAATCTCTCGTCGGGCGCGAGCCTCCCTTCGCCGGCAACCCTGACGCCAAACCCTACTTCGTGCCCGGGTAAGCCCAAAGCCCTATAGTTGAGTAGTTTACTCGGCTATTCGGAACCCCTATAATATCGGGTCCTTGAAAGCCGATTCCATGAACCAGCGGACCGATCGCGCCATCCCCGACGTGCAGGCCACCCCGGATGCGCGCCGGCTCGCCATCGACCGCGTCGGCATCAAGTCCATCCGGCACCCGATGCGCATCGCCGAGCGTGCCGGCGGCACCCAGCACACGGTCGCCACCTTCAGCATGTTCGTGGGCCTGCCGCACCAGTTCAAGGGCACCCACATGTCGCGCTTCGTGGAGATCCTCAATGCCCACGAACGCGAGATCACCGTGGACTCCTTCCGCGCCATGCTGCGCGAGGTCGTGCGCAAGCTCGAGGCGGAAACCGGCCGCATCGAGATGGGCTTTCCCTACTTCGTCGCGAAGAAGGCGCCCGTCTCGGGCGTGGAGAGCCTGCTCGACTACGAGGTCACATTCGTCGGCGAGATCGCCGAGGGCCGCGAGAAGTTCGCCATGAAGGTTCTGGTGCCGGTGACGAGCCTATGCCCCTGCTCCAAGAAGATATCGGCGTACGGCGCCCACAACCAGCGCTCCCACGTCACGGTCACGGCCCGAACGCACGGTTTCGTGTGGATCGAGGAGATCATCGACCTGGTGGAAAAGCTGGCCTCCAGCGAGCTCTACGGGCTGCTCAAGCGCCCGGACGAGAAGTACGTGACGGAACTCGCCTACGACAACCCCAAGTTCGTCGAGGACATGGTCCGCGACATCGCCGGGAAGCTCAACGAGGACTCCCGCATCGAGGCCTACGTGGTGGAATCGGAGAACTTCGAGTCCATCCACAACCACTCGGCCTACGCGATGATCCGCAAGAACTGGCCGGCCTGAGGGCCGCCGGCGAGCCTAGTAGCGCTTGGTGAGGGTGAGGTTCTCGCCCTCGCGGCGCATCTCCGTGCGGTTGAGGAAGCTCATGCCGAGCAGCGCGACCTCCGCGCCGGGCGAATCGTGCACGAGGGCGTCGACGCCCAGCAGCGTGAGGGTTCCCACGGACACGGAATCGAGCCGCACGCGATAGGCGAGGGCGCGCCCGTTGGCCGTCTGGATCACGGCGGGCTGTCCCTTGCGGAAGTCGATGCCGAGGCGCCGCGCGTCGCCGGCCGGCAGGCTCACGAGCGTCGCGCCGGTATCGATCATGAAGCGCACGCGCACGCCGTTGACCTGCCCCTCCGCCGTGAAATGGCCCTGCCCGTCGGCCGGCAGCGTCACGCTCTGCCGGGCGCCGGTGAGCGCCGCCGACTCGGCGTGCCGGCCGAGTTCCATCACCTCGCGCTTGCCGTCGATTTCCAGCGTCGCGGACTTCGAGTCGGCGGCGACCAGGACCACGCCCTCGGGGGTTTTCTGGCCCACGGAGAGCGTCCGGGGCGCGCCGCGATCGATGACCACCACGGCCTTGCCGGGAAAGAGCCCGATCACGTTCACCTCGACGGCGCGAGCCGGGACCGCCGCCACGAGCGCGGCCAACATAAAATGCCGGTGCATGCCTGGAGCCATCGCCCGATGAAACCCGTCGCCGTCTTTCGCCACGCCCCCACGGAAGGGCCCGGCTATTTTGCCACCTTCCTCGACGAGCGCCGCATCCCGTGGCGCCTCGTGAAGCTCGACGAGGGGGAGGCGGTGCCGCCGTCCGCGGAGCCTTTTGCGGGGCTGGGCTTCATGGGCGGGCCCATGAGCGTGAACGACGACCTGCCCTGGATGGCGCCGGTGCTCGCCCTCATCCGCGACGCCGTCGGCCGCGGCATCCCCGTCATCGGGCATTGTCTCGGCGGCCAGCTGCTGTCCAAGGCGCTCGGCGGAACGGTCGCCCGCAACCCCGTGAAGGAAATCGGGTGGAACCGCGTTCAGGTGGAAGACTCGCCCGAGGCCCGCGGCTGGTTGGGCGACGACGTGCGCGAGTTCACGACCTTCCAATGGCACGGGGAGACCTTCACGATTCCTCCCGGCGGGTCGCGCATCCTCAAGGGAGAGCACTGCCCCAACCAGGCCTACGTGGTCGACGGCCTGCACCTCGGGATGCAGTGCCACGTGGAAATGACGCCGGAACTCGTCCGTACGTGGTGCGAGACCGGGGCCGCCGAAGTGCGGGAAAGCCTCGCGAGCCCAGCGGTGCAGGCGGTCGGCACGATCGAGGCGGAGGCGGCCGAACGCCTGCCCCTGCTGACGGACACCGCCCGCAGGCTCTACGAACGCTGGATCCGGGGCCTCAAGTGAAAAAGGGGTCAGATCCCTTTTCCGCAATGACGGGCGGAAAAGGGATCTGACCCCTTTTTCAGTCACTCGCGGAAGTTCTGGTAGGAGAGCGGCACCTCGGTGACGCCGGCGCGCACCAGCGCGATGGCCTCCTGCAGCGTGTCGCGCTTGGCGCCGGAGACGCGCACGACCTCGCCCTGGATCGATGCGGTGACCTTGAGCTTCGAATCCTTGAGCATCTTCACGATCTTCTTGGCGAGATCCGTCTCGACGCCGTTGCGGACGGTGATCTTCTGCTTCATCTTGTCGCCGCCGATCCTCTCGGGGTTCTCGAGCTTGAGGAAGCGGAGGTCTACGCCGCGCTTGGCGAACTTGGCGTTGAGCACGTCGCGCACCTGCCCGAGCTTGAAGTCGTCGTCGGCAAACGCCGTGAGCTCGCGCTCCTTCTGCTCGATCCGCGCGTCGGAACCCTTGAAGTCGAAGCGGTTGGTGATCTCCTTGTTGGCCTGCTCGACGGCGTTCTTCACCTCGACCAGGTTGGCTTCTGAGACGATGTCGAAGGACGGCATGGGGGCCTCCCGGTTGGCGATGACGGTCTGGACGGCGGTATGCGGCGGCAATCCGCGGCTACTTGTCCACGCGGCCCAGCAGCAGGTATTCCATCAGCGCCTTCTGGGCGTGCATGCGGTTTTCCGCCTCGTCCCACACGACGCTCTGCGGGCCCTCGAGCACTTCGGCGGTCACTTCCTCGCCGCGATGGGCCGGCAGGCAGTGCATGAAGAGGGCGTCCTTGCGGGCGGCGGCCATCATCTCGGCGTCCACCGTGAAGGCCGCGAACGCGCTCTTGCGCGCGTCCGTCTCGTCCTCGAAGCCCATGCTCGTCCAGACGTCGGTGGTCACGAGGTCGGCGCCCCGGGTGGCCGCCAGCGGGTCGCCGAACATCTCGAGGTGCGTGCGCGGCACACCGGACGCGCGCGCCGCCTCCAGCTCGTAGCCGGGCGGGCTCGCCACGTTCAGCTTGAAGCCGAGGAGCGTCGCCGCCTGCAGCCACGTGTTGCACATGTTGTTGCTGTCGCCGATCCACGCCACGGTCCTTCCCGCGATCGGCCCGCGGTGCTCGACGTAGGTGTAGATGTCCGCCAGCACCTGGCACGGGTGGTACTCGTTGGTGAGCCCGTTGATCACCGGCACGCGCGAGTGGGCCGCGAAGCGCTCGATGATCGACTGCTCGTAGGTGCGGATCATCACGATGTCCACCATGCGCGACACCACTCGCGCGACGTCCTCGATGGGCTCGCCGCGGCCAAGTTGCGTGTCGCCCATGTTGAGCACGATGGAGGCGCCGCCGAGCTGGAACATGCCCGCCTCGAAGGACACGCGCGTGCGCGTGGAACTCTTCTCGAACACCATGGCGAGCATCCGGTCCACCAGGGGCTGGTAGGCCACGTAGCTCTTGAAGCGCTCCTTGATGACGCGCGTGCGCCGGAAGAGGTGCTCGACCTCCCCGGCCGTGAAGTCGGTGAACTGGAGGAAGTGCTTCATCGGGCTAGCCCGCGGCGGGGGCGGGCACCTCGGCGAGGAAAGCCTTCACCAGCGGCGCGAGGCGGGAGACGATTTCCCGCGCATCGGCATCGGTGAGCACGAGGGGCGGCAGCAGGCGAACCACCTTGTCGGCCGTCACGTTGATCACGAGCCCCGCCTCGAGGGCGCGCCGCACGAGGTCGCCGCAGGGGCGGTCGAGCTCGACGCCGATCATGAGCCCCATGCCGCGGACCTCCTTCACGCCGGCCACCCCGGCGAGCGCCTGGCGCAGGCCGTCCATGATCGCGCTACCCTGGCGCGCGGCATTGGCGATGAGGCCGTCGCGCTCGATGACCTCCAGCGTGACGAGCCCCGCCACCGACACCAGCGGACCGCCGCCGAACGTGGTGCCGTGGTTGCCGGGCTTGAAGACCTGCGCGGCGGCACCGCGCGCCAGGCACGCGCCGATGGGCACGCCGGAGGCGAGGCCCTTGGCCAGCGGCATCACGTCCGGGACGACGCCGGACCACTGGTGCGCGAACCACTTGCCGGTGCGCCCGATGCCGCTCTGCACCTCGTCGATCATCAGGAGCCACTGGCGGCGGTCGCAGATCTCGCGCAGCTTCCTCAGGTACGCCTCGTCCGCGACGTGAATGCCCCCCTCGCCCTGCAGCACCTCCATGAGAATGGCCACGACGGAAGAGTGGTTCTCGAGCCGCTCGATCGCGCCCGCGTCGTTGTAGGGCACGCGCAGGAACCCGCCCATGAGCGGCTCGAAACCGGCCTGCGCCTTTCGCGACCCCGTGGCCGACAGCGTGGCCAGCGTGCGGCCGTGCCACGCCTTCTCCATCACGATGATGGCCGGGTTCTCGACGCCGCGCTGGTGGCCGTACAGGCGCGCGATCTTGATGGCGCACTCGTTGGCCTCGGCGCCCGAATTGCAGAAGAACGCGTTGTCCATGCCGGCGATGGCGCAGACCTTCTCGGCGAGCCGCTCCTGCTCCGGCACGGTGAAGAGGTTCGACGTGTGGATCAGCTTCGCGGCCTGCTCGGCGATCGCCTTCGCCAGCACCGGATGGCCATGCCCCAGCCCGCTCACCGCGATCCCCGCCAGCGCGTCGAGGTAGCGTCGGCCCTCGGTGTCCCAGAGCCACGCGCCCTCGCCGCGCGCGAACGCCACCGGTTGGGGGGCATACGTCTTCATCAGGTGGGCGGATGTCATTGGCGCCTCGCAGAAACGATCACGGCGGCCTGGCAGCCGCCGTGGGTGGGGAGCGGACGATTATCGGCAAATTCCCCGGGGGTCGCAACCGCGCGGCATTCGTGGTCCCGTGCCAGTTACGTACCGTGTACGGGACGGGCGCGATAAAATCCGGCTTCGTCCCTCCACCCCGACCGTCGCGGAGCCCACCCCGCGACACACGCCATGTCCACCGCGCCCGCGGCCATCATCATCCAGGGAATCACGCGCAAGGGCCGGGCCTTTCGGCCGAGCGATTGGGCGGAGCGCCTGTGCGGCGTGCTGTCGACGTTCGGGGGCGACCAGCAGATGCGCTACTCCCCCTTCGTGCGGCCAATCCTCATGGACGGGGTGCGCTGCGTGTACGTGAAGGCGGACCTGCGCGCCGTCGAGCCGCGGGCGTACCGGTTCCTGCTCGACTTCGCGAACGACAACGAACTGGTGGTGATCGACCCGACGCAACTCGCGGCGTCGGCGGAGTACTGCCCGGTGCCGGGCGCGTCGATCGAGCCCCGGGAGCGATAGCCCCGGGGCGCGCAAGTCCCTAGGCGGTGCGGCCCGTGAGGGCCTTGACCTGCTGGGCGAGGCGGCTCTTGTGGCGCGACGCCTTGTTCTTGTGGATGATCTTCTTGTCCGCGATCCGGTCGATCGTGGAAACGTTGGCGTCGAAGGCGGCCTGCGCGGCCTTGCCGTCGCCGGCCGCAATCGCCGTCTTCACCTTCTTGATCGCGGTGCGAAGGGTGGTGCGAAGGCCCATGTTGGCGGTGCGCTGCTTGCTCGCCTGCTTGGCACGCTTCGCGGCCTGCTTGGAATTGGCCATGACGGAGGTCCTGGAAAGTGACGGGTTTCAAAAACGAAGCCTGATATTATACAGCGCTTGTCCTGTCAAAACAAAGCCCTAGGCCAACGCCCCCCTTTCCGGCCTTTCCGGCGCCGCCACCCATGAATCTGCTGAAGGCCGCCGCCTCGGTCAGCGCCATGACGCTGCTGTCGCGCATCACGGGCTTCGTGCGCGACACGCTGCTCGCCATCGCCTTCGGCGCCGGCTTCGCCATGGACGCCTTCGTGGTGGCCTTCCGCATCCCCAACCTGCTGCGTCGCCTGTTCGCGGAAGGCGCCTTCTCGCAGGCCTTCGTGCCGATCCTCGGGGAATACAAGCAGAAGCAGGGACACGACGCGACGCGGGCGCTGGCCGCACGCGTCCTGGGGTCGCTTTCGGTCGCCCTTCTGGTGGCGACAGTGATCGGCATCGTCGCCGCGCCCCTGCTGGTTTACGCGAGCGCTTGGGGCTTCGCCAAGGACGCGGACAAGTTCGCCCTCACCGTGACAATGCTGCGGATCTGCTTCCCGTACATCCTCTTCATCTCGCTCACCAGCTTCGCCGCCGGCATCCTCAACACCTACGGGTCGTTCAAGGCGCCAGCGTTCACGCCGGTGCTGCTCAACCTTTCCTTCATCGGCTTCGCGCTGTTCGCGTCGCCGCATTTCGAGCGGCCGATCCTCGCGCTGGCGTGGGCCGTGTTCGCGGGGGGCATCCTCCAGCTCGCCTTCCAGATCCCGTTCCTGCTGCGCATCCGCATGCTGCCGGCCCCGAAGTGGGACCCGAAGGACGAAGGCGTGCTGCGTGTCCTGAAGCTCATGGCGCCGGCGGCGCTCGGCGTCTCGGTCGCGCAGGTGAGTCTCGTCATCAATACCCACATCGCCTCGTGGCTGGGCGACGGGCCGGTCTCGTGGCTCTACTACGCCGACCGCCTGATGGAGTTCCCGTCGGCGCTGCTCGGCGTGGCGCTCGGGACGGTGCTCCTCCCTTCCCTGGTCAAATTTCACAGCAACAACGACCCCGAGGCCTATTCGCGCCTTCTCGATTGGGGCATGCGTCTCACCCTGCTGCTGGCGCTGCCGGCCGCCGTGGGGCTCGCCCTGCTGGCCGTGCCGCTGGTGGCAACCCTCTTCTGGCACGGCGAGTTCACGCGCCACGACGTGCTGATGACGCGGGCGGCGCTCGTCGCCTACGCCATCGGGCTCGCCGGCATCATCCTCGTGAAGATCCTGGCGCCCGGGTTCTATGCCCGCCAGAACATCCGCACGCCGGTGAAGGTCGCCCTCGCGACGCTGGCCGTGACGCAGCTGGCGAACCTCGCGCTCGTGCCGTGGCTGCGCCACGCGGGGCTCGCCGCGGCGATCTCCGTGGGGGCCTGCTTCAACGCCGCCTGGCTGTGGCACCTCACCCGGCGAACGGGCGCTTGGAAGCCGACCCCCGATTGGGGTGCGTTCCTCCTCAAGGTGATGGTCGCGCTTTACATGATGGGCGGCGTGATCTGGTACGGCATGGGGTCGGAATCCTCGTGGTTCGCGATCCCCGCCGCGACCCGGGCACTCAAGCTCGCCGCCGTGGTCATCGGCGCCATGGCCGCCTACTTCGCGACGCTCTGGCTGCTGGGCTTCCGCCTGCGCCAGTTCACCCGCCACGCATGAGCCTTTCCGTCATCCGCGACCCGCGACCCGGCGCTCCCGACGCCGTGCTGGCCATCGGCAGCTTCGACGGCGTGCACCGGGGACACCAGGCGCTCCTCAAGCGCGTGGTGGACGAGGCGGCGGAACTCGGCATCGCGCCCGCCGTCCTCACCTTCGAGCCCTTGCCCCGCGAGCTGCTCTTCCCGGACCGCGCGCCCCCACGGCTCTCGACGCTCTCCGCGAAGCTGCACGCCTTTGCGGCCGCCGGCATCCGGATCGCCTACGTCTGCCGTTTCACGCGCGCCTTTGCCGCCCTCTCGCCCGATGATTTCGCCGACCGCCTCCGCCTGTTGCACGGCGCGCGGCGGGTGCTGGTGGGCAGGGACTTCCGCTTCGGCGCCCGGCGCGCCGGCGACGTCGACGTGCTGAAGGCGCACGGCGCGCGGCTGGGCTACGAGGTGGAGCACATCGCCACGGTCGAGGACGGCACCGGCCGCGTCTCCAGCACGCGCATCCGCGAGGCGCTGTCGGCCGGCGACCTCGACCATGCCGCCCGGCTTCTGGGCCGGCCCTATGCCATCTGCGGCCGCGTCGTCCACGGCGCCAAGCTCGGGCGGAACCTGGGCTATCCCACCGCCAACCTCGGCCTTCCCCCGGGCCGGCCGGTGATGACGGGCGTCTTTGCGATAAGATGCGGCGGTGCGGCAACTCGCGGACTCGAGGGAGTGGCGAGCCTGGGTTACAAGCCGGTCGTTGCCAAGGACGGCCCGGCGACCCTGGAAGCCTTCCTCTTCGATTTCTCCGGCGACCTCTACGGGCGCCGCCTTTCCATCGAGTTCCTGAAGAAGCTGCGCGACGAGGAGAAGTACGCCTCGATCGACGCGCTGGTGGCGCAGATCCGCCGGGATTGCGACGCGGCGCGGGCCTACTTCCGCGAAACGGGGACATGATGGGAAACGACGCCAAGACCGACTACAAGCAGACCCTAAACCTGCCCGACACGCCCTTCCCCATGCGGGGCGACCTCGCGAAGCGCGAGCCCGGCTGGGTAAAGGCGTGGCAGGAGAAGGGCCTCTACAGCCGCATCCGCGAGGCCTGCAAGGGCCGGCCCCTGTTCGTGCTGCACGATGGGCCGCCCTATGCCAACGGCGACATCCACATCGGGCACGCGGTGAACAAGGTGCTGAAGGACGTCGTCGTGAAGTCCAAGACGATGGCCGGCTTCGACGCCCCTTACACGCCCGGCTGGGACTGCCACGGGCTGCCCATCGAGCACCAGATCGAGAAGAAGCACGGCCGCCACCTCGAGCCCAACAAGGCGCGCAGCCTGTGCCGCGAGTACGCCGCCGAGCAGATCGAGCGGCAGAAGGCGGACTTCCAGCGCCTCGGCGTTCTGGGGAACTGGGACCACCCCTACAAGACGATGGATTTCGCCACCGAGGCGGACGAGATCCGGGCCCTGGGCCGCATCTGGAAGCAGGGGCTGCTCTACCGGGGACTCAAGCCGGTGAACTGGTGCATCGAATGCGGCTCCGCGCTCGCGGAGGCCGAAGTCGAGTACGAGGACAAGACCTCGTCCGCGATCGATGTCGCATTCGTCGCGGCGGACGAGGCGGTGTTCGCGAAGGCGCTCGGCCTCGCGGCACCCATCGCCGCGCGCGCCGTGATCTGGACCACGACCCCGTGGACGCTGCCCGGCAACCAGGGCCTCGCCGTCCACCCGGATCACACCTATGAGCTGGTCGACACCGAAAAGGGCCCCCTGCTCCTCGTCGCCGAGCTGCGCGAGTCCAGCCTCGAGCGCCACGGCCTCGAAGCGAAAGGCGTTCTCGGACGCGTGCCGGGAACGAAGCTCGAAGGGCTCCTCTTCCGCCATCCGCTGGAGCCCCGCAACGTCCCCGTGATCCTCGGCGACCACGTCACGCTCGAAGCCGGCACGGGCATCGTGCACACCGCCCCCGCGCACGGCGTGGAGGACTTCATCGTCGGCGCGAAGTACCGGCTGCCGGTGGATCAGCCGGTCGACGACCGCGGCCGCTTCAAGGAATCGGTGCCGCACTTCGCCGGGCTGGGCGTGCGCGAGGCCGAAAAGCCCATCCTCGAACACCTGCAGGCGAGCGGTGCGCTGCTGAAGAACGAGCCCTTCCGCCACAGCTACCCGCATTGCTGGCGCCACAAGACCCCGATCATCTTTCGCGCGACCACGCAGTGGTTCATCGGCATGGATGCGCCTTCGGCCTCGGGCATGGACCAGCCAGGCAAAGACGGCCGATCGCTGCGCGAGACGGCGCTGCACGCCGTCGCGAACACGACCTTCTACCCGTCCTGGGGGCGCTCGCGCATCGAGGCGATGATCGCCAACCGCCCGGACTGGACGCTTTCCCGCCAGCGCAACTGGGGCGTGCCGCTGCCTTTCTTCCTCGACCGCGAATCGGACGACCTGCACCCCGAGACCGAACGGTTGCTGGAGGAGGCGGCCGTCCGCGTCTCCAAAGGCGGCGTGGAGGCTTGGTTCGCCGCCGCCTGCGAGGACTTCGGCGTCGACCCGGCGAAGTACCACAAGATCACCGACACGGTGGACGTGTGGTTCGACTCCGGCACCACGCACTTCTCGGTGCTGCGCGGACTCGAAGGCCAGAAGTGGCCCGCCGACCTGTACCTGGAAGGCTCCGACCAGCACCGCGGCTGGTTCCAGTCGAGCCTGCTCACCAGTTGCGCCATGGACGGGCGCGCGCCCTACGACTCCCTGCTGACGCACGGTTTCGTCGTGGACGGGCAGGGCCGCAAGATGTCCAAGTCGCTGGGCAACGTCATCGCCCCGCAGAAGGTGTCCGACACCCTCGGCGCCGAGATCATCCGCCTGTGGGTGGCCTCCGCGGACTATTCCGGCGAGCTCTACATTTCCGACGAGATCCTCAAGCGCGTCGTGGAAAGCTACCGGCGCATCCGCAACACGCTGCGCTTCCTCCTCGCCAACACGGCCGACTTCGACGCGGCCAGGGACCTCCTGCCCCCGGAGCGCTGGGCGGAGATCGACCGCTACGCGTTGGCCATGACCCGCGAGATGGCGCAGGCCTGCAAGGCGGACTACTCGCGCTTCGAATTCCACCTCGTCACGCAGCGCCTGCAGACCTTCTGCTCCGAGGACCTCGGCGGCTTCTACCTCGACATCCTCAAGGACCGCCTCTACACCTGCGGCCGCGACTCGACGCCCCGCCGCGCGGCGCAGTCGGCGCTGCACCACATCACGCAGATCGTGCTGCGACTGATGGCCCCCATTCTCTCCTTCACCGCGGAGGAGGCGTGGGCCGTTCTTCACCCTGGGCAAGAGGAGAGCGTGTTCTTCCATGCGTGGGACGGCGTGCTGCCGGACGCGCAGGGCGAGGATGCCCTCCTGGCCAAGTGGCGCCGCCTCCGCGAGATCCGCGCCCTCGTGCAGAAGCAGCTCGAGGACCTGCGCCAGTCGGGCGGCATCGGCTCCTCGCTGCAGGCCGAAGTCGAAATCGCCGCACCCGAGGGAGACCGTGCCCTGCTGGAGAGCCTCGGGGAGGACCTGCGCTTCGTCCTCATCACCTCGACCGCGTCGGTCGGGGCAGGCGGGTCGCTGGCCATCCGCGTGACGGCCAGCCCGCACGCGAAGTGCGACCGCTGCTGGCACTATCGCGAGGACGTGGGTGCCGACCCGCGCCACGGGACCCTCTGCGGCCGCTGCGTCTCAAACGTCGAGGGGCCGGGCGAGGCGAGACACCATGCTTGAGGCGGCGTACCCGCCGTGGTGGCGCTGGCTGTTCCTGTCCGCCGGCGTCGCCGCGCTCGACCTCGCCACCAAGGCCTGGATCAGCAGCGCCTTCAGGCTGGGCGAAACCCACGTGATCACGCCCTTCTTCAACCTGGTGCTGTGGCACAACCCCGGGGCCGCGTTCAGCTTCCTCGCGGGCGCGGGCGGCTGGCAGCGCTGGTTCTTCGTCGGCGTGACCGTCGCGGTCACGCTTGTGCTGCTCGCGATGCTCAGGAAGAGTCCGGGAAATACCCTCCTGTGCGCGGCGTTGGCGCTGGTCCTCGGCGGTGCCATGGGCAACCTGTGGGACCGCGTCACGCTGGGCTACGTCGTCGACTTCATCCAGCTGCACGCCGCCGGATACTATTGGCCGGCCTTCAACGTCGCCGACTCGGCGATCACGGTGGGCGTGGCGCTCCTGCTGTGGGATGGCGTCCGCGAGTCCCGCGGGGACCGCACTCCCCATGCGCATACCCGGGACCATCAGAAAGGGACCTGACATGACCGACTCCATGGATGTCGTGCTGGCCAAGCCGCGCGGCTTCTGCGCCGGCGTCGACCGCGCCATCGCGATCGTCGAGCGCGCCCTCGAGATGCACGGCGCGCCGATCTACGTGCGCCACGAGATCGTGCACAACAAGTACGTGGTCGACGACCTGCGGGCGAAGGGGGCGGTCTTCGTGGAGGAACTGGCGGAGGTGCCGTCCGGCGGCACGGTCATCTTCTCCGCGCACGGGGTGGCGCTGAGCGTGCGGGAGGAAGCCGAGAAGCGCGGGCTGCGCGTCTTCGACGCCACCTGCCCGCTGGTGACCAAGGTGCACGTCGAGGTCTCGAAGATGCGGGAACAGGGGCGCGAGGTGGTCATGATCGGGCACCTCGGGCACCCTGAAGCCGAGGGAACCATGGGCCAGGCCGAAGAGGGCATGTACCTCGTCGAGACCGAGGAGGACGTGGCGAAACTGGCCGTGAAGAACCCGGGAAACCTCGCTTACGTGACGCAGACGACCCTCTCGATGGATGATGCGGCGCGCATCGTGGCGGCGCTAAAGGCGCGCTTTCCCGGCATTCACGGCCCGAAGAAGGACGACATCTGCTACGCCACGCAGAACCGGCAGGATGCGGTGAAGTTCATGGCGCCGCGCTGCGACGTGGTGATCGTCGTGGGTTCGCCCAACAGCTCAAATTCCAACCGGCTGCGGGAGGTGGCGGAGAACCTCGGGCGGCGGGCCTATCTCGTGGATTCGGCGGACGAGATCAAGGAGGAATGGCTGGCAGGGGCGAAGACGATCGGCGTGACGGCGGGGGCGTCGGCGCCGGAGGTGCTCGTTCAGGAGGTCATTGCCGCGCTTCAGCAAAGAGGCGCCGCGCGTGTGCGCGAACTGGAGGGGATCGAGGAGAACGTGACCTTCCCACTGCCGAAATCCATTAGCAAGGCCGAGTGATCAGAGCAACCGGATCACGCTTTTACGGATCCTAGGAAGCTCATTCTCGACAACGTTCCAAACGATATCCAGCCTGACCGCAAAGTAGCCGTGAATCAGGCGGTCGCGAGTCGCCGCCATCGCCCGCCAAGGCACATCGGGCGATTGCGCCTTTGCCTCAGCCGAAACTTGCTTGGCCGCCTCGCCAATAATCTCCAACTGACGCATGACGGCACTTTGCGTCTTTTCGTCGACGAGGAAAGCGGCACGACCATCAACCGCGAAGCTCTCGATGCGCTGGATCGCATCGAGGATGTGCGTGAGATAAAGGCGATCTCGAGAGGTCAAATCGGGCGAGCTTCGGCGAGGATTCTTGCCTTGAGAGACGGGTGCAGTTCGTCCTCCGTAGCGACGTCAACAGGCACGCCGAGGGCGTCTTCCATCTCCAGCTCGAGGCTGATGACGCCAAAAAGGCTGATGTCCGGCGGCAAATCAATGAGCAGATCGAGGTCGCTTCCATCGGCGTCCTCGCCTCGGACCGTCGATCCGAACACCCGCAGATTCCCCGCGCCGCGCGCCGCAGCGATGGCGCTCAACCTATCTCGATGCCTAGCCAATGCTTCGGAGGGTCGCATGTCCGGAATTCTCGCAGAAATGTCAATGGATGGCACTGGGGCGACCCTCCCGCGATGGGGTCCCGGCTGCGGACACGATCCTGATCGACCACTGCGGGCACCCTAAAGCCGAGGGAACCATGGGCCAGGCCGAAGAGGGCATGTACCTCGTCGAGACCGAGGAGGACGTGGCGAAGTTGATGGTGAAAAACCCGGACAACCTCGCCTACGTGACCCAGACGACGCTTTCCATGGACGACGCGGCACGCATCGTGGCGGCGCTCAAGGCCCGCTTTCCCGGCATCCATGGCCCGAAGAAGGACGACATCTGCTACGCCACGCAAAACCGGCAGGATGCGGTG
>Ga0114939_10000096_pt1:0-70000 | contig 72083 bp, 68 predicted proteins | sample AshMeaCrysSpring_FD_87196 | JGI IMG/M metagenome (GOLD analysis project Ga0114939, IMG submission 87196) | Groundwater microbial communities from Big Spring, Nevada to study Microbial Dark Matter (Phase II) - Ash Meadows Crystal Spring | ecosystem: Environmental > Aquatic > Deep...
GGTAGCAACCAGTGAGACCGGCCGGTTTCTCACCGGCCGGTCAATGCAGATCGCCCATCGATGCCGGACGGTGTCTACCGGATCAGTCTTCGAGGAACGAGCGCAGCTGCTCGCTGCGACTCGGGTGACGAAGCTTGCGCAGCGCCTTCGCCTCGATCTGGCGGATGCGCTCGCGCGTGACGTCGAACTGCTTGCCGACCTCCTCGAGCGTGTGGTCCGTCGTCATGTCGATGCCGAAGCGCATGCGCAGCACCTTTGCCTCGCGCGGCGTGAGCCCGGCGAGCACAGAGTGCGTGGTCTCGCGCAGCGACTGCGTCGTCGCCGACTCGATCGGTGACTCGACCGAGGTGTCCTCGATGAAGTCGCCCAGATGCGAATCCTCGTCGTCGCCGATCGGGGTCTCCATGGAGATCGGCTCCTTCGCGATCTTGAGCACCTTGCGGACCTTGTCCTCGGGCATCTCCATGCGCACCGCGAGTTCCTCCGGCGTCGGCTCGCGGCCCATCTCTTGCAGCATCTGCCGAGAGATTCGGTTCAGCTTGTTGATGGTCTCGATCATGTGAACCGGGATGCGGATGGTCCGCGCCTGGTCGGCGATCGAGCGGGTGATCGCCTGGCGGATCCACCACGTCGCGTAGGTCGAGAACTTGTAGCCGCGGCGGTACTCGAACTTGTCCACCGCCTTCATCAGGCCGATGTTGCCTTCCTGGATGAGGTCCAGGAACTGCAGGCCGCGGTTCGTGTACTTCTTGGCGATCGAAATGACGAGGCGCAGGTTCGCCTCGACCATCTCCTTCTTCGCGCGGCGCGCCTGCGCCTCGCCGACCGCGATCTCGCGGTTGATCTCCTTGACCTCGTTGATCGTGAGATGCGTACGCTTCTCGATGTCACGCAGCTTGAGCTGGTGCTTCTCGATCGCCTCGCGCATGCGACCCAGCGCTGCGGAGTGCTTGCGCTTGGCGCGAACGTGCTTGTCGAGCCAGTGGAGGTTGGTCTCGTTACGCGGGAAGGTCTCGATGAAGTCCGAGCGTGGCATGCCTGCGTCGCGCACGCACAGCTGCATCACCCCTTTCTCGATGGAGCGGACCTCATTCAGGTGGCTGCGCAGCTGCCCGATCAGCTGGTCGAACATCTTTGGCGCGAGCTTCAGTTCCATCAGCTCGTCGGCGAGCTTCTTGCGAAGCTTGGCGGTGCGCGGGTCTCGGCCGCCCTTGTCGTCGAGGGCTTTGAGCGTCTGCGCGTAGACCTTGGCGATCGACGCGAAGCGGCGTGCCGCTTCCTCGGGATCGGGGCCGGTGTCGACGGCTTCCTCCTCCTCGCTGCCTTCCTCGTCCTCTTCGCCCTCGAGTTCTTCCTTTGCAGCTGCAGCCAGCTTCGGGTTCACCGGCTCTGCGATCACGTCCGGCGCGTTGGGATCCACGAAGCCGACGATGATGTCGGCGAGTCGGCCCTGGCCACCTTTGACCGGCTCGTAGGTGCGCAGCATCAGCTCAAAGGTCGGCGGATAGGCTGCAAGCGCGCGGCGCACGGAATCGAGACCTTCCTCGATGCGTCGGGCGATTGCGATTTCGCCCTCGCGCGTGAGGAGCTCGACCGTGCCCATCTCCCGCATGTACATGCGCACCGGGTCGGTGGTGCGGCCGAACTCGGCATCGACCGTAGTGGCGAGCGCGGCGGCGGCTTCCTCGGCTGCCTCCTCGTCTGCCACGACAGGTTCCCGCAGCAGCAGCGACTCTGCATCCGGTGCCTTCTCGTACACCGGGATGCCCATGTCGTTGATCATCTGGACGATGTCTTCGATCTGCTCCGGATCGACGATTTCGGAGGGCAGGTGATCGTTGACCTCGGCATAGGTCAGGAAGCCCTGTTCCTTCCCACGGCCGATCAGCAGCTTCAGCTGAGACTGGCGGTCCTCCGGGCTCGAGGTCGGAGCGGCCGCGGCCTCGATCCGCTCGGCAGCGCCCTTGGCCTCCTTGCCAGCCTTTCGGGAGCGCTCGACCTTGACGGTCGGCAGGGTAACGACACTGGCCTGAGACGCCTTCGCGGCCTTCTGCGGCTGCGGCTTGCCGGCCGGCGCAGGTACGTTCCTGCCGGTCCGAGCGTGCTTCGTTTCGGGGGTCTTGACCGGTGCCTTCGGCGCCGCCTTGGCTACCGGGCGCGGCGAGACCGGCAAGCGTGCCGGGGCAGCGGGTTTTCGAGCCGCCTTGGGGGCGGCTTTCTGCGCTCTGGCCGTCGACCGAGCAGGTTTGGCTTTTGCGGCTGCCTTGGCGGGCCGCTTCGCTGCGACCTTTGGGGCCGGGGCCTTGCGCGTCGGGGCTTTCTTGGCCGGCTTGCGTACCGTCTTGCTCAAGATGGGCGCCTCAAGAATAGTAGGGTGGATAAAAGAGCGGAATTGTAGCACATCCGCCGCCCCGCTCTGGTTCCTACTTCGGCGCCGGCGATCGGGCGGATTGGGCGCGGGCGCGGAGCAGTCCCTGCAACTCGGCCTTTTCTGCCGGCGTGAGGGGCTCGCCCCGCGCCTTCTGCTCGAGCTCCTGCAGGCGGCTGAAATGGTGTTCAGTTACCAGCCCTCCGAGCGCTGAGCTGATCTCGGCGGCCGCGGCCATGGCGTCTGGCACCAGGCATTCGGTTGCGGCCAGCTTCGCGAGGTGCGGGTACTCCGGGCGTCCGCGCCAACGCTCCAGCAGCGCTCCGGTGGTTGCGACCGGGTCCTCTCTCAGCTGCGCGAGCAACTCGAGCAGCAGTGGTACCCCCGGTCGGTCGACTCCCTCGAGGTCTTCGCGCACCGGTACGGCGGCACCCGCCGCGGGAAAGTGCACAAGCAGGCTGACCGCCTGGCGGACGAGGTTGCCGCGGCCCGCGGGGCCCGCGGCGGGCAGGCGCGCAGGCTCGATCCGCAGGCGGTCCGCCCGCGGCCCGGGTGCGGGAGCGCCCGAATCCAGAAGCTCAGCGAGCCGGCCGGCCGGCATCCGAACCACTTCGGCAAGCTGCGCGACCAGCAGCTCTCGATAGACGTCGGAGGGGATGCGGCGCAGGAGGGGGCGCACGAGCTCAACCAGCTTCGCTCGCCCGTCCACGCTCGCGAGGTCCGCACGCGACGAAAGCTCACGGATCAGGTAGTCCGACAGCGGCCAGGCGTCCGCAAGGCGCGCCTCAAAGCCCGCGGCACCTTCCTCGCGCACCAGGGAGTCGGGATCGTGCCCTTCCGGGAGGAACAGAAAACGGACCTGACGACCCTGCTTGACCTCACCGACGGAGTTCTCGAGCGCGCGCCATGCGGCGGCACGGCCGGCGCGGTCGCCGTCGAAGCAGAATACGACCTCGCCCACCAGGCGAAAGATTCGCTGCAGGTGCTCTGGGGTCGTCGCCGTCCCCAGCGTCGCCACCGCGTAGCTGACGCCGGCCTGGTGCAGGCTCACCACGTCCATGTAGCCCTCGACCACCAGCAGGCGCTTCAGGGTGCGTGTCGCCTGCCGCGCCTCGAACAGGCCGTAAAGCTCGCGGCCCTTGTGGAACAGCTCGGTCTCGGGCGAGTTCAGGTACTTGGGTTCGCCCTGGTCGAGTACCCGCCCGCCGAAGCCGATCGTGCGGCCGCGCGTGTCGCGGATCGGGAACATCACGCGATCGCGGAAACGGTCGTAGAAACCGGGTGTGGTGCCGCGCTCGGCGTCGGGCTGACGCTCGATGACGAGGCCGGCGCGCATCAGCACCTGACGCTCGTCGTCGGTGGTTCCGTAGCGATCGAGGAGACCGTCCCAGCGTGGCGGGGCGTATCCGATACCGAAGCGCTGGATGATCTCGGCGGCGAGACCGCGCTTCTCGAGGTACTCGCGGGCCCGAGCCTCGCCCGACAGGGATTGCCTGAAATAGAGTCCCGCGCGCTCCAGCGAGACGTACAACTCATCGTGGGGTTGCTGCAGTGCTGCGGTGCCACCCTCCCGAGGTACCTCGAGCCCCGCACGCGCGGCGAGGTCCTCGACGGCCTCGACGAAACTAGAATGGTCGTACTCCATCAGGAAGCCGACCGCCGTGCCGTGCGCCCCGCAGCCGAAGCAGTGGTAGAACTGCTTCTCCGGGCTCACCCAGAACGACGGGGTCTTCTCGTCGTGGAAAGGGCAGCAGGCCTTGTATTCGCGACCGGCGCGCTTCAGTTGCACACGGCCGCCGATGACTTCGACGATGTCGGTGCGTGCGATCAGCTCGTCGATGAAATGTTGCGGGATGCGGCCAGCCACGGTGCAGAGCCTGTTACGGCGATGGGAGCCCCGATAGTGGGGGCGCGTGAACGACGCGGCAAGGCAGCCGCCGCCGCGCGAACATGCGACCGCTGCGATGCCGGCGTGACGACACTGGCCGCTGCACGGGCCCGCTGGCCGTGCGTGCCCCGGAGCCCGTGGGCATGGCGGGGGAAATCGTCGGGTCCACCGACCGGCGCGAAGCAGCTCAGCCGGAGAGCGCAGCCTTGATCCGTGCGCTCACCGCGCCCATGTCGGCGCGGCCCGCAGCCTTTGCCTTCACGGCGCCCATGACCTTGCCCATGTCCTTGACCGAGGAGGCGCCCGTCGCGGCAATGGCGTCCCGCACGATCGCTTCGATCTCGGCGTCCGAGAGCTGCGCGGGCAGGTACGACTGCAGCAGGACGATCTCGGTCTGTTCCTTGGCGGCAAGGTCGGTGCGGCCACCCTGCTCGAACTGGGCGATCGACTCCTTGCGCTGCTTGACCATCTTCTCGAGTACCGCGATCACCTGGGCGTCGTCGAGCACGATGCGCTCGTCGACCTCACGCTGCTTGATCGCGGCCTGCACCATGCGGATGGTCGAGAGGCGCTCCTTTTCGGAGGCCCGCATGGCGGCCTTCATGTCCTCGGTGATGCGCTCCTTGAGCGTCACGGGACCGGGAATCAGTAGTTTCGGGCGCGCGGGGCGGAGAAATCGCGCATGCCGCGCTTCTGGTGACGCTTCACCGCGGCGGCCTTCTTGCGTTTCCGTTCCTGGGTGGGCTTTTCGTAGAATTCGCGACGCCGCAGCTCGGTGAGCACACCAGCCTTCTCGCAGGCACGCTTGAACCGGCGCAGGGCGGCATCGAAATATTCATTCTCACGAATGCGGACGCTGGGCATCGCAACCTCGTCGAGGGTCTGTGCTGGTCGACCGGCCACGACCCGAAGGACGTAATGCCGGCAAAAGGGCCGCGAATTTTAGTGACCCCCGGCAGGAATTGCAAAGCATGCGCGTGTTGGGCCTCGAGACCTCCTGCGACGAGACTGCGGTCGCCGTGTACGACGGCGAGGCGGGTCTGCTCGCCCACGAGGTCTACAGCCAGGTGGACCTGCACGCGACCTACGGCGGCGTGGTGCCGGAACTCGCATCTCGCGACCACCTTCGCAAGTTATTGCCGCTGCTCAGGAAAGTGCTTGATTCGGGCGGTGGCGCCGGGAGCCTCGGTGGTGTGGCGTACACGCGGGGACCGGGCCTCGTCGGCGCGCTGCTCGTCGGAGCCTCGGTGGCGCGCAGTCTTGCCTACGCCTGGCGGCTTCCGTGCCTCGGCGTGCACCACATGGAGGGCCACCTGCTGGCTCCGCTGCTGGAGCGGGATCCACCAGCATTTCCATTCGTGGCGCTGCTGGTCTCCGGCGGGCACACCCTGCTCGCGCGGGTCGAGGGCGTCGGCCGCTACGAGATTCTCGGGCAGTCGCTCGACGACGCCGCCGGCGAGGCATTCGACAAGACGGCCAAGCTCCTCGGGCTCGGGTACCCCGGCGGCCCGCAGCTCGCGGCCCTCGCCGAGCGTGGCCGTCCGGGCGTGTTCCGCTTCCCGCGGCCGCTCACCGAGCGGCCCGGCCTGGACTTCAGCTTCAGTGGCTTGAAGACGGCTGTCGTGGTCTCGATGCGGGATCGCGCTCTCGACGAGCAGACCCGCGCGGACGCCGCGCTCGCCTTCGAGGAAGCTGTGGTCGACACTCTGGTGATCAAGTGCGAGCGCGCCCTCGAGGCGACCGGCGCGCGGACACTGGTGGTCGCCGGGGGCGTGGGCGCGAACCGGCGACTGCGCGTCCGTGTGCGCGCAATGGGCGAAGCACGCGGTGTGAGGGTCGCCTATCCGCGCATCGAGTTCTGCACCGACAACGCGGCGATGATCGCGCTGCTCGGTCACCTGCGCCTCGCCGCGGGCCAGCGTGACGACCTCGCCGTGCGCGCCCGCGCCCGCTGGCCCATGGGTGAGCTCCTGGCTCCGGTCGGCACGATTTCGAGCTAGCGCGCCGCCGCAGGTCCGGTCACGATGCCGACCTCTGCCCGCGTAAGAGCATCCCCCATGGACGTCATCTTCCTCTCCGGTCTCACCACCGAGTGCATCATCGGCATCTGGGACTGGGAGCGCCGCGTCAAGCAGAAGATCGTGATCGACCTCGAGATGGCTGCCGACATCCGCAAGGCCGCCGCCTCCGATGCAATCGAGGACACGCTCGACTACAAGCGCGTCGCCAAGCGCCTGCTCGCCTTCGTGAGCGAGTCGCAGTTCCAGCTGGTGGAGACACTCACCGAGCGCATCGCGCACATCGTGGTCACCGAGTTCGACGTGCACTGGGTCAAGGTGCGGCTGAACAAGCAGGGCGCGATCCGCGGCTCGCGCGACGTGGGCATCCTCATCGAGCGGCGCCGCGAGGACTACGCGGGCGGGAAGAGCACCGCGTGACCAGGGTGCTGGTCGCTGCCGGGAGCAACGTGGAACCGCTCGGAAACCTGCGGCGTGCGCTAGACGCTCTCGTTGTGCATTACCCGACCCTGCGGACGTCCCGCGCATTCCGCAACCGCGCGGTGGGCTTCGAGGGCGAGGACTTCGTGAATCTCGTGATCGCCCTCGACACCGACGAGGACGTACACACGGTGATCGAGCGCCTGCACGAAGCCGAAGGGCTGTGTGGCCGCGCCCGCCTCGCGCCGAAGTGGGCGCCTCGCGCCATGGACCTCGACATCCTGCTCTACGGCGATCGGGTGTGCGAGGAGCCCGGTCTCACGTTGCCGCGACCGGACCTCGTGCGTCGCGCCTACATGCTCGGGCCCGCCGCGGAGCTCGAGCCGCGGATGCGTCACCCGACGCTCGGGGTTACGCTTGAGGACCTGTGGCGCGATTTTCCGCGGGACGCGCACGCGCTCTCGATCGTGGACCTCGGCTGGCCCGCGGCTGTGTCGCAGGGATGACGCACGCATGATCCCGGTCCGCGTGGTGGCCGCGTCTGACGGCCGCCGCCCCCCGGGCGCGACGCGCGGGCGCGTCGGGCCCGGTCCGTGCTCAGATACTGCGTCCGCCGTCGACCGCTATGATCTGCCCCGTCACGTAGGGTGCGTCCACGGCGAAGAAGTAGGCCGCGCGTGCGATGTCCTCCGGGGAGCCCGGACGCCGCAGTGCAGTCTTGGCGACGATTTCGTCCTTGAGCGATGCATCGAGGTCACGCTCCGGCCAGAGCACGGGACCGGGTGCGATACCGTTGACGCGCACCGCGGGGCCGAGTTCGCGCGCCAGCGATTTCGTCAGCATCACCAGCCCGGCCTTGGCGGCGCAGTAAACGGGGTGCGCCTTGAGCGGCCGCCTGCCGTGGATGTCCACCATGTTCAGAACGAGCCCGCGCGACGCGCGGAGCGCGGGCGCCGCGGCCTGAGACAGGAACACAGGAGCGCGCAGGTTAGTGCCAATCAGATCGTCGAACTGTGCCACGGTAATGCTGCCGACCGGCGTCGGATAGAAGCTCGAGGCATTGTTCACAAGCACGTCGAGCCGGCCGAAGCGCTCCAGCGCTGCAGAGACGACCTCGGGCAATCGCTCGACGTCGTGCAGGTCGCCGCGCACTGCGTGCGCCGAGTCCGGGCGACTCGACTGGAGTTCGGCTACCAGCGCATCGGCCGAGTCCCGCGAGCGGTGGTAGTGCACGACTACGTTGGCGCCGGCGGCATGCAGGCGGCGGCCGATTGCGGCGCCCAGGCGCTTGGCGCCTCCGGTGACGAGCACGCAGTGGTCGGCGAGGGGAAGCGGGTGGTCCATGGCCTTGGAGCGTTCTGCGCAGTGCGAATGGGCGTCGAGACGATACCGTGTGTCGTTCGCGGTGTCTCGCAGCGTGGATTCGAGTGACGAGCATGCCGCTCGACCTGCCTCCACTCACGCCCGTCGAGACCGAGCACTCGGCGCGCGTCGAGGAGCGGGTGCGCGCGGAAATCGCAGCTGCGGGCGGCTGGATCTCCTTCGCGCGCTACATGCGGCTCGCGCTGTACGAGCCGGGCCTCGGCTACTACAGCGCAGGCGCGCGCAAGTTCGGTGCGGCGGGCGACTTCGTCACGGCGCCCGAGGCGGCGCCAGTGTTCAGTCGCTGCCTCGGCGCCCAGTGCGAGGAGGTGCTGCGCGTGACCGGCGGCGACATTCTCGAACTCGGCGCAGGCTCCGGTGCGATGGCGGCAGAGGTGCTCGCAGAACTGGAGCGCCGCGATGCGCTGCCGCGTCGCTACCGCATTCTCGACCTCAGTGCCGATCTGCGCGAGCGACAGCGCGAGACCCTCGAGGCATCGGTGCCGCGACTGCTGGCGCGAGTCGAGTGGCTGGACCGCCTGCCGGAACAACATGTCGGAGTGATCGTCGCGAACGAAGTGCTCGACGCGATGCCGGTCGAGCGGTTCGTGATGCGTGGCGGCGAGGTCCTCGCCCAGGGGGTCTCCTGCAGCGCCGGCCGGCTGCAATGGTCCGACTCGCCTGCCCCGCCCGCGCTCGCCGCGGTCGTGCGGCGCATCGAGCGCGAGGTCGGCGCTGCGTGGCCCGAGGGCTATGCGTCGGAAGTCAATCTTGGCCTTGCAGACTGGCTCGCGTCGCTTGCATCGTCCCTCTCTCGGGGCGTAATGCTGTTCGTGGACTACGGCCTGCCGCGTCGCGAGTTCTATACGCCCGGGCGACGCGACGGAACGCTGCTCTGCCACTTCCGGCACCGCTTCCATGACGAACCGTTTGCGCGGCCCGGGTTGCAGGACATCACGGCGTGGGTGGACTTTACCGCCGTGGCCGAGTCCGCCGAGGCGGCGGCCCTGTCGGTCGCGGGCTACACAACCCAGGCGCATTTCCTGATCGGCAACGGGCTTGCAGGTTTCGTCGCGAACGTCGCCGACCTCGACGTGGCGAGCCGCGTGGCACTATCGCGCCAGGCAATGCTGCTCACGCTTCCGGGCGAGATGGGCGAACGCTTCAAGGTGATCGCGCTCACCAGGAACCACGACGCGCCGCTCGCCGGCTTCGCCGTGCGCGACCTGCGGCGCACCCTGTAGCCGATCAGGCCTGGTTCAGCGAGCGAATCGCCTCGATACGCGCGCTGCGCAGCCGCTCGGCAATGACCGGGCCCCGGTCGCGATCGAGGACCGCGGGGTCGAGCCGTACGCTCGCCGCCGCGCTGCGTGCCGCGCGCAGCTGAGAACCCTGCGTGTAGGGCATTGCCCGCAGCTCCGTCCCCCGGCCTCGTGCATCCGCTTCGCACGCGAGCAGGAAGCGCTCGAAGCGCTCGGGGCGCCGGAATGCGTCGGTGAACTCCAGCAGCTCGAGTACCGTGCCCGGGCGCTGCTCGGCAATCCGGTGCGCGCGGGCATGATGACGCGCGACCAGCACCGCGAGTTCGCGGTGATCGTTCGGGACGCGCAGTCGCTCCGACATGTGCTCGATCAGCTGCGCGCCGCTTTCCTCGTGCCCGAGGTGCCGGGGCCACTCCGTGCTCGGCGTGAGACCCTTGCCGACGTCGTGCACGAGCGCCGCGAAACGCACGCTCGTGTCGGCCGACAGTTCGGCGGCGACCTCGAGTACCTGCATGGTATGGAGGCCGGTGTCGATTTCCGGATGCCATCTCGGAGGCTGCGGAACGCCGAACAGCGCGTCGATCTCGGGAAACACCGCGGAGAGCGCGCCACAGCGGCGCAGCACCTCGAAGTACTCGGCGGGGCGGGACTCGCCGAGGGCGCGCTCGGTCTCGACCCAGACGCGCTCGGGCACGAGCGACGCCATCTCTCCCGAGGCGACGATCGCGTTCATGAGCACCAGGGTCTCGGCCGCAACGGAGAAGCCGAGCGGCGCAAACCGCGCCGCGAAGCGTGCCACCCGCAGCACGCGCAACGGGTCCTCGACAAAGGCCGGCGAGACGTGGCGCAGAACGCGCGCCTCGAGGTCGCGGCGCCCCCCGTACGGGTCGATGACCTCGCCCGCCATGGTCTGGGCCATCGCATTCACGGTGAGGTCGCGACGCGCGAGGTCCTCCTCGAGCGTGACGTCCGGCGAGAAGCGCGTCGCGAAGCCATAGTAGCCCGGTCCGGTCTTCCGCTCGGTACGCGCGAGCGCGTACTGTTCGCCGGTCTCGGGGTGCAGGAACACAGGAAAGTCCTTTCCGACCGGCCGGTAGCCGAGCGCGAGCAGCTGCTCCGGGGTTCCCCCCACGACGACGTAGTCGCGCTCGACGTGCGGCCGCTCGAGCAGGCGGTCGCGCACCGCGCCGCCGACGAGGTAGATGTCCATGGTGAGAATCGTAGCGGAAGCCTCCGCCGGGCGGAGGGTCGCGGCGCGCGCACTGGCCGCGGTCGGTGCAGCTGCGACACTGCTGTCGCTGCCGGGCTGCTACGTGCTGCAGGCCGCCGCGGGGCAGGGCGAGGTGATGGCGCGCAGCCGGCCGATCGCCGAGGTGATCGCCGATCCGGCGACGGGCGACGAGGTGCGCGAGCGGCTCGATCTCGCGGTCGCGGCACGCGAGTTCGCCGTCGGCGAGCTCGCGCTGCCGGACGCACGCAGCTACCGACGCTATGCAGACCTCGGCCGCCCCTACGCCGTGTGGAACGTGGTCGCGACGCCGGAGTTTTCGGTCGAGCCGCGACGCTGGTGCTTCCCGGTCGCAGGCTGCGTGTCGTATCGCGGCTACTTCGACGAGTCACGTGCCGACGCCGCGGCGCGACGGCTCGCGTCGCGCGGCGACGACGTCGCCGTCGGCGGCGTGGCGACCTACTCGACTCTCGGGCACCTGCCTGATCCGTTGTTCAACACCATGCTCGGCTGGCGCGACACGCGACTCGTCGGGACGATCTTCCACGAGCTGGCGCACGAGCGCCTGTACGTCGCGGGCGACAGCGAGTTCAACGAGGCCTTTGCGAGCGTCGTGGAGCGGGAGGGCGTACGCCTCTGGCTCGTGGCGCACGGCGAATCCGCGGAACTCGCGCGCTACCGCGCCAGCCTGGAACGCGAGGCGGAATTCGCGGCCTTGCTGCGATCGGCGCGGGAGCGTCTGCAGCGGCTGTACGACTCACCACTGCCACCCGCGGCGATGGCCCTCGAGAAGCAGCGCGAGTTCGGCCGCCTCAAGTTCGAGTACACCATGCTGCGCGCAAGCTGGAAGGGATATCCGGGCTACGACGCCTGGTTCGCACGCACGCTCAACAACGCGCAGCTCGCGGCCGCGGCGACCTACCACGACTGCGTGCCCGGACTCGAACGTGAGCTCGCGGCGGCGGGGTCGCTGCCGGAATTCTACGCGCGGGCGGAACGACTGGCCGGCCTGTCGCTGGCAGAGCGACATGCGACCGTCTGCAGCGACAACTCGCTTGGCTGAACCAGGGTCCCGCTCGGCCGGCGCGGCAGTCTGCGCGCCGCGCCGCTGCCGGAGGGATCAGCGGATCGGAATCACCAGGTTCGCGTTGCCGCGGCGGATCTGTACGACGAACGCCGCCGCGCCTTCGGTAGCGCGGCGGAACTCCGCGACGTTTGCGACCCGACCACGGCCGACCGCCACGATCACGTCGCTCGCGCGCAGGCCCCGCTGCGCCGCGGGACTGCCGTCTGCGACGGCGCGGATCAGTACGCCGCCACCCTGCGCGTCGACCAGATCGGCACCCTCGAGTCCGCTGTGCAGACCGCCGGGCCCGGCCTCGGGTCCCGATCCCGAGCCCGACTGCGCCGCCAGTTTGCTGTCGGCAATCACCGCCGTGACGCGCCGCGGCTTGCCGTCGCGCAGCAGCGACACGTCGACGCGGTCGCCCACGCTCAACAGTCCGATCGAGTTGCGCAGGGCGGAGGCGTCCTTGACCTGTTTGCCGTTGATCGCGGTGACGACGTCACCAGCGCGGATGCCAGCCTTTTCCGCAGCCGATCCTTCCACCACCTGCGAAACGAGGGCGCCCTGCACGTTGCCGAGCTCCATGCTCTCGGCGATGTCTGGCGTGAGTGTCTGGATGTTGACCCCCAGCACGCCGCGCTTCACCTCGCCGAACTTCTCGAGCTGCGCCATCACGGTTTTCATCATGTTGGCGGGGATCGCGAAGCCGATACCGATGTTGCCGCCGGTGCGCGAGAGAATCGCCGTGTTGATGCCGACGAGTTCGCCGTTGAGGTTTACGAGCGCGCCGCCGGAGTTGCCAGGGTTGATCGAGGCGTCCGTCTGGATGAAGTCCTCGTAGCCCTCCGGGTTGATTCCGGAACGGCCCAGGGCGCTTACGATTCCAGAGGTCACCGTATGGCCGAGACCGAAGGGATTGCCGATGGCGACCACGAAGTCGCCGACCTCGATGCGGTCCGAGTCGGCGAGCGGGATGGCCGTGAGGTTCGCGACCTTCACCTTGAGCAGGGCCACGTCGGAGCCCGGATCCTTGCCGACCACCGTGGCGTTGTGCGTGCGGTTGTCCAGCAGCGTCACCGTGATCTCGTCGGCGTTCTCGATGACGTGTGCGTTAGTGATGATGTAGCCCTGTTTCGCGTCCACGATTACGCCCGAGCCCGCGCTCTGGAACTGGCGTTGGCGTGGCGTGTTCGGGACGTCGAAGAATCGCCGGAAAAACGGGTCGCTGAGCAGCGGGTTCTGCTCCTGCACAGTGCCGCGAATCGCGATGTTGACCACGGCCGGAGAGATGCGCTTCACCATCGGTGCGAGCGACGGGACCGCCTTGTCGCCCACCTGGGCAGGCAGCTGGGCGGAGGCGAGCGGGGCCAGGGCGCAAAGCAGCGTCGCGGCGAGACTGTAGGTCAATTTCATTCTTGCGGATCCTGCGTGGTCGAGCGATGTTCGGCGGGCCGCGAGTCTAGCAATGGCGGCGGCCCGTTCCGGGCCACAACTGCTCGCAGCGACCCGGTGAGACCGATGGGGAGCCAAGCGAGTTCCCCGCTGCGAATCGCGGCTCGAAAGGGAGCCCGGGGCACCTCATGGCTCGTCCAGTGGGAAACTTGTGGATTTCCGGTGTTCCGAGGGTGGACACAAGATATTGTGTCTGTGCCTCGTCACGAGGGTTGACGTGAGCGTCGTTTCGCGCATTGTGGCGCGAGTGTTGCGGTCTCTTGTAAATTGTTGATTCGGATGAAATAAATCTTGCTGCGGCGCGACGAAAAAAGCAATTGACGGGCCGGATCGGTCTGCCTAGTCTTGTCGCCCTGGCCCAATATGTTGTGTCCGGCACGATGCGTTCGCGGGGGATCGCGGAACGGTCCGAGCCGGGCCGCAGGAGCCAGTCGGGTACTTGCCGCCAGGCGGAGTAGCGGGTGGCCGCCCGAAGAGGGGACCTGCATTTCGGCCTACAAAACAAAGTGAATCTGGAGCCGTTTCGTCGCAATGAGCACCGCCGTGAAGATTGAGTCGCGGGATGCCCGCAGCATCCCGTATCAGGAAGCGTCCCTGGACATCTGGGACAAGAAGTACCGCCTGACCGCCAAGGACGGGACGCCGATAGACCACGCCATGGACGACACGTACAAGCGTGTCGCCCGGGCGCTGGCCGACGTCGAGAGGGAAGACGTGCGTGAGCACTGGTACGCGGAATTCCTGTGGGCGCTGCGCCGCGGCGCGATCCCGGCGGGTCGCGTCACTTCGAACGCCGGCGCGCTGGAGCACAAACCTGCCACCTCGACGATCAACTGCACGGTGTCGGGTACGATTCGCGACTCGATGGACGACATCCTGCGCAAGGTCCACGAGGCAGGCCTCACGCTCAAGGCCGGCTGCGGCATCGGGTACGAGTTCTCGACTCTGCGGCCGCGCGGTGCGTATGTTTCCGGTGCCGGCGCGTACACGTCGGGGCCGCTGTCGTTCATGGATATCTACGACAAGATGTGCTTCACCGTGTCGTCGGCGGGCGGCCGGCGGGGCGCACAGATGGGCACCTTCGACGTCGGCCATCCCGACGTCATGGAGTTCATCCGCGCCAAGCGCGAGGCGGGGCGTCTTCGCCAGTTCAACCTCTCGCTGCTGGTGACCGACGAGTTCATGCAGGCGGTGCGAGAGGACCGGGAGTGGAAACTCGCGTTCCCGGTCACCGCGGCCGAGGTCGAGGGCCACGATGTCACCGATCCGGCCAGGTTCGTCTGGCGCGAATGGCCCGCCACCAACGGCTATGTCGCCAACGACGAAGGGCTCGTGCTCTGCAAGGTCTACAAGACCCTGCCCGCGAAGCGCATGTGGGACGTGATCATGTCATCCACCTACGACTTCGCCGAGCCCGGCTTCGTGCTCGTCGACCGGGTCAACGAGATGAACAACAACTGGTGGTGCGAGAATATCCGCGCCACCAATCCCTGCGGCGAGCAGCCGCTGCCTCCCTATGGCTCCTGCCTGCTGGGCTCGGTAAACCTCACCTGCTTCGTTCGCGACCCGTTCACGGAGAATGCGCGCTTCGACTGGGACGAGTTCCACAAGGTGGTGCGCGTCTTCACGCGCATGCTCGACAACGTCGTGGAGGTCAACGGTCTGCCGCTCGAGCAGCAGCGCAACGAGATCATGCGCAAGCGCCGCCACGGCATGGGCTTCCTTGGACTCGGCTCCACGATCACGATGCTGCGCATGAAGTATGGTTCGCGCGACGCAGTGGCTTTCACGGAGCGTGTCTCGAAGGAACTCGCGCTCGCCGGCTGGGAAGCGGCGCTCGAGCTCGCCGGCGAGAAAGGGCCGGCGCCGATCATGGTCGAGGAGTTCGAGGTGACGCCCGAGATGCTCAGGAAGCGCCCTGAGATGAAGCGGGACGGAATCCGCGTGGGCCAGAAACTTCCGGGCCGCATCCTGCACAGCCGCTACAGTCGCTACATGCAGCGGGTCGCCTCGGTCGCGCCGGAGCTGGTGGACCGGCTCGCGGCGAAGGGTGCCCGCTTCACGCACCACAGCTCGATCGCGCCGACCGGCACGATCTCGTTGTCGCTCGCGAACAATGCCTCGAACGGCATCGAGCCTTCGTTCGCGCACCACTATTTCCGTAACGTGATCCGGGAGGGCCGCAAGACCAAGGAGCGCATCGACGTTTACTCCTTCGAACTGCTCGCCTACCGCGAGCTGGTGAACGCGAACGCAATGCCGGGCACCGCGAACCCGGCCGAACGACTGCCGGACTACTTCACCACCGCCGATGACATCACGCCGCGCGAGCACGTGGACATCCAGGCCGCTGCACAGAAGTGGGTGGACTCCTCGATCTCGAAGACGGCGAATGTGCCGACCGACTATCGCTACGACGACTTCAAGGACATCTACCTCTATGCCCACGAGCAGGGGCTAAAAGGCTGCACGACCTTCCGCTTCAACCCCGAGGCCTTCCAGGGCGTGCTCGTCAAGGAAGAGGACCTCAAGAACACGACTTACGTGTTCACGCTCGAGGATGGCACCGAGGTGTCGCTCAAGGGCGACGAACAGATCGAGTACGACGGCGAGATGCATACCGCCGCGAACCTGTTCGATGCGTTGAAGGAAGGCTACTACGGCAAGTTCTGAGGCGCCGCCGCGGCGGCGCCGGAGTATCCAGGCATGAGCGCGCAGAAGATCGAGTCGAAGATCGTCAAGTACCGGGTCGTGAAGCCCGGCGTGAAGGCCGAAGCGAAGGCGGAGCCGAGGCGTGAGGAGACGCTGGTCGAGTCACGCGACGCGAAGGTCATCTGGATGCACGAGAAGCTCGAGCGTCCTGAGATGCTGGTGGGCTCCACCTACAAGATCAAGACACCTGTCTCGGACCACGCGATGTACGTGACCATCAACGACATCGTGCTGAACGAGGGCACGGAGCACGAGCAGCGCCGGCCATTTGAGATCTTCATCAACTCGAAGAACCTCGACCATTTCCAGTGGATCGTGGCGCTGACGCGCATCATCTCGGCCGTGTTCCGCAAAGGCGGCGACGTCACTTTCCTGGTCGAGGAACTGAAGGCGGTCTTCGATCCGCGTGGAGGCTACTGGCAGTCGGGCGGCAAGTTCATGCCGTCGATCATCGCGGAGCTGGGCCACGTCATCGAGAAGCACCTGCAGTCGATCGGCCTGCTTCGCGATCCGGAGATTGACGAGCATCGCCGGCGGCTGATCGAGGAAAAGCGTGCCGAGTACGAGGCTCGACAGAAGCAGCACGACGCGTTCGCCAAGAGCCACTATCCGCAGGGAGCGCAGCTGTGCACCAAGTGCAGCGTCGCGGCTGTCGTGATGATGGACGGCTGCATGACCTGCCTGAACTGCGGCGATTCGAAGTGCGGCTGACCACGACTGCGCCGAGTCCGGAGGGCGGCCCGAAGGCCGCCTGGTTCGATCCGGGAACCGGCGCCGGCATCACCGGCCGATTCCAGTCTTCCCGGCTGATGCCGGCGGTCGCGACGGGACGCTGAGTATCGAGACCGGAACCAGGTCGCGGACTGGGCGCGAGCCTGTGCGAGAAGATCGGCGTGATGCAGCGCGATCACTATAATCTGCTCCCGATGAAACTCCGCGCATTTGCCTGCACCGCGGCCATTGTGCTGCTGCTCGGTGTCGCCGGGCGGGCGAGCGCGCAGGCCTTTGGCTCGGTCTCGAGCCTGCCGCCAGCGAAGCCAGCGTCGACGCCGGTGGCCGCTCCGGTGACTGCCCCGGTTACTTCGGAACCGGCGGAATCGTCGGGCACTGCAGCGCCGGCACCGCTACCGCCTGCCACGCCGACCGCGATCCCATCGACGGGCGGGCCGGCCGTGGCTACACCCGTCGCTGGGGCGCAGGCGGCTTCGAAGCCCTGGAAACCAGCCCCTTTCTTCAGTGCGCCAAAGGTCGACGCGCCGCCGCCTGCACCGGCGACCAGGCCGGACACGCCGACTCTGGCTGCCGCAAACGTGGCGCCTGCATCGCCACACCCGTCGGCTGCGTTCAGTTCGGTGTCGAGCGGGGCGGATGCCTCCTCGCCGGGCGGCGGATCGGGCCCTGCGCTGCCATTCGCCGGCTCCGAGGGGTCGTCCTCCTTCGAGATCGCCGAGCGAATCGTTGTCGAGAAAACCACTCGTCGCCTGCTACTGCTTCGCGGGGGCGATGTGATCGCCGCCTACCCCGTGCGACTCGGGCTCAATCCGTTTGGCCACAAGCAGCGTGAAGGTGATTTCCGCACGCCCGAGGGCAGCTACTACCTCTCGCGACGCAACCCGCGCAGTGAATTCTTCCTTTCGCTCGAGGTGTCCTACCCGAGCCCGGCGGATCGTGAGCGCGCTCGCGCCTCCGGCGTGCGGCCGGGCGGGCTGATCATGATCCACGGGCAGCCGAACATCCCGCGCAAACCGACGGAATACTATGCGAGCAACGACTGGACCGACGGTTGCATCGCCGTGAGCAACTCCGACATGGTTGACATCTGGCTCCGCACCCGGATCGGAACGCCCATCGAAATCCGGCCATGATGCGTCACGCCGAGGTGTCGGTGCCTGCGGCCGACGAGCAGGACTCGGTCGACGCGCGGGTCACTCCCACCGGCAGTCTTGAGAACCTCTCCCAGCTCGAGGTCGACCGCCTGCTCGACTCCTCGCGCGGCGGTCTCTACGGGCTGTACCGGCGCTGCTCGCTCGCTGTCCTTAACAGTGGCGGCGAAACCGACGACGCGCGCGCGATCTTCCAGCGCTACCAGGACTTCGACATCCGCATCGAGCGCAAGGCCTGGGGCATCAAACTCGACCTGCGCAACGCCCCGGCCGGTGCCTTCGTGGACGGACGCATGATCCGTGGCATCCAGGAACACCTGTTCGCTGTGCTGCGTGACATCCTGTACATCCATGGCGAGGTCTACGAGCACGGCAGCATCGAGCTCTCCGAGCCCCAGGGCATCACCAACGCGGTCTACCGCATCCTGCGCAATGCCGGACTCCTGCTGCCGCGTGTGCGTCCCGATATCGTCGTCTGCTGGGGCGGTCACTCCATTGGCCGCGAGGAGTACGACTACACCAAGCGCGTGGGCTACGAGATCGGACTGCGCGGCCTGAACGTCTGCACGGGCTGCGGCCCCGGTGCGATGAAGGGCCCAATGAAGGGGGCCACGATCGGACATGCCAAGCAGCGCATCCGCGACGGGCGATACATCGGCCTCACCGAGCCCGGCATCGTCGCCGCGGAGCCGCCGAACGCGATCGTGAACCAGCTCGTGATCCTGCCGGACATCGAGAAGCGTCTCGAGGCGTTCGTGCGCACCGGTCACGGCATTGTCGTGTTTCCCGGTGGCGCCGGCACGGCCGAGGAGATCCTCTACCTCCTGGGGATACTGTTGCACCCGGACAACGCCGAGCAGCCGTTTCCAGTGGTATTCACCGGCCCGGCCGACAGCGGCGAGTACTTCGCGCGAATCGACGAGTTCCTGACGCTGACGCTGGGCCCGCTCGCCCGGCAGTGCTACCGCATCGTGCTGGACGATCCGGCAGAGGTCGCGCGCGAAATGCTGCGTGGCATCGACGCAGTGCGCGAGTTCCGGCGCCGCCGGAGCGACGCCTACAACTTCAACTGGCTGCTCGGTGTGCCGCACGAGGTTCAGCAACCGTTCGAACCGACCCACGAAGCGATGGCCGCCCTGAAGATGCGACGCGACATGGAACCGCACCGTCTGGCCGCGCAGCTGCGTCGTGCGTTTTCCGGCATCGTCGCGGGTAACGTAAAGGAAACCGGCATCCGGCTCATCGAGGAACGCGGGCCCTTCGAGATCCACGGCGATGCCGAGATCATGGCGTCACTCGACGCGCTGCTCGCCTCGTTCGTGCGCCAGCGGCGCATGAAGATCTCGGGCGACTACCGGCCCTGCTATCAAATCGTCGCCTGAGCGCATCCATCTGTGATCCAGGTCCGGATCACATGGCTGTCGCTGCCGTATCGTGCCGTCGTTGACCAACGGTGCACCATGAGCGACAGCAAAGATCCGACCGGACTCCGGCCTCCGTTCGACTCCGGTGCAAACCAGGAGCCCGATCGGCGCAGGGCGAAGTTCGGCACCGCGTCGGAGGGCTGGGAGGCCTATAACTCGTGGCTCGACCGCGTTCGGGCACAACCGGGGCCGGTGTCACGGCAGGCGGTGATTGCCAAGGCCCTCTACAGCGTCTCGAGCTACAAGACCTGGGCCGGCAAGGCCCGCGGAGCCTTCGACAAGCCGAAGTAGGTCCCGGCTCGCGCAAGCGTCAACAGCCGCGCAGTTCGGTCTCCCGGCGCACGGTCCGGCGAAGCAGTGCCATGGAATGGGTCCTCAAGCTCCTCGACGATCTCGATGACCTGCGGGCATTCATCCACTCGCAGAGGCGGCCGGTGATCGTGGCACTGCTGCTGCTCGCCATCCTCGTTACAGTCCTGATCGGTGTACGCGTTCTCGGCCCGTAAGAGCCGCCCTAGCCGAGCGGCTGCCGCCCGCCCGATTAAAGTGTCAGCGAACCTCCGGATTCAGGCTGTAGGTGCCGGTGAGACGCGCTTCGGCGAGCACGTGTCCCGCGATCGCGGCCCTCGCCTGCTGTCCCGTGAAAGTGCCTTCAACCGGGCAGCGTGCAAGATCGGTGGCGTACAGCTCGAAATGGTAGTGGTGCAGCCGTTCGTCGTTCCATGGCGGGCAAGGTCCGTCGTAGCCTGAGTACGGCCCCCCCATCGCCTCGTCGCCGGCGAACCACAGGGTGTAGTCGTTAAGTCCCTGACGTGCGCCAGCGGGCCCGGGCGGTGACTGCTTGCCGCGCGCGACGACTCCATTCGCGCAGGCGCCGGCCGCGACCTCGCTGACGCCGGGCGGGATGTCGACCATCACCCAGTGATAGAAGTCCGTCCGCGGCAGTGACGCCGGGACGACGCGACCTTCCTGGTTCACGTCATCGGCGCGGGTCGGCACGTCGGTATCGACACAGATCAGCACGAGTGAGCGCGCGGTGGACGGCACACCTGTCCAGCGCAGGTGCGGATTGCGGTTCGGTCCGAGCCGCAGGTGCTGCGCGGCATCCGGCACGCCGAATGCAAACTCCTCCGGGATGCGCTGCCCGTGTCCGAAGCTCGATGACATCAGTTGCATGACCGTCTCCTTGCCGGTGTCGGGAGTGCCCCGGTGATTCTGGCACACTGCGCGCTTCGCATCCGGAGCCGCTCTTTGCGCCCGACTTTCCGACCGCCTGCGCCCCGCCCGGCCATCATCAACGGTCCTGCCGGGCCGCTCGAGGCTCGCATCGAGGATCCGGTGCCGGGTGCCGCTCCCGCCGTCTGCGGCGTCGTCTGCCACCCGCACCCGCTGTACGGCGGGACCATGCAGAACAAGGTGGTGCACACTATCGCCCGGGCGATGCAGCAACTCGGCGCGCCGACGGTGCGCTTCAATTTCCGGGGTGTTGGAGCGAGTGCGGGTCAGTACGACTCGGGTTCGGGCGAGCTCGACGACGCGCTTGCAGTCTGCCGGTGGGCGCGCGAGCACTGGCGCTGTCAGCAGCTGTGGCTCGCCGGCTTCTCGTTCGGATCCGCCGTGGCGTTGCAGGCGGCGGGAAGTGTCGCCCCCGCGGCCCTCGTGACCGTCGCGCCGCCGGTTGGACGAATCATCGTCGCGCAGCCATCGCGTCCGCCCTGCCCGTGGCTGGTGGTGCAGGGCGATCACGACGAGCTGGTGGAAATCGAGACCGTTAGACGCTGGGTGGATGCTTTCGAGGAGAAACCGGTGCTGGCCGAGATCAGGGGCGCCGAGCACTTCTTTCACGGACGTCTCGGCGAACTGCGTGACGTCGTGCTCGCGTTTCTGTCCGGGAATTGAATCGGCGTAGCCGGCGTCGCGCAGGGCAGGAGAGATCAGGGACCGCCGTCAACCGGGGCGACGCAAGGCCGCCCCGGCAGAAAATCGCGCCTGCTCAGTTCACGTAACCCTTGAGGTTCTTGAGCGGCATCACGCGGACCTTCTTGCTGGCCGGCTTGGCCTTGAAGGTCATCTTCTCGCCCGTGAACGGGTTGACGCCTTCGCGAGCCTTGGTGGCAGGCTTCTTCACGACCTTCATCTTCGCCAGGCCCGGCAGCGTGAACAGCCCGTGGCTCTTCAGGCTCTTCCTGATCACACCATTAAGCGACTCGAACACGGAACTGACCTGCTTCTTCGACAGCCCGGTGTCCTTCGCGATCGCGGCGAGGATGTCGGACTTGGTCGGTGCGGAACTCTTCTTTGCCATCTACGTCTCCTGTTTATAGCGCGGGCCGCTGGCCCCGTTTAATCAATCGCGCGCGGAAAATAGCACAACGCCGCGGGGCGTTAAACGCTCCGGAGCCTTTTTTCAAGGCTTTCTCCGCTCAGCCAGCGACGAACTCCCGCTTGAACTGCACGGCGTACTTCTCGAGCCGGTCCAGCGGTGTCGCGCTGATGTCGAACACGAGGATCTCGGTGCCGCTGATTCCGACCTCGCCGATGAAGTAGATCGACGAGCCTTCCGTGATCCGGCGTATCTCGAGGTTCTTCAGCTGGCCGTTCAGGTTGTAGGCGGTCGCAGTCACCGTCCCGTCGACCGGCGTGGCACGTCCGTCGGATCCCTTGCGCAGCAACGACACGTTGAGCAGTACGCGATTTGCGCTGCGCTCGATGCCGTAGGCGCGGGCCACGGTCGCTGTCAGCATGTCGGTGCGTACCGCATTGAAGTGCACTTCGAAGTCGCCGAAGTCCTGGTGCGTCGGCTCTGCGGGTGCCGCAGTGCGCACCTGTGCGGACTCGGGCCCGCCACCGTCGCATCCGGCGAGCGCGAGGACCGCGCTGGCGAGCAGGCATGGAATGAGTCTGGTCGTCCGGCCGTTCATCGTCGTATCCCCCTGTCGATGCGGCTGCTTCAGGCCTATGCGCTTACCACTATAGTTCAAGCGACGTCGCGTTGCTGCCCGTTACCGGCTCAGTTGCAGCCGAGCAACGCGGCAAGCGCCATCGGCGGCGGCCCTGCGCCGACGATCCGCACCCGCTTGTCGCGTCCGGTGGCGCCGCGCTCGATCCGGACGCGCGAACGGGGTACCTCGAAGATCTCGGCGAGCAACGTGACGAGTGCCTCGTTGGCACGCCCGTCGACGGGTGGCGCCTTGAGTTTCACTCGCAGCCGTCCATCGTGCGATCCCTCGACAACACTGCGGGAGGCCCGCGGCTGCACGCGCAGCTCGATGAGGAGATCCTCACCGTCGCGTCGCCCGGCGTGCACCGCCATCGGCTCAGCTCACGAGGATCTGCAGCGCCTGGAGTCCGAGCAGCAGGAACAGCGCCGACAGATCCAGGCCGGCGATCGGCGGGATCACCCGCCGGATCGGGGCCAGCAGCGGTTCGCAGAGCCGGCCGAGCAGGCGATAGGCGTCATTGCCGTGACCCGCTGCCGCCACCCAGCTCAACAGGGCGTAAACGAGCACCGCGACGAAATAGAACTGCAGCACATGCCGCAGCAGGTCGCGGGCCGTGCGCAGCAGCAAGGGTCCTGGTGAAACGGGCGCGCCGCCGAGCATCCCGACGGCCGCCGTGGCGGCGAGTTGCACCAGGAGCAGGGCGACCACCGATGCAGTGTCGAGACGGCCGGTGGGTCGCAGCAGCTTGCGCAGCGGCATCACGATCGGGTTCGTGAAGCGCAACACCGCCTGCCCGACGGGCGAGCGCATGTCCGCGCGAGTCAATGGCATCAGCAGGCGCAGCAGGAAGGCCATTACCACCAGCGTCAGGAGCGCATTTGCCAGGAACAGCAGCGCGGCCATCTTCTCAGCCTCCTCCGAATTCGCGCGCGAGCTCGGTCGAGCGTCGTGCGGCCGCCGTGATCGCCCGCTGCACGAGACCGCGGAAGTCGGCCGACTCGAACACGGCGAGCGCCGCCGCGGTAGTGCCGCCTTTCGAGGTCACCTGTTCGCGCAGTCTGGCGGGTAACTCGCCGCTCCCGGCGGCCATGCGTCCAGCGCCGAACGCCGTATGCACCGCGAGGAGCCGCGCCGTCTCGCGCGGCAGGCCGAGGGACACGCCTGCCTCCTCCATCGACTCGACGAGCAGGAAGAAGTAGGCGGGACCGCTGCCGGAGACCGCGGTCACGGCGTCCATCTGCGATTCGTCCTCGAGCCAGACCAGTGGTCCGACGGCGGAGAGCACTGCAGCAGCGGCCTCGCGCTCGTGGCGCTCGACGCCGGGTGCCGCGACGGCGGCGGTGACGCCGGCGCCGATCAGTGCCGGACGATTCGGCATCGCGCGCACCACAGCCGGTGCGCTTCCGAGCCAGTCGGCGAGGCTCGCGAGACGGATCCCCGCCGCTACCGACACCGCGACGCGACGGCGTGAGGCGAAGGAATCCGCGATCCCGCGCGCCACCGTTGCCATGTCCTGCGGCTTGACCGCGAACACGACGAGATCGGCTTGACGCACTGCGTCGTCGTTGTGGCTCGCGATGCGCACACCGTACTCGCTCTGAAGCCGCTCGAGCTGTGCCGCGACGGGATCGGCGATCGTGAGGTCGGCTGCGGGGACACCGCGGGCGATCAATCCGCCCACCAGGCTGGTCGCCATGTTGCCGCCGCCGATGAATGCGATTCTCATGCGCACGGCTCCGTCAATGACGTGGTCCGAACACGGCCGTGCCGATGCGCACGATCGTGGCACCTTCGGCCACCGCCGCTTCGAGGTCATCACTCATGCCCATCGAGAGCACGTCGAGCGAGTAGCCGCGCGCATTGAGTTCCTGGAGGAGCTCGCGCAGCCGGCGGAACGGCGCTCGCTGTGCCGCTTCGTCTCCGGCGGGCGGCGGTATGCACATGAGTCCACGCAGCCGCAGTCTTGGCAGCCGCGATACGGCATCCGCGAGCCCGGGCAGTTGCTCGGGCGGGACGCCGCCCTTGCCGGGCTCGTCGGCAAGCCGCACCTGCAGCAGGACGTCGAGCGGACCCGCATAGTGCGGCCGCTGGGCGTCGAGGCGTACGGCGATTCTCTCCCGGTCCACGGTGTGCACCCACTGGAAGTTCTCGGCAACCGAGCGCGTCTTGTTCGCCTGCAGTTGACCGATGAAATGCCAGGTGAGTGCCCGGGCACGCAGCGCGTCGATCTTGGGCGTCGCCTCGTGCACGAAGTTCTCTCCGAAGTCGGATTGCCCGGCGTCCGCGGCCGCCGCAATCGTTTCGACGGACTGCTGCTTGCTGACTGCGAGGAGCTTCACACTGCCGGGGTCGCGGCCGGCACGTCGGGCGGCGCTGTCGATGCGTGCGTGCACTGCGGCGAGTCTTTCGGCCAAGAACTGCGGAGCCGTTAACATATTGGCTGTCGGTGGGCTGATCTATACTGCCCGCGGTCGTCGAAGCCGCCCTGTCCGGGGCGCGGCGAGCGGCCTGAAGGAAGACTCGATGGCCGTCGACATTGCCCAGCTGCTGGCGTTCGCCGTCAAGAACAAGGCCTCCGACCTGCACCTGTCGTCAGGCGTCCCGCCGATGATCCGTGTCGATGGCGACATGAAGCGGATCAATATGCCGTCGCTGACGCACAAGGAAGTGCACAGCATGGTGTACGACATCATGAATGACAAGCAGCGGAAGGCCTACGAAGAGTTCTACGAGACGGACTTTTCGTTCGAGATCCCGAAACTCGCGCGATTCCGGGTCAACGCCTTCAACCAGAACCGGGGCGCCGCGGCCGTGTTCCGCAGCATCCCCTCTGTCGTGCTGTCGCTCGACGACCTCAATGCGCCGAAGATCTTCAAGGACATCTCGATGCAGCCCCGCGGGCTGGTGCTGGTGACGGGGCCGACGGGCTCGGGCAAGTCCACGACGCTCGCGGCAATGATCAATTACGTCAACGACAACCGCCCCGACCACATCATCACGATCGAGGACCCGATCGAGTTCGTGCACGAGTCGAAGCGCTGCCTTATCAACCAGCGCGAGGTGCACCGCGATACGCTCGGTTTCAGCGAGGCACTGCGCTCCGCGCTGCGCGAGGACCCGGACGTGATCCTGGTGGGCGAGATGCGCGACCTCGAGACCATCCGGCTGGCGCTCACCGGTGCCGAGACCGGCCACCTCGTGTTCGGCACGCTGCACACGAGTTCCGCCGCCAAGACCATCGACCGCATCGTCGACGTGTTTCCCGCCGCGGAGAAGGAAATGGTCCGCGCGATGCTCTCGGAGTCACTGCGGGCCGTGATCTCGCAGACACTGCTCAAGCGCAACGGCGGCGGCCGCATCGCCGCGCACGAGATCATGATCGGCACGCCGGCCATCCGGAACCTGATACGCGAAGGCAAGATCGCGCAGATGTACTCCGCGATCCAGACCGGTCAGGCGGCCGGAATGCAGACGCTCGACCAGTGCCTGCAGGAGTTGTTGCAGAAGGGTCTTGTCACCAAGGAAGAGGCCCGATTCAGGGCGCAGAACAAGGAGAATTTCTGACCGGCGGCGGGAGTCGTCCTGCCGGCGGGGGAGTACCATGGAACGCGAACAGGGCATCAAGCTCATGCAGGATCTGCTGCGCCGCATGGTCGAGCGCAACGGATCCGATCTCTTCATCACGGCTGGCTTCCCGCCCGCCATCAAGGTCGACGGCGAGATCCGCGCGCAGACCGACAAACCGCTGTCGCCCGAGCAGGCCCAGCTGCTGGTGCGGGCGATCATGAACGACCGGCAGACGAAGGAGTTCGACTCGACCAAGGAGTGCAACTTCGCGATCGCGCCGCCGGGCATCGGCCGCTTCCGTGTGAGCGCCTTCGTTCAGATGGGGCTCACAGGCGCGGTGCTGCGTACCATCAACGTGAAGGTGCCCACGATCGACGAGCTTGACCTGCCGCCGATCCTCAAGGAGATCGTGCTGTCGAAGCGCGGCCTCGTGATCCTCGTGGGCGCGACGGGCTCAGGCAAGTCCACGTCGCTGGCTGCGATGGTCGACTACCGGAACGACAAGACCCGCGGTCACATCATCACGATCGAGGACCCGATCGAGTATGTGCACACCCACAAGAACTGCGTCGTGACGCAGCGCGAGGTGGGCGTGGACACCGAAAGCTGGCACATGGCGCTCAAGAACACGTTGCGCCAGGCGCCCGACGTGATCCTGGTCGGCGAAATACGCGACCGCGACACCATGGAGTACGGCATCCAGTTCGCCGAGACCGGTCACCTCGTGCTCGCGACGCTGCACGCCAACAGCGCCAACCAGGCGCTCGACCGCATCATCAATTTCTTCCCGGAGGACCGACGGGAGCAGCTGCTGATGGATCTCTCGCTCAACATCCGCGCGATGATCTCGCAGCGCCTGGTTCCGCGCGAGGCGGGTAAGGGTCGCGTCGCGGCGATGGAGGTGATGCTGAACACGCCACTGATCGCCGACCTGATCTTCCGCGGCGAGGTGAGCGCCATCAAGGAGATCATGGCCAAGTCGAACCGACTCGGAATGAAGACCTTCGACCAGGCGCTGTTCGAGCTGTACGAGAGCGGCGTGATCGCATACGAGGAGGCGCTGCGCAACGCCGACTCCAAGAACGAGATCCGGCTGCGCATCAAGCTCGAGAGCAAGCGCGCCGACAAGTCGCACATGGACGACGATGGTTCCCTGCAGATCCTCGAGGATGAGGAGCGTGCCCGCCATGTCCAGAGGTGAGGCGAAGGCCGCGAGGCCGCGTGAACCTGTGCTGAGTGACGCAACCGCCGGTGCCGACACGGGCCGCGACTTCGTGCTCAACACGCGGCCGCTCTTCAAGCTGATGGTCGAGAAGAAAGCCTCGGACCTGTTCTTCACCTCACACGCGCCGATCAAGATCAAGATCGAGGGCCAGATCGTCCCGGTCAACCGCCAGGTGCTGAGCCCGGAGCAGGTGCGGCAGGCCGCCTACGGCCTGATGAACCAGGAGCAGATCGACTACTTCCAGCAGGAGCTCGAGATCGACTTTGCAGTCTCCGAGCCGGGCCTCGGACGGTTCCGCGTCGCGGTGTTCCACCAGCGCGGCAACCCGGCGATGGTACTGCGCTACATCACGGCGGACATGCCCAGGCTCGAAGACCTGGGGTTGCCGGAGATCATGAAGGAGCTGGCGATGATCCGGCGCGGGCTGGTTCTCATGGTCGGCGCCACTGGGTCCGGCAAGTCCACCTCGCTCGCGGCGATGATAAATCACCGCAACGAGACCTCCTCGGACCACATTCTCTCGGTCGAAGACCCGATCGAGTTCCTGCACTCCAACAAGAAATCGATCGTGAACCAGCGCGAGGTCGGGCTCGACACAAAGTCGTTCCATCGCGCGCTCCGCAGCGCGATGCGCGCGGCGCCTGACGTGATCCTGATCGGCGAGGTCCGCGACCGCGAGTCCATGGAGTACGCGATCACTTTCGCCGGCACCGGCCACCTGTGCCTCGCCACGCTGCACGCGAACAACGCCGCCGAGGCGCTCGATCGCATCATCAACATGTTCCCGCGCGATCAGCACACGCAGATCTTCCTCGACCTCTCCCAGTACCTGAAGGCGATCCTTTCGCAGCGCCTGGTGATGGGCAAGGACGGCCGCCGCTGCGCCGCGATCGAGGTGCTGCTAAACACTCCGCACGTGCAGGAGCTCGTGAAGAAGGGTGACGTGGTCGGGGTGAAGGAGGCGTTGATCCGCAGCGCCGAGAAGGGCATGCAGAGCTTCGACGTTGCGCTGCACAAGCTCTTCCTCGAAGGCAAGGTGACGCTCGAGGAGGCGCTCGCGAACGCCGATTCGCGCTCGAACCTCGAGGCGAAGATCAACTTCGGTTGAGGCGAGAGCGGCCGGGCCGTACCGGATCAACAGTCGTCGAGGCGGCAGGGGCGTTGGGGCAATCAGCCGTGCCTGGCCATTTCAGAGCGGCGAACCGCGGCCGTTGGACCTGGCGCCCCAGTTCGGCCGCTCGTTCACCTTGATCATTGCAGCGCGATCAGTCGCTGACCTCCGACGCCGCTCGACCGACACCCCTTCAAGGTTGATTGCGTCGAACTGCTCCGCATGAAGACATCATGGGCCGAACTGCCAGACGTCGTTCTCGATCAGGAATGCGTTCACGTCCGAGGGAAGGCCGAATCGCTCGCGATCGCCTCCGAAGGTCAGGATCGACGGCCGCAGACCGGCGCGACCTCCGGAGAAGACCAGTGCGTCGAAGTCGTACCTCATGTCCTCAGGGGATCTGCCATTCCACGGCGGAGCTGCGGGCGCCTTGAGTTCGATCCAGGTCTTGCCGTCGCGACTGGTCCACATGTCGGTCGGGTTCGCAGGTATCGGGGGCAGTCCGGGAACCTCGCCGTAGCCGCCGAAGCAGACGATCTGGCTGAGCATCTCGACGCACTGGTGTCCCGGACGCGGTGACCAGCCGGCCGCCGCCGTCACCAGCTCCCACGATGCGCCGTCTCTCGAGCGCCAGACGTCATTGAAATACAGCGTCCTGGTCGCAGGTTGACACGGGTCTTGCGGGTCGAAGCCGCAGGTGAATCCCCGTTCGCCGCCGAGCAGGTAGATATAGCCGCCCATCGAAACGACGGCGGCGCCGGCCCGCGGTGTCCACCTCGGACCCTTGCCGGTGAGCTCGGTCCAGGCGCGGCCGTCGCGCGACATCCAGACATCGTTGAACAGGACTCGGCCCGTGCCGCCGGTCGAGGCATCGTCGCCCCGGCTTCCACCGAGGACGTAGATTGCCCCGTGGTGAACGACGGCTGACAGACCGGCGCGGCCTGCCCACGGAGCGTCGGTCGTCTCCGCAATCCACGTAACGCCATCCCTGCTGCTCCACACGTCGTCGAAGAACGTCGAGTTCGGCACGATCGGCAGGCACGGCACGCCCGGCGGGAGGAAGGCGCAGCCATCCGGGTAGATCGGGTTCGGCCGCGATTCGAAGTTCTGGCCGCCGATGACGTACATCCGGCCGCGATGAGTGACAGACCCGAAGTACGCACGCGGCCTCCACATCTCCCTTGTGTCCTGGTCGGGTCGCCATTGCGCGACTCGCGTCCACGTGGCGCCGACGTCGGTGCTCCTCCAGACGTCGCCGTAGAGCACGGTCTCGGTCTCGAAAGAGAATGGCCCTCGCCCGCCCATCACGTAGAGAGCGTTACGCAGTTCGACGGCCTGGAGGCCGGCGCGCGGCGCCCACATCGCCGGGTTGAACGGCACGGTTGGACGCACGTTGATCCAGCGGTAGCTGCCAATGCTGGTCGCTCCCCCGCCAGCATTCGCCAGGCCGGTTGCGGCGAGGACACAGCCCAGAACGAACGTGGAACGGGCAAGGGTACGCGGTGACTTCATGTTGTCTCCCTCCTGAACGTACACGCCGGCCGAACTTCAACGGAGTCGCTTCATCAAGACATTACGCGACCGCTGCGAAGTTCGCGAATCGCGGTGGGTGTCAACCTTGGGCCCGAAGGACACTGCCAGATCGGGTCCAGGGTCGTTCCCCGGCCTCGAAGGAGAGTGGCTACCGGTGCAAGCCCGAAACAGCCACAAGCGGTCCTTGCGCGGGTGGGAGGGCGCAGTGCGCTGGCGACTGAGTCGATCCGAATGCGTCCCGACTCCCTCAGTCCCCCAGGACGTAGGCGTGATGGCGCGACAACATGCCGCCGGCGAGCGTCCTGGCCCTGAATCCCCTCTGCAGCAACATGCGCGTCGCGTAGTAGGCGCGCTGCCCGGAGCGGCAGACGACGAGGATCTCCCGGTCGCGGGGCAGTTCGCCGAGGCGCGAACGGAGCTGGCCCAGCGGGATGTTGACCGCACGGGGCTCGCTCTCCACCGCCAGTTCCGCCGGCTCTCGTACGTCCAGCAGGAGCCCTTCCTCACTCGATGCCCAGTGACTGATCGGCATGTCGCCGCGAAGAACGTCCGCCGCGACCATGCCCGCGAAATTGACCGGGTCCTTCGCACTGCCGAACTGGGGCGCGTAGCACAGCTCCGCCTCCTCCAGGTCGTAGATCGTCGCGCCCATCTGCAGCGCGACCGCGAGCGCGCTGATGCGCTTGTCGACCAGGTCTTCGCCAAGCGCCTGCGCGCCGAGCAGTTTCCCGTCGGACTTCCGGAACAGCACCTTCATCGCGATCGGTCGGGCCCCCGGGTAGTAGCCGGCATGCGAATTCGGGTAGAGGTAGATCTTCTCGTAGTCCGTGTCGCCGCGACGCTTCAGGGTCTTTTCACTCGCGCCGGTCCACGCGGCTGCGCCGCGGAAGATGCCGATGATCGAGGTACCCTGCGTGCCGCGGAAGCGCGAGTCCCGGCCGGCGATCACGTCGGCAGCAATGCGTCCCTGGCGGTTCGCCGGGCCGGCCAGCGCTACGAGACTCCACTCGCCGGTCACGAAATCCCTGACCTCGACCGCATCGCCGACCGCAAAGATATGCGGGTCGCTCGTCCGCATCTGCTCGTCGACGCGGATGCCGCCACGCTCGCCGATCTCGAGTCCCGCCATCTTCGCCAGGCTGATGTCCGGGCGTACGCCGAGCGCCAGGATCACGATGTCGGCGGGGTACTCCGCGCCGGAACGCGTGAGCACTTTGAGCGCGCCGGCGTCCACCGGTTCGAACCCCGCCACGGCGTCGTTGAGGGCAAGGTGCAGGCCGTGCCTCTCCAGGTAGCCTTCCGCGATCCGTGCCATCTCCGGGTCCAGCGGTGCCAGGATCTGGTCGCCCATCTCGATCAGCGTGACGTCGAACCCGCGATGCAGGAGGTTCTCCGCCGTTTCGATGCCGATGAATCCGCCGCCGACCACGACGGCGCGCGTCTTCGGACGTACGGTCTGGAACCCCGAATACCGGTGCATTCCGGCGAGGAACAGGGACCCCTTCTCGATCCATTCGCGGATCGCGCGCGCGTCCGGCACGGTCCGCAGCTCGAAGATCCCCGGAAGCTCGATGCCGGGGAGCGGCGGCCGGATCGACGGTGCACCGGGCGACAGCACCAGCCTGTCGTAGGACTCCGTAGTCACCTCACCGGTGGTGGCGCTGCGCAGTTCGACCGTCTTCGTCTCGGGCGAGATCCTGATGCACTCGCACTGCGTGCGCACGTCGATCGCGAACTGCGAACGGAAGGTGCTCTCACTGGCGACCAGCAGGCTCGATTCCTTCTCGATCACACCGCCGATGTGATAGGGCAGGCCGCAGTTCGCGTAGGAGACGTACGGACCACGTTCCACCATGATGATCTCGGCCTTCTCGTCCAGCCGGCGCAGGCGTGCCGCGCACGACGCGCCGCCGGCCACGCCCCCAACGATGATGACTTTCATGACTCTCCCTTCCTGGCCCCGCCTGACTGGGATACTGGTGCATCTCGATCTCCGCCGCGATCGTCGCCTCCAGCTCCCCGGCGGACAGGATCACGCCGCCGGCGGAAACACCGCGTTCGCGTCGAACACCGGCCCGTCCACGCACACTCGCTTCATCGCAAGCCCGGTCTCGGTGACCACCGGCACGGCACAGCCGGCACAACCACCGACCGCGCAGGCCATGAATTCCTCGAGGGACACCTGGCAGGGCACGGCGTGGCGGCGCGCGACTTTCGCCACAGCCATCAGCATCGGCGTCGGACCGCAGGCGAACATCCCGACTGCCGCGAGCGACGCCGTGTCCAGCGAGGACAGCCAGGCGTCGGCGAGATCCGTCACGTAGCCCTCGAAGCAGCCCGGAAAGCCGGCGAGCGAGGCAAGGCGGCTTGGTACGCCCCAGTCATCGAGCAGCGGCATGCAAGCAATCACGCCGTCGGGCATGCCTGGCACGAGGATCGTCGACGGACGGCTGCGGAACGGGAACGGGATCTCCGAACCCATCAACACCAGCGGTTTCCAGTCCGCATCGCTGCGACTACGCAGGGATTCGGCGAGGAACACCATGGGCGGAATGCCGACGCCGCCACCGACGAGCAGCGTGTGCGGCCGCGAGAGCGAGGGCGTGAAGCCCCTGCCGATCGGACCCATGACGCTGAGCGACGCGCCGACCCGCTGCTTCGACAGTGCGGCAAGTCCCGGGCCCACGATTTTGTAGAGAATTTCGATCCAGCCGGCGGCGGGATCGGTACGCATGATCGACAGCGGACGGCGCATCGGCAGCAGCGGATCGCAGGTGAGGTGAGCGAAGCTGCCCGGGGTCGCGGCCGCTGCGCACTTCGGTGCCTTAATGCGGATCACGAACTGCTGGCCCGGAAACTCCTGTTGCGACAGCAGCTCCGCCTCCTCGACGAAGATGGTGCCGCGGTGCGGTCGTTCGCTCATATGACCCTTCGTCCCGCCTCGACGTTGCGCTCCTGCACGTTGCGCACGATCGTGGCGAGCACCGCCATGCGGACTGCGACGCCGTTGGTGACCTGCTGGCGGATCACCGACTGCGGACCGTCGGCCACTTCGCTGGTGATCTCGACACCGCGGTTCATCGGTCCCGGGTGCATCACGATCGCGCCGGGCTTCGCGTGGCGCAGATTCTCGGCGCTGATGCCCCACTCGCGATAGAACTCCGCCTCGTCGGGCGAGTCCGACTCCGTCATGCGCTCGCGCTGGATGCGCAAGGCCATGACCACGTCCGCATCGCGGATGCCCGCGTCGAGCGTGTGGTGGCGTGTGGCACCCGCGAACTCTGCGGCACTGGGCATCAGGCTCGCCGGGCTCACAAGCCTGAGTTCGCCGACTCCGAGCGTGAGCAGCGCGCGGCCCGTCGAGCGTGCGACGCGCGAGTGACGCAGGTCGCCCACGATGGCCACCGAGAGGTTTCCGAAGTCGCCCTTGCGCTGGCGGATGGTGAGCGCGTCGAGCAGGCCCTGGGTCGGGTGCGAGACGTGTGCCTCGCCTGCGTTCAGTACGCTCACGTGCGGGGCGACGTGCGCGGCGACGTCGGCGGGCAGGCCGGGCTCGGCGTCGCGCATCACGAACACGTCGACCTGCATGGCTTGCAGCGTGTAGATCGTGTCGAGCACCGTCTCGCCTTTCACCCGCGAGGATCCCTGCATGTCGAGGTTCACGACGTCCGCGCCGAGGCGCTTGGCGGCGAGCTCGAAGGACACGCGCGTGCGCGTGCTCGGCTCGAAGAACAGGTTCGCCACGGTGCGGCCCCACAGGCTCTGGTCGCGGGCCGGCAGTTCGCCCGGGAAGCGCACGTAGAACTGCGCCAGGTCGAGCAGCTGCGACAGGTCGTCGCGCGAGAGGCCGTCGAGGGTGAGCAGATGGCGAAGCCGTCCCGCGTGATCGCGCTGCAGCTCGCGGCCGGTGTCGATGCTCAAGGAATGCTCCCGTGGCGTCAGGCGTGGGCGCGCAGCCAGGTCTCGAGGATCAGGCGCGCGGCATGGGCGTCGATGTCCTCCCGCCGGACGCGGCGGGTGCGCGCACCCGAGCGCCGCGCTTCGCGCAGGTCGGCCGTGGCGGCCGCAGATGTCAGGCGCTCGTCCACGAGTTCCACCGGCAGGCCGAACCGCCGCTCCAGTTCGGCGGCGAACGCGCGGCAGGTCGCGGTCAGGAGGGTATCGGTGCCGTCCATATTATAGGGAAGTCCCACCAGCAGCCGGGACGGAGACCAGTCGCTAACGCATCGCCCCAGGGCGTTCCAGTCCGGCGTCGCGCGCACGTCGACGAAGCCTGCCGGGCTCGAAGATGCCGTGGTGGTCTGCCCGACGGCGACGCCGATGCGGCGGGCGCCGTAGTCGAAGGCCATCACCACCTCCCCGGTCACGGCAGCCGGTACTCAGGCGTGGCCCGCGTCGCTGCTCATGTGCAGCAGATTGACTCCAAGGAGTCGCCCCGCCGCCTGCCAGCGCTCGGCGGCCGGCGTGTCGAACAGCAGCTGGTCGTCGGCGCGAACCGTAAGCCACGCGTTGTGTGCCACCTCCTCCTCGAGCTGACCCGCATCCCAGCCCGCGTAGCCCAGCGCCACGACGGCCTGCGCGGGGCCTTCGCCGCACGCGAGCGCGTCCAGGATGTCGCGCGAGGTCGTGAGGTGCAGGCGCTCGGAGAATGCCAGCGTGGATTCCCAGCTCGTTCCCGGGCTGTGCAGCACGAATCCCCGGTCGGTCTGCACGGGTCCGCCCTGCAAAACCAGCGACTCGTTGACCCGCGAGTGCCTCGATTCGAGCCCGAGCTGCGCGAACACCTCGCCGAGCGTCATGGTGAGCGGCCGGTTGATGATGATGCCAAGCGCGCCCTGCGGACCGTGCTCACACACCAGCGTCACGGTCTGGGCGAAGTTCGGATCGTTCATGCCAGGCATGGCGATCAGGAACTGGTTGTTCAGGAACTCGCCGGACATGGCCCAGTATCGTGCCGCGCCGTCCGGGACCACAAGCCTCGCGGTAACCCGCTCAGGGTTGCGCCACGCTCACTGCACCGGCCGCCGCCCGGCCGGACTGGAACTGCCACTCGTAGGCGAAGCGCAGCACCGGGTAGCGCGAGCGTACCGCCGGCGGAAACGGATCGAAGGGCGCGGCGAGCCGCACGATGCCGATCGCCGCGTTGTCCAGTTCGCGGTGACCGCTCGAGCGCCGCAGCAGCACCTGCTGCAGGCTGCCGTCGGCGCGGATCGCGACCTCGAGGATGGGGTTGCCGGTCAGCCCGCGCCGACGCGCGGCCTCGGGGAACTGCCGGGTGCCGATCTGCTCCACACGTCGCTTCCAGCCGTCGAGATAGGCCGCGATCTGCGACTCTCGCGTGTCCGCCAGCAGGCGGTCGTCTAGCGTGGGAGCGCCGTGCAGGTGCAACGACTCTGCCGCCGCGCTCGCATTGACACCGACTTGCGGGCGCGGTCGGGACTCGATGGGCATCGATGCCGGCCCCGTGTACTCGATCTCCGTGGTCGGTGCCGCGCGCCGGCCCTGCGCGGTCGTGACCGCCACGAGCGGCGCGCCGCCGGCATCGGGTTCGACCGTGGCCGGAGCGTAGGAGCTGCCCTCGGCCTCGCCCGCTTGCTCGAGCAGGCTCGCGGAAGCCTCCGGCAGCGAGGTCCTCTGCCGGTCGCGGCCGGTGCCGGAGCCGCGCTGGTTACGGCTCGCAAGGTAGGCGGCCGAGGGGTTCTCCGGCTCGCGCCTGCCGTCGGGCACGAGCAGGACCTCGAGCGTCGGCAGCGGTCGGTTGTCAGGCGTGGGAGCGGCGAATCGCAGTCCAAGGATCAGCAGGCCGTGCAGCACGGCTGCGACGAAGATGGCCGTGGCGAGCCGGTCCTCGGGCCGTCCGCTGAGGGCGCGCAGCTCCATTCTTCAGGCGCAGCGACGCGCGATCGCGTCCATCAGCAGCTCGGTGGCGTCGACGCCGAACTGCCGTGCGATCTCGCGCGCGCCGGTCGGACTCGTCACGTTGATCTCCGTGACAAAGCCACCGATCACATCGAGGCCGACGAACAGCATGCCGCGCTCGCGCAGCGTCGGGCCGATGCGCGAGGCGAGCCAGCGGTCGCGGTCGTCGAGCGGGCGGCCGACGCCTTCGGCACCGGCGGCGAGGTTGCCGCGGTTGTCGGTGGCTGAGGGAATACGTGCAAGCGCGTACGGCACCGGCTCACCGTCGACGAGGATCACACGCGCGTCGCCAGTCTTCACGATGTCGGGGATGTAGCGCTGCACGATCGCGAAGCGATTGCCATAGTCGGTGAGAGTCTCGAACACGACGTTGGTGTTCTTGTCGCCCGCCTCGAGCACGAATATCGAGCGGCCGCCCATGCCGTGCAGCGGCTTGCAGACCGCCCGGCCGTGCTCGCGGAGGAAGGCGTTCATGTCGGCCATGTCGCGCGTAATGAGCGTCGGCGCGCAGCACTCGGGGAACCACGCCGTGTAGACCTTCTCGTTCATGTCCCGCAGGCCCTGCGGCCGATTCACGACCAGGACCCCGGCGGCCTCGGCACGCTCGAGGATGTAGGTGGCGTAGACGTACTCGGTGTCGAACGGCGGGTCCTTGCGCATCAGGATCGCATCGAATGCGCCGAGCTTCGTGACCGCACCATCGCCTCGCGTGTACCAGTCATTCTTGTCGTCGCGCGCCTCTACGGGATGCGCGCGACCGAAGGCCACGCCGTCTCGCAGCCACAGGTGCCGCAGCTCCAGATAGGTCAGGCGCCAGCCGCGACGCTGGGCCGCGAGCATCATCGCGAGCGTCGTGTCCTTGGCCGGCTTGATGTCCTCGATCGGGTCCATCACGACGGCGACGTGCAACGGTCTGTCGGGCATCAGGGGCTCCGCGGTCGCATGGCCCGCCGGGCCCTGCGTGTGACTTGCTTCATGGTATCGAAACGGGCCGATGACGCGGCCGCATCCGATATGTTAAAACGCCGACGCTTACGATATCTCGCCGTTTAGCTTCGCCTTGCGTCGTGTACACCCATCGGGGGTTCGAAGGCATGGAAAATACTGTAGCCAGTACTGGCAGGCCCCGTCTCGCCGGCCTCAAGGTGCTGGTCATCGACGACAGCAAGACGATCCGCCGGACTGCGGAGACCCTGCTTGCGCGCGAGGGATGCGAGGTATTCACCGCTGTGGACGGCTTCGACGCGCTGTCGAAAGTTGCCGACCACCAGCCAGACGTTGTGTTCGTGGACATCATGATGCCGCGGCTGGACGGTTACCAGACCTGTTCGCTGATCAAGCACAACAAGGTCTTCCGCTCGATCCCGGTAATCATGCTTTCCTCGAAGGACGGACTGTTCGATCGTGCGCGTGGTCGGATCGTGGGCTCCGAGCACTACCTGACGAAGCCGTTCACGCGGGAGGAGCTCCTCAGCGCGATCGAATCGCACGTGCATCGCTGAGGCCGCCGGAGACGTAGGAGCATTACCGTGGCACTCGTACTGATAGTGGACGACTCCCCGACGGACGTGCACGTCATGCAGACGGCGCTCGAACAGAGCGGCTTCACGACGGCCGCGGCCGCCGATGGCGGCGAGGCGATCCGCAAGGCGCGCGAGCTGCGGCCCGACCTGATCCTGATGGACATCGTGATGCCCGGGGTAAATGGCTTCCAGGCGACGCGCGAGCTTGCGAACGATCCCGAGACCCGCACCATCCCGGTAATCATGATCTCGTCGAAGTCCCAGGAATCGGATCGGGTGTGGGGACTGCGGCAAGGGGCCGTAGACTATCTGGTCAAGCCGGTCTCCGCCGAGCAACTGGTGCGGACGGCGCAAGCGGCGCTTGCGGCCTGAGATGGAGGGGGCAGGGGAACTGAGGGCGCTGCGGGATCGTCCCTACGAACTGCTGCGGGAGATCGACCGGCGCGCACTCGCTGCGGGGCAAGGGCAGCACGAAGCGTCGGCGACGGGTGCCGAATGGGTGGGCATCGCGTTCCGGCTCGGCGGGGAAGCCTTCCTGATGGCGCGCGAGGAGATTCGCGAGGTGATGGGCTATCCGGCGGCCGTGACTCGGGTGCCCGGCGCGCGAGGCTGGATCCGCGGCCTGTCGAATCTGCGCGGCCAGCTGCTGCCCGTGATCGACCTGAAGGCGTTCCTGGGGGCGGGACCCACGGTCGTGGCGCGTACCACCCGCCTGCTGGTCGCCAATCACCGCGAAATACCGGCAGGGATCATCGTGGACGAGGTGATGGGATTCCGCCGCTTCGACGCGGGCGAGTTCTCCGCCGACCTTCCGCCGACGCTGCTGCGCTGCGAGCGCTACCTCGCCGGCACCTTCAAGCGCGGTCCCGAGGTGTGGCCCGTGTTTGGAGTTCGGACACTGCTCGAGAGCCCGGCCTTCGAGCAGGCGGCGGCCTCATGATGCCCGGCGTGCGACGCGGGCGGATACGGATCGGACGGATGTCATGACCAACAGACTCGATGCCTCAAAGCTGCAGCCGGCGCTGCTCGTCGTCGCGCTCGTCGCCTCGGTGCTCGCGGCGCTGGCGCTGCTGGTCTCCGGGCAGGCGGCACGTCAGCAATCGCAGCTGAGTCGGCAGGCGGGTGCGCTCGCGGCATTGTCCCAGAACATTCCCTTGCAGGCCGGTGCGGCGGTACGCGGCTCGGCGCCCGCCTTCGATGCGCTGGAGGAATCGCGCGTGAGACTGGAGAGCCTGCTCGACGAGGTCAGGGCCGAGGGCTCCCTCGATGGCTCGGGTCAGGCCCTGCCGGGTGGCGAGGAAGGCTGGACCGTGCTGCTCGAACAGACACAGGCTGTCCTCGACGGTCGCGATGCCGCGGTCGGCGCGCAGCAGGCGGCCGCAACGGTGCGCGAACTCACACCACAGCTCATGGCGGCCGCCGCCAATGTCGCCAAGGCTGTCGGTCCCGCCCGGGTCGCCGTCCTGCAGCCACAGATCGAACGCTTCGAGCTTCGTGCGCAGGCGATCGAGCAGGACCTCTCGGCGCTCGCCGACGGTACTGCGCCGGTCGAAGCTGCGGCGCGACGTCTGACCGACAGCCTCGCCTACATGGGCCAGGTGGTGGCCGGGCTGAACGGCGAGGAGAACCGCCTCGGTATCGAAGCCCTGCCGCCGCAGGCCGTCGAACCCGCCCGACTGCTTGCCGCAGTGTTCCGCGCGGAGCAGGACCAGCTGAGCAAGGCTATCGAGCTCGGTGACCGGCTCGAGCAGATGCAGGCGGCGCGCAACGCGCTCGCCGAAAGCGGCGCTAGCCTCTACGCGGGCCTGAGTGCGCTCGTGGCGCCCGCGGCGCGAACCTCGAGCTGGCTCGCAAGCACTTGGCTGCCGTTCACGTTCCTGCTGGTGACCATCCTGTCCCTGGCGCTGGCTGCGGTGATGCACCGCTCACTTGCGACGGTGCGTGCCGCCTCGGACCAGCAGGCGCGCCACAACGAGCGCAACGAGCAGGCGATCCTGAGGCTGCTCGACGAGCTGTCGAGCCTTGCCGACGGCGATCTCACCGTGCAGGCCACCGTCACCGAGGACGTCACGGGCGCCATCGCCGACTCGATCAACTACGCCATCGAGGCGCTGCGCGAGCTGGTAACGACGATCAACGACTCGGCCATCAAGCTCGACGGGGCAACCCGCCAGACGCAAGCGCTCTCGACCCACCTCGCGAAGGCCTCCTCGGCGCAGTCGAAGCAGATCGCCTCGGCGTCGGAGTCCATCGCCGCCATGGCCGCCTCCACCGAGGAGGTCTCGGGCAACGCCGAGCGCTCCTCGGACGTCGCGCGCCACTCGGTGGACATTGCACACAAGGGCGGCGACGCCGTGAGACGCACGATCGACGGCATGAACGCGATCCGCGAGAACATCCAGGAGACCTCCAAGCGCATCAAGCGCCTCGGAGAGAGCTCGCAGGAGATCGGCAACATCGTCGAGCTGATCAACGACATCGCCGAGCAGACCAACATCCTCGCGCTGAACGCGTCCATCCAGGCGTCGATGGCGGGAGAGGCCGGCCGCGGCTTCGCGGTGGTCGCCGACGAGGTTCAGCGGCTCGCCGAGCGCGCCGCGAACGCCACCAAGCAGATCGAGGTGCTGGTGCGCACCATCCAGGCGGACACCAACGAGGCCGTGGTCTCGATGGAGCGCACCACGACCGATGTGGTCGGCGGCGCGCTGCTCGCCGAGAACGCTGGTGCGGCGCTCGAGGAGATCGAGAAGGTTTCGAACCAGATCGCGAGCCTCGTGCAGAACATCTCCGCGAGCGCGCGCCAGCAGGCGACCTCCTCGCAGAGCATCTCGCGCAACATGCAGGTGCTGCGGGAGATCAGTTCGCAGACCTCCGAGAGCACCACCGCCACCTCCGCATCCATCGGCAAGCTCGCGGAACTCGCGGCGCAGCTGCGCAAGTCGGTGACGGGCTTCCGCCTGCCGGGCGGCACCACGGCGAGCGTCACCGGGGAGTTCCCGGCGCTGCGCGTCGAGGAGCCTGCACAGCAGGAGGTCGCCACCGAGCCCCCGCGCCGCGTGGGCGGCCTGACGGGTTGAGACTGTGACGGCAGCCGCAACACGCAGTGCCCGCGTCGCCGTGACCACCCACGACGAGACCCACGCCTCGCTGGCGCTGGTGGCCGCCGAGGTCGCCGCCGAACTCTCCGAGGCGCGCGCCGCAATCGAGACGTTCGTCGAGCGGCCCGAGGACCGCGACGCGTTGCAGCGATTCGGGGAGCGCGTGCACGTCGTGCGCGGCGCGCTGCGCGTGGTCGAGTTCTACGGTGCGGCACTGCTCGCAGAGGAGATGGAGCAGGTTGCGCGCTACCTCGAGGAACACGCGGGCTCCGGGCAGACGCCAGCCGACGACCTCGACGCGCTGCTGCGCGCCATGGAGCAGTTGCCTGCCTATGTCGACCGCGTGGTCTCCGGTGGTCGCGACGTCCCGCTGGCGCTGTTGCCGCTGCTGAACGACCTGCGCGCGGTACGCGGAGGAGCGCTGCTTTCGGAAGGCACGCTGCTGATGCTCAACCTCCGCTCGGACGAGCCGGCGAGGCCGGCGCACGCGGGCGAGGCGGAGCCGGCGGTGGTGGAAATCGCACGCAAGTTGCGGCCGCGTTTCCAAGTCGCGCTGCTCGGATGGTTCCGCGGGGAGTCCGTCGATCGCCATCTCTCCGAGCTCGACGAGATTGCCGCACGGATTGAAGCGAGTGCGACGACGCAGGGTCTGTTCCAGCTGTGGTGGGTTGTAGGTGCGGTGCTCGAGGCGTTGAGGTCCGGCGGCATCGATGGCAACGTGTCGGTGAAGCGCCTGCTTGGGCAGGCCGACCGTGAGCTGCGCAGGCTGATCGATCTCGGCGAGCCCGGCTACGCCGACGCGCCACCGGTGCAGCTGCTGAACAACCTGCTTTACTACGTCGGTCGCTCCCGGACTGCGGGGCCGCGCATCACGCGCGTGCGCGGTTCGTTCCGGCTCGACGAGGTGCTGGCGTCGGCCAGTCCCGCCGACGAGGCAGGCGAGACGCTCTCGGCCCCGAGCGTCCGTCTCATGAACACGGTCGCAGCGGCTATCCGCGAGGATCTCACGCGCGTCAAGGACGTCCTGGACATCTTCGTGCGCAAGGGCGCCACGCAGGTGGACGACCTCGTGCCGCAGCTGGAAATGCTGCGCAAGATCAGCGACACGCTCGGGGTGCTGGGACTCGGCGAACTGCGCGACCGAGTGCTCGCGGAAATCGGCTCACTCGAGGCCATCGTCGAGCGCCGCCAACCGGCGGACGACGCGACGCTGCTTGGCGTCGCGGCGGCGTTGATCGCGGTCGAGGACAACCTCGATGGCCAGCTCGTGCGCCTCATCCTGCCCGAGGGCTCCGCGGCGGCCGCCGCGTCGACACCCGCCGACGAGGAGTTCCGCCAGGTGCGCGAGGCGGTACTGCGCGAGTGCGCGGTCAACATGGCGCGCATCAAGGACGCGATCACTCAGGCGGCGGGCGCGCCGGCCGAGGCTCAGGGGTTCGACCAGGTGCCCCAGCTGGTACGCGGCATCACCGCCGGGCTGCTGATCCTCGATGAGCCGCGCGCAGTGGAGGTGATGGAGCGGCTCGGTCGCATCCTTGCCAGCATCGCACTGCCCGACCTCGGCGCACTCGCCGGGCCGCGCCTCGATCACCTCGCCGACGGCATTGTCGCGGTCGAGTACTACATGGAGATGCTGCAGTCGGGACGTCCGGATCCCGGCCGTATGCTCGACGCGGCCGAGCAGGCGCTGATCGCGCTGAAGCCGCTGGCGGGCAAGGTCGTTACGCTGCGCCCCGGAAGAACGGAGACCGAGGCGCCGTCCGCACACGGGCCGGAATACGAGGCCGTCCCACCAGCTCCGGCCAGGCCCGCAGCCCCGGCCGCCCCTGTGGCGCCTGCGGCGGCGTCGCCGACTGCGGCCACCGTGGAGGTCGAGCCGGAGTTCCTGGCCCTGTTCGTCGAAGAGGCGCGCGAGAACGTCGCCAGCCTGCACTCGCTGTTCCCCCGGTGGCGGGACAACCCGCTGGATACCGACGCGCTGCGCGACCTGCGCCGCATCTTCCATACGCTGAAGGGCAGCGGCCGCATGGTCGGCGCGAGCCGCATCGCGGAACTCGCCTGGCGGGTCGAGGACGTACTCAACCGCGTGATCAACCAGACGCTTGCGCGATCGCCCGAGATCGTCTCGCTGGTCTCCGATGCGCTGCTGGTGGTGCCGAAACTCGTGAGCGAGCTCGAGCAGTCGGCGCCGCCCGCGTCTGAGCACACGGGTATCCTGGCGCGCGCGACGGCGCTGACGGAATCGTCGCCGGAAGTGCCGGCCGCGCCCGAGTCGAAGGAGGCCGCGCAAGTCGCCGAGCCCGCGGTCATGGACCCGGTGCTGAAGGACATCTTTCTCAAGGAGACCTTGGGCCACGTCGCGGTGGTGCGGGATTTCATCCAGCACTGCCTGCCCGGCTCCGCTCCCTACCACGTCTCCGAGGCCGTCTATCGTGCCTGTCACACGCTCAGCGGCATCGCCAAGACGGCGGCCGTGCGCCAGAGCATCAAGGTTGCGGAGCCGATGGAGCATTACATCCGCAAGCTCTACGACTCGGGTCACGGCCTGCCCGAGGAAGGCCTGGCCCTGCTGCGCGACACGGTACGCAGCCTCGAGGACGTCGCGAATCACGTCGAAGAGGACACCGGCTACTTCCCGGACCACGGTCGCCTGATCGCCGGCTGGCACCTTCTCGAACGCGCGCTCGACTCCGAGCTCGCGCGACTCGAGGAGGCCGCCGAGCAGACGGTGGCAGCGGCGGCCGAGCCGTCCGTCGCGGTCGTTGACCAGGTCGTCGAGCAGGTGACCGCGCCCGAGCCCCGCCTCGCTGAGGAACCCCGCGTCGAGTCGCCGCCACAGCCCGTCGCCGTCGCCAAGCCCCTGTCCCCCGCGATCCCGACTTCGCCGGTCACGGCGGAGGCTGAACCGACAGGCGAGCAGGATTTCGACGCGGACATCGCGTCGATCTTCGGCGAGGAGGCGGGCGAACTGCTCGAGCGCGCGGATGCCACGCTTTTGCAGTGGAACCTCGATCGCTCGGACCGCAGTCTCGTCACGGAGCTCAAGCGCCTGCTTCACACGCTGAAAGGTGGCGCGCGGATGGCCGGGATTCGCGCGATGGGCGACCTCAGCCACCATATGGAGACGCTGCTGGCCGACACCGAGTCCGGCCGGCTGGCGTCCGAGGACGATGCGATCGCTGTGCTTCACGCGTCGCTCGACGAGTTGCACCGCATGCGTGATCTGGCGGGCGCGGGACAGCGCATTCCGCCCGCCACCGAGCTCATTGAGCGTGCGCGCCGCGTGGCTGCCGGGCTCCCATCACAGGTCGAGCCGGTGGCGCCGGTCACCAGTGTCGAGTCGGCCACACCGCAACCGCAGTCGGTTGCTCCGGCAGCGTTCGAAGCTGCGCTCGAGCCAGCCCCCCAGGTCAGCGAACCGTTCGAGCGCGAGCGGGTGCCGGAAGTGATTGCGGCCGCGGACGTCGAACCGGTGCCCGCGTCGGTGTTCGAAGCGCTCGAGCCGCCGACTCCGGTTATGACGGCCGAGCCGGCAGCCTTGCCGACGCTGCCGGGCCGCGAGCCCGTGGCAACTCCCGAGCGACACGAACTCGCGCGCGTCGCGGCCGAACTGCTCGACGACCTGCTCAACAACGCGGGCGAAGTGAGCATCTTTCGCGCTCGAATCGAGCAGCAGCTGTCCTCGGTCGGGTTCAATCTGGTCGAACTCGGTCGGACCGTCACGCGCCTCCGTGAGCAGCTGCGCAAGATGGAGATGGAGACCGAGGCGCAGATCCTGTTCAGGCACCAGAGCGACGTGCAGCATCGCGCGGACTTCGACCCCCTGGAACTCGACCGGTACTCGACCATCCAGCAGCTCTCCCGCGCTCTGGCCGAATCGGTCAGTGACGTCGCGAGCATCGAGGGGCTGCTGGCCAACCTGAACCGCGAGGCGCAGAACCTGCTGCAGCAGCAGGGCCGCGTGCTGACGGACCTCCAGGGCGGCCTGATGCGCACGCGCATGGTGCCGTTCCAGCGCCACGCCCAGCGCCTGACGCGCCTTGTGCGCCAGGCAGCCCAGGAGGAGGGCAAGCGCGTCGATCTCGTGGTCGAGGGTGGTTCGGGCGAGCTCGACCGCCAGGTTCTCGAGCGCATGCTTCCACCGTTCGAGCACATGTTGCGCAACGCCGTGGTGCATGGGATCGAGATGCCGAAGGAGCGGGTCGCGCGTGGCAAGCCCGAGTCGGGCCGGATCACAGTGAGCCTGAACCGCGACGGTGCCGACGTGGTTATCGTCGTCGAGGACGACGGCGGCGGCGTGAACGTCGAGGCGGTGCGCGCCAAGGCGCGCAGCACGGGACTGCTCGGCCCGGATCAGGAGCTCGCGGACGAGGAAGCTCTGCAGCTGATACTCGAGCCGGGCTTCAGCACGGCGGACCGCCTCACGCAGGTCGCGGGCCGCGGCGTCGGCATGGACGTGGTCGCGTCCGAGGTGAAGAAGCTCGGCGGAGGGCTGTTCATCGAGTCCGAGCCTGGCCGCGGAACGCGCTTCACGATCCGCCTGCCCTTCACGCTTGCGATCACGCAGGCCCTGATCGTGCGCGTGAACGAGGAGTACTACGCGCTGCCGGTCGCCACGGTGGAGGGTGTTGCGCGCCTGCGCAAGTCCGAGATCGAGCGACACCTCGTCGAGGAACAGCCGACCTTCGAGTACGCGGGCCAGGTGCACCGCTTCCAGCACCTCGCGTCGTTCATCGGCGGCGAGCCGACCGTGCTGCCGGAGGCCGACGAGGCATTGCCGGTGATCCTGGTGCGGGCCGGCGAGCGTTCCGCGGCGCTGGTGACCGACGAACTGGTGGGCAGCCGCGAGATCGTCCTCAAATCCGTGGGACCGCAGCTCGCGTCGATCCGCGGAATCGCGGGTGCGACGATCCTGGGCGACGGCCGAATCGTCGTGATTCTCGACGTCGGCGCGCTGGTGCGCTCCGAGTGGCGCGGCCGCGCAGTCGAGACAGCCGCCAGGCCGACGCGCGACGAGCGCATTTTTGCCATGGTCGTGGACGACTCGATCACCGTGCGTCGTGTGACGCAGAGGCTGCTCGAGCGAAACGGCATGCGGGTCATTACGGCCAACGACGGTCTCGAGGCGCTCTCGCTGCTGCAGGAGCACGTGCCGGACGTGATCCTTCTGGACATCGAGATGCCGCGCATGGACGGCTACGAGGTCGCCGCGCACGTGCGCAATGATCCGCGGCTCGCCGACGTGCCGATCATCATGGTCACCTCGCGCGTCGGCGAGAAGCATCGCGCCCGGGCCATCGAGCTCGGAGTGGACGACTACCTCGGCAAGCCGTACCAGGAGAGCCAGCTGCTCGACGCGGTCGAGACGCTGGTTCTGGCCCGTCGGGCGCAGCCGGAGTAGCGGGGGAACGATGGCCGAGACCGCCCACGAACTCTATTGCCTGCTGGTCCCCCTGTCGGAGGATCGGCTGATCGTCCCGCGTTCCTGCGTGACCGAGGTCATCAACTACCAGGTACCGACACCGATCGAGGGGGTGCCACCGTGGTACCTCGGCACCGTGGCCTGGGGCGGCCGTCGCGTTCCACTGCTGTCGTTCGAGGCGGCTTGCGGCCGTCCCGCCCCACGCACCTCCGGTCGCACGCGCATCGTGGTGATGCAGGGCATCAGCGAGCATGCCGCGGCGCTGGGCGGACACTTCGCGGTGATCACCCAGGGCTTCCCCCAGCTCGTACGCCTGAGCGCCGACGTCATACACGCCGACGACTCGCGAAGCTTCGCCGAGCGCAGTCCCGTGCTGTGCCAGGTGCGAATGGTCAACGAGTACCCGCTGATACCGGATTTCGAGCGCCTCGAGCAGCACCTCGCCGAGGAAGCGCGGCCCGGCTAGCCGCGCCGTGCGTCAGCGCAAGTCGCCGGCCAGCGCCTGCAGAACGGCGAGCGCCGCGATTCCCGCCGTCTCGGTGCGCAGCACGCGTGGTCCCAGTCGCACGGCCACGTAACCCGTCCGCAGCGCCGCGGAGATCTCCGCGTCGTCGAGCCCGCCCTCCGGGCCGATCAGCAGTTCGACGGTCGGCGCGGAAGGCCGCTGCCCGGAACCGTGTTCGGCGATCATGCCGACGAGTGAATGCTCACCCCGCGGGTGAAGCAGCAGGCGGAGTTCCGCCGCCGGGCGATCAAGGTGTTGCGCCAGCGTGAGCGGCGGCTCCACCAGCGGCAGCACGCTGCGGCCGCATTGCTCGCACGCACTCGCCACGACGCCTTCCCAGTGGCGCAGTCGTCGCGTTCCCTGCTGCTCGTCCAGCCGGACGACGCTGCGCGCGCTCAGGACCGGCCGGATGCGATGCACACCCAGCTCGGTCGCCTTCTGCAGCGTCCAGTCCATGCGCTCGCCACGCGCCACGCCCTGCGCCAGCGTCACGGAGAGCGGAGAGAGCGGCAATCCCGCGACGCACCCGAGAACGCGCGCCCGCACGCGTCCGCCCCCGATCTCGCTGATCTCGGCCTGGAAGTCCCTTCCGGAGCCGTCGAAGAGCACCAGTCGCGCACCGGGGCGCAGCCGCAGCACCCGCGCGACGTGCGCCGCGGCGGCCTCGGGCAGCTCGACCTCGCCCGTGTCCCTCTCCAGGCCGGGTACGTGCAGTCGCGTCAGTCGCACGTCGCAGCCTCGATGCCGTCGCGCGCCGTCGCCACCAGCGCGTCGATCTCGTCCGGCGTGATGACGTAGGGCGGCATGAAGTAGACCACGTTGCCGATCGGCCGCAGCAGCGCCTCTCGCTCGAGACCGTGCCGATAGACCCGCAGGCCGCGACGCTCGCGCCAGTCGAATGGCGTTCGGCGGTCGCCGCCGCGGGCGAGCTCGACGGCCACGATCATGCCGGCCTGGCGCACCTCCGCGACGTGATCGAGTTCCTCCAGCTCTGCGGCTCGGCGGCCGAGGTGGGCGGCGAGCCCGCGGTTGCGCTCGAGCACGTCGTCGTCACGGAAGATGTCCAGCGTCGCCAGCGCCGCCGTGCAGGCCAGCGGATTGCCCGTGTAGCTGTGCGAGTGCAGGAATGCACGCAGGCTCGCGTACTCGTCGTAGAAGGCCTCATAGACGCGCTCGCCGGTGAGCACCACTGACAGCGGCAGGTAGCCGCCCGTGAGCCCCTTCGACAGGCACAGGAAGTCCGGCGCGATACCCGCCTGCTCGCAGGCGAACATGGTGCCGGTCCGACCGAAGCCGACCGCGATTTCGTCGGCGATCAGGTGCACGCCGTGACGATCGCAGGCGTCGCGCAGCAGCGAGAGATAGACCGGGTGATACATGCGCATGCCGCCGGCGCATTGGACCAGCGGTTCGACGATGACCGCGCACAGCTCGTCGGCGTGCCGCGCCAGCGTCTCCTCCATCGGCACGAACAATCGCCGGCAGTGCGACTCCCGGTCCTCGCCGCTCTCGCGGTGGTAGCAGTCGGGGGAAGGGACGGAGATCACGTCCATGAGCAACGGCTGGTAGATCTCCCGGTACAGCTCGACGTGGCCGACCGCCAGCGCGCCCAAGGTCTCGCCGTGGTAGCTGTTGGTGAGCGTGACGAAGCGTCGCTTCTGCGCGCGTCCGGCATTGCGCCAGAAGTGGAAGCTCATCTTGAGCGCCACCTCGATCGCCGAGGAGCCGTTGTCCGCATAGAAGCAGCGCGTCAGTCCGGCGGGTGCGAGCGAGGTGAGCCGCTCGGCCAGCGCGATCGCGGGCTCGTGCGTGAAGCCCGCCAGCATCACGTGCTCGAGTCGCCCGAGCTGCCCGGCCACGGCCGCACCGATGCGCGCGTTGGCATGGCCGAACAGGTTCACCCACCAGGAGCTGATCGCATCCAGGTAGCGGCGTCCGTCGGCATCGTGCAGCCATACGCCCTCGCCGCGCACGATCGGGACCATCGGCAGCCACTCGTGGTCCTTCATCTGCGTGCACGGATGCCATACACGGGCGAGATCGCGGCGGACAAGGTCGGTGGACATGCTCATGCGGGCCAGGGCGTCCGGTCGGCGGTGGTCGATTCTAAACGCGCCACGGCCCGGGGCCGTGGCCCGTCTGCGGAGTCGGTGGCGGGCGCGAGGTGCGCGCGGCATGATGGCGCGATGCTGCCGAACCCAGTCGCGCGATCCGCAACCACTGGACTGCGCGTCGACGTGGCCAGCGGACGGCTGCTGTCCGCGCGGCAGGTGGACTCGCCCAACTGCGACGACCGTCCGGTCGGCCAGGCACCCGAGCTCGTCGTGGTGCACGGCATCAGCCTGCCGCCGGGCGAGTTCGGCGGTCCCTGGATCGAGGCGCTGTTCACGAACGCTCTGCCACCGGGCGCGCACCCGTACTTCGAGACGATCGCCGGGTTGCGCGTGTCGTCGCATCTGCTGGTGCGCCGCGACGGGACGCTGGTCCAGTTCGTGCCCTTCCACCGGCGCGCCTGGCATGCCGGCGACTCCCGGTGGCGCGGCCGCGAGCGCTGCAACGACTACTCGGTAGGCATCGAGCTCGAGGGCACCGACGCCTCGGTCTATTCGCCCGCGCAATACCAGTCGCTGTCAGGAGCCATCGCGGCGCTGTGCCGCGCCTATCCCGGGCTGTCACCTGAGCGGGTGGTGGGCCACAGCGACATCGCCCCCGGCCGGAAGACCGACCCCGGCATAGCGTTCGACTGGCCACTGTTGCGCACGCGCCTGCGGGTGCACCTGGAGCTCGATCCGCCGTGAGCGTCCTCGCACTGTTGCTTGCGCTGCTGCTCGAACGCGGCCTGACGCACCTCTTCCATCTGCGCGAGCTGCGCTGGCTGGACGGCTACTTCGACCGGGCGGCACGCGTGTTCGGCGGTGGCACCGGAGTGCTGAAGCTTGCCGGCGCCTTGCTTGCGTTGCTGCTGCCGGTGCTGCCGGTCGCGGTGATCGAGTGGCTGCTGGGTTCGCGCGCTCATGGGCTGCCGCAGTTCGGCCTTGCCGTGATCGTGCTGCTGTTCTCCTTCGGGCCGCGCGACCTGCGGGAGGAGGTGGACGACTACGTCGCGGCTCTCGAGCGCGGGGACCGGGACGCGGCCGCCGGCCGCGCGACCGAGCTGCTCGAGGCCGACGCCGCGAGCCGGGGTGCCGGCGTGCGCGAGGCCGTCGAGGATGCCGTGTTCGTGCAGGCGAACAACCGGATCTTCGGAGTGATCTTCTGGTTCGTGCTGCTCGGAGCGGCGGGCGCCTGGTTGTTCCGGGTCAGTGACCTGATGCGCCGCCGTGCCGCGTTCGAGGCCGGGCGGCGTGGGGGCGTTGCGCGGGCGGGCGCGGCCGCCGCATTGCTGCATGGGCTGCTGGCGTGGATCCCGGCGCGACTCGCTGCGTTCAGCTACGCGCTCGCCGGCAGCTTCGAGGACGCGATTGGCAACTGGCGGGTCGCCGTGGACGAGGCCGCCGAGAAGCTGCTCGACCGCACGGAGGACCTGCTTGCGCGAGTGGGCCGCGGTTCGCTCGGACCCAGTCTCGTCGGCCTCGCGCCGCAGTCGCTGGATGCAGCCACGGCGCGCGGTGCGTGGCGCATCGTGTCGCGTGCCGGATGGATCTGGCTCTCGGCAATCGCGCTGCTGGTGCTGGCGGGAAGCGTAGCGTGAAGCGCGTGCTGCCCGTGCTCCTGCTGTTCACGGCATCGGCCGGCGCCACCGAGCACCCGCGCATGGTGAGTCTCGCCCCGAACATCACGGAGATCGTCTACGCCGCGGGCGCCGGACCGTCGCTGGTGGGAACCGTCGAGTACAGCGATTATCCGGTGGCGGCGCGCGAGCTGCCGCGCGTCGGTGACGGCTGGCAGGTGGATGTCGAGCGGGTGCTCGCGCTGAGACCCGACCTGGTGCTCGCGTGGTCCACCGGCACGCCGCAGCGCACGATCGAGAAGCTCGAGGCGGTCGGCCTGCGCGTGGAATCGGTGCAGACGCAGCGCCTGGCGGACGTGCCCGCGGCGTTGCGCCGGCTGGGCGCGCTCGCGGGCAGCCCGCGCGAGGCCGAGGCGGCGGCCACGCGATTCGAGTCCGAGATCCAGCGGCTTCGCGAGCGCTATGCCGGCGCGAGCAGCGTGAGCGTGTTCATCCAGATCGACGATCAGCCGCTCTACACCGTGGGCGGGCGGCACGTTATCAACGAGGCAGTCACGCTCTGCGGAGGGCGAAACGTGTTCGGGGACCTGCGCCAGGTCGCCCCGACCGTGGACCTCGAGGCAGTGCTGGCGCGCGATCCGCAGGTGATCCTCAGCATCGACGATACGATCGCCGAACCGGCGGCGAACTGGCAGCGCTGGCCGCGCATGACCGCCGTGAAAGTCGGAGCAGTCTATTCCCTGCCTGCGGATCTGGTGGCACGCGCGACGCCGCGCCTCGCAGAGGGCGTGGCCCTCACCTGCGCGGCGCTCGACGACGCGCGGCGACGGCTGGAACTCCCGACGACTCGCTGAGGCGCGGTTCGTGCTCCACCGGTCAGGATCGTGCGCGACGACTGATCCAGCGGCGCGCGCGGCAGTCTCAGCGCGGGCGGTGTCGCCACAGCACCTCCGCGCCGTGCTCGTGGCGTGCCAGCACGCGTGCCAGCACGAACAGCAGGTCCGAGAGACGATTGAGGTATTGCGGAACTTCCGCTGCGACCGCCTCGACGCGCGCCAGCGCCCAAATACGGCGCTCCGCGCGGCGCGTCACGGTACGAGCGAGGTGGCAGGCCGCGGCGGCAGGTCCGCCGCCCGGCAGGATGAAGTCCTTGAGCGGGGGCAGCTCGACGTTGAAGCGGTCGAGCGCGGCCTCGAGCCGCTCTACGTCCGCAGCCACGATCGCACGGTGGCCTGGCATGCACAGCTCACCGCCGAGGTCGAAGAGATCGTGCTGCACCTCCGTCAGGCACTCGATCACCGCAGCCGGCAGACCAGGCACTGCAAGCACCATGCCCACGGCACTGTTGGCCTCGTCCACCGTGCCATAGCCCTCGACACGCAGGTGCTCCTTCGGCACCCGCATGCCGTCGCCGAGCCCGGTACTGCCATCGTCCCCGGTCCGGGTGTAGATCCTGCTCAGTCGGTGACCCATGGCTGCTCCCGGTCGCTGTGTGACTCCTGCGCGGAGTATGCGCCGGTGTTCGTCGTCAGGTCCGCCTTGCGGGAGACCACCGCCGGCGCCCGTGTGCCCGGCGAGTAGCGCAGGGTGAGGTATAGCCCGCGGTCCGGAGTGTTGAAGGTGTGGGCCAGCTCGTACTGCTCGTCGAGCAGGTTCTCGACGCGCGCAGTGACCGCGACGGTGCGCGTCGCCTGCCAGGTCGCGTTGAGGTTCGCGAGCAGGTAGCCGTCGAGCGTTACCGGCTGAGGGAAGCCGAAATCCTTGCGATCGCTGGTCGCGAGCACGTCGAGGCCGAGCGCCACCGGCCCGAACGCGCGCTGCACGGAGACCGTCAGGCTCTCGCGCGCGCGACGGTAGAGCTGCTCGTCGGTCGTGAGGTTGCGTGGGTCCTGGAGGATCGCCTGGACGCGTGCATTCCACTTCTTGCCGCTGTACTCGTAGGCCGCCTCGAGCCCGTCGATGCGCGCCTCGTCCACGTTGCGGTTCTCGCCCGTGAACGGGTCATAGGAGAGGGTGACGAACTCGATCAGGTCGTTGATGTCGTTGCGAAACGCTGCCAGCGACACGGCGTGGCGCTCGTTGAAGCCGTGGCGCACGCCAATCTCGAGGTTGAGCGACTGCTCGGGTTCGAGCGACGGGTTGCCGCCGAAACCGTAGCGGTCGGTCGCATCGGGCGCACGAAAGCCCGTGCCCGCCAGGCCATACAGCACCGTGGCGTCACCGAGCGCGTAGCCGTACTCGGCGTTCCAGGTGAGCGCATTGCCGGCGGTCTCGTGGTCTGTGTAACCGAGGGCGAGCAGCAAGCGATGCGCTCCGGCCTGGAAACGATCCTGCACGAACAGGCTGAGCACGTCGGTCACCGCCCGCACGGAGTCGCCATAGGACTCGCTGGATGCACGCTCGTGCGAGTACATCGCTCCTGCTCCGAGCTCATGAATGCCCGCGCGCCAGTCGGCCTGGGCATTCACAGCGTCGCGGAGCGTCTCGAGGAAGTCCGGCGACTGGTTCTGCTGGATGCGATCCTCGAGCCTGGACGCGCCCAGCTCCAGGCGCGCGGACTCGCCGACCGGCCAGGCGACCGTGAGCGCACTCGTGGTCGTGTCGAAATCCTGGTCGACCGGCGTGAGGAAGAAGTCGGAGTATTCCGAGGTGCCCTGCGCCGTCCAGTAGCGAAGTGCGACTTCCGCGGGACCCAGGTCGCCGCGCAGTTGCGCCATGCCGTTGAGATTCTCGTAACCGCGGTCCGTATCGTCGTCGGTACGCGTCGGGAATCCGTCGCTGTCGAGCCAGGACACGCCCAGGTCGAACTCGATGCGGTCCGTGGCGAAGCCGCCGGTGACGTTCGCCTCCTGCGTGTCGTAATCGCCATAGCCGAGTTCGGCCGTCCAGCCCGTGTCCGCGCCGCGCCTCGTGATCACGTTGATGACACCGCCGATCGCGTCGGTGCCGTAGAGCGCCGAGCGCGGACCCTTCACGACCTCGATGCGCTCGATCATCGACGGCGAGATGTTCTGCAGTGGCGACAGCCCGATCGTGCCGGGATTGATGCGCACGCCGTCGACCATCACCAGCGTGTGGTTGCTGTCGGCCCCGCGGATGAAGATAGAGGTGGTCTGACCCGGGCCGCCGTTACGCCCGAGATCCAGGCCGGCGTTGAAGCGCAGTACGTCCGCCGCGTCGGTCGCAGCGCTTCCCTCAAGCCGCGCCCGGTCGATCACCAGCACCGGCGCGAGCACCTCGTCGAGCGGCGTGGGCACACGCGTGGCCGTGACGACGATCTCCTGCGTGTCCGGCGCGACCGTGGGCGCCGCGGCGGCGGAGACCGCGCTGGCGAGCGTCGAGAAGAGCAAGCAGCAACGAAGCGTGAAACATGACATCCCCATGCACTCCCGCGGGGCTGGTCTGGTGGTCCAGCGACGGGTCGGCGTGGCAGGGGGCGCGGTGGAGGCGCGGAACCCGGCCGCTCGCCCACCGCGAGGCTGGTCTCGTCCGACAGGCCGGTCTCCGGGCTTTCGAGTGGACCGGATGGGTCCCGCCCGCATCCCCTTCCCGCGATTGCTCGCAGTGGTCGCCGGAGGCACTCCGGCCGATGCGCGCTCGACTCGACTACCGTTGCGGGGGCAGCGCCGGCTTCCGACCGGCTTCCCGTTCTCCCGCGCAGCGCGCGGGGTCACCTGACAGTGCCGGCAAGGTAGGCAAGCGACCACAGAGTGTCAAGCAGATCGCCGGAGCGGTAGGCTGTCGCCGCATGTCATCTGCGTATCTGGATACCGCTCTCGAAGCCGCACGCGCTGCGACCGTGGTCGTGCGGCGCTACTACCAGTCGAACGTCGCCGTGTCGATCAAGGCCGACAAGACGCCGGTCACCGAGGCCGACGTGGAAGCGGAAAAGGTGATCCGCGGCATCATCGAGGCGCGGTTTCCGGACCACGGCTTCTACGGCGAGGAGACCGGCACGAGCGCGCTCGATGCCGAGTTTCTCTGGCTGGTGGATCCTATCGACGGTACGAAATCGTTCGTTCGTGAGTACCCGATGTTCTCGACGCAGATCGCGCTGATGCACCGTGGCAGGCTGGTGCTCGGCGTGTCGTCGGCGCCGGCCTATGGCGAACTCGCCTGGGGCGAGGCCGGCGTTGGCGCATGGCTCGACGATCGGCCGATCCGCGTAAGCGAGATCGATACGATCGAGGGCGCCGCACTCTCCACCGGCAATCTCAAGACACTCGCGACTGGCCCTCGCTGGGGCGCTTTCGGCCGGCTGGTCGGGCGCCTGAATCGTATCCGGGGCTACGGTGACTTCCTGCACTACCACCTGCTGGCGGCGGGGAAGATCGATGCGGTCGTCGAGTCGGACGTGAACATCCTGGACATTGCCGCCTGCGCCGTGATCGTCGAGGCCGCCGGTGGACGCTTCACCGACCTCGATGGCCGACCGCTGACGCTCGCGAGCACCTCGGTGCTCGCGACCAACGGCATGCTGCACGAACGTGTACTGGCCGCAATTCACGACTGAGAAGGAGGGACGGGCATGGGCAACAAGCAGATCATCACCGTGTTCGGCGCGACGGGCGCGCAGGGTGGCGGACTCGTGCGCTCGATCCTCGAGGATCGCGACGGTCCGTTCGCAGTCCGGGCGGTCACGCGCGACACGAAGTCCGATGCGGCGCGCGTGCTGGCCGCCGCGGGTGCCGAGGTCGTCGCTGCCGATCTGGACGACGCCGCGGCCGTGGCCCGTGCGCTCGAGGGCGCCTACGGGGCCTATTTCGTCACATTCTTCTGGGCGCACTTCTCGCCCGAGCGTGAGCTCGCCGAGGCACGCATCATGGCCGTGGCCGCCCGCGCCGCGGGCCTGCGCCACGCCGTGTGGTCCACTCTCGAGGATACGCGTCGCTGGATGAAGCTCGACGATCCGCGCATGCCGACGCTGATGGGCAGGTACAAGGTGCCGCACTTCGACGCAAAGGGCGAAGCCGACCAGTTCTTCCGCGAGGCGGGCGTGCCGACCACGTTCCTGCTGACGTCTTTCTACTGGGACAACCTGATCCACTTCGGCATGGGCCCGAAGGCCGGCGCCGACGGCACGCTCGAGTTCGTGCTGCCGATGGGCAGCGCGAGGCTGCCGGGAATCGCGGCCTCGGACATCGGGCGCTGCGCCTACGGCGTCTTCATGCGTCGCGACGATTTCGTCGGCAAGTCGGTCGGCATCGCGGGCGAGCACCTTACCGGCGCCGAGATGGCCACCGCACTGTCGCGAGCGCTGGGACGCGAGGTGCGCCACGTCGACGTGGCGCCGGAGGTCTATCGCGGTTTCGGATTCCCGGGCGCTGACGACCTGGGCAACATGTTCCAGTTCAAGCGCGACTTCAATGGCGACTTCTGCGCGGCTCGAAGCGTCGAGCGCACGCGGCTGCTCAACCCACGCCTGCAGAGCTTCTCCCAGTGGCTCGTGGCCAACGCGACGCGTATTCCCCTTGGGTGAACGACGATCCTGCAGGCGCATCATGGGCTGGCTGTATCTCGCGATTGCGATCGTGGCCGAGGTGATCGCCACATCCGCGCTGAAGGCGAGCGAAGGGTTCGCGAACCTCGGACCGTCGGTGCTGGTCGTGGCCGGCTACAGCGTGGCTTTCTATTTCCTGTCGCTCACGCTGCGCGAGATTCCAGTGGGAATCGCCTACGCGGTGTGGTCTGGTGTCGGCATCGTGCTGATCTCGATGATCGCGTGGATGCTCTACGGCCAGGCGCTCGATGCTGCCGCATGGTTCGGCATCGGACTGATCGTTGCGGGCGTGCTGGTGCTCAACCTGCTGTCGAAGTCGACGCTTCACTGAGTGCCGCGAGCGTTTCGGTCTGACGCACCTCGCGATCAGCGTTGGCTCGGAGGCGCGGGTCGACCAGCTGGCCGCCACGCTGCGGGCCGATGGCTACCCGATCGTCTACGGTCCGCGCCGCACCGGCGATGGTTACTACGAGGCCGTCGTGCTCGATCCCGATGGCAACCGCGTGGAGATCACGGCATGAGCGAGCCGGCACGCGCCGGACGGAGATGGCGCGCACCCCGCGGCGTCACCGACTTCGGCCGGTGGGACGCTCGCGCGGCGTGGCTGATGTGAGGTTTCCGCTGAATGCCTGACGGCGGCGCGGCGTGGACCTGCGCAACCACGACGAGCGGCGCAGCTCGGAACAGGGCTGCACCGACCAGTGGGTCGGAACTCAGGCGGGCACGAACGTGCGACCCGAATCCCAGCGCAGTTCGCGCACTGCGATGCCGTAGAGTCGGCCGATCGACTCCTCGTCGAGCACCCGTGTACAGGGCCCGAAGGTCCAGTCGCCGTCGCCGGTGAGCAGCAGCGCGTCGTCGGCGTAGCGGACCGCCACTCCCGCATCGTGCAGGCTCATCACGACCGTGCGGCCTGCATCGGCCAGCGCCCGAAAACGCGAGAGCACGGCGAGCTCGTGCTGTGGATCGAGCTGCTGGATCGGCTCGTCGAGCAGGAAGACCGTCGGGTCCTGCGCCAGGACCGCTGCAACAGCGAGTCGCCGGCGCTCGCCGCCCGACAGCGTCGCCACATCGCGCTCGCCGAGGCCCGCGAGGTCCACCTCGGCCAGGGTCCGCTGCGCGATCGCGCGGTCCTGATCGCCCTCCCACTGCCAGAAGGAGAGATGTGGATGACGGCCCACCAGCGCCGTCTCGAGCACCGTGCCGGGGAACGGATCCTCCGCGGTCTGGGGCAGGAGCGCCAGTTCGCGCGCGAGCTCGCGGCGCGGCCACGCCTCGAGCGCGCGTCCGCGCAGGCTGACCTCACCCGACTCGGGCGCGCGCAGTCCCGCCAGCGCATGCAGCAGCGTGCTCTTGCCAGCACCATTGCGGCCGAGCAGCGCGATCACCCGGCCGGGTCGAAACGCCGCCTCAAGGCCGCGCAGCAGCTCGCGCCCGGGCACGCGCAGGGTGAGCGCGTGACACGTCAGCGTCGCGGTCCCGCTCATTGCGTCCACCCGATCTCGCGTGCGGTGACGGAGCCCACCACCACCTGCGACAGGTCCTCGGGCATGGTTGCCTCGCGCGCGCTCAGCGCGATGCGACCGGCCATCACCTCGGCATAGTCCTGAGGATAGGGCGGCGATCGATCGGGCTCCCCGAGACCGTCGGGCTCGTGCGGCTGCAGTGTGGCTCGGACGTACTTGTCCGTGGCGCCGAGGGTGTGCAGCAGCTCGTGCGCCACTACGACGAGATTGCCGCCGTCCGCGCCGCGGTCGCCATACAGGTGTGCAATCGCCATCAGCCCCTTGCTCAGGCCGAGCGAATCGGGGAGGGCAGGGCCGCCGTCGGATTCGTGGTAGATCGCGAACACCTGGATGTCGGGCGATGGCAGCGGATCCTGTGCCGCGACGCGCCATGCCCAGTAGCGGAAACGCAGGCTCCACGCGGCGATGGCGATCGCGCCCGCGTCCGCCTCGGGCAGCGGTGGCAGCTGCGTCGCGGCTCGCGAGAGGCGCACGCGGACGGGTTCGGCGAGCGAGACACCGTGCCTGGCGGCCTCCTCCGCTAAGAAGTCCTCGAGATCGTCAAAGTCCCCGGCGTCCAGGCCAGAAAGGTAGCCGCGCGTGGCCGCATCGCCACTTGCCGCAAGCGGATAGATCGTCACGCGCAGGGTTCCGTCCCAATCCGTGCTGCGGCGACGGTCGAGCCATGCGCCGAGCGCCACGAAGGCGAGCAGGGCGAGCAGCAGCGCGAGGCGGATCGTTGCGAGGAAGGAGCGCTGCGCCACGCGCTCAAGGGTACAGTCGGGTAGCCGACCAGGGTCCCGGCGAGTAGCCCGCGCCTTCCGGCTCAAGCGAGCGCGTCCAGCGCGCGCGGTCGTGCACCCGGAACGGTCCCTCGATCCAGAGTTCCACGGTGTCAGGCCACAGCCGATAGCCTCCCCAGTGCGGTGGCCGCGGCACCTGTGGGCCGAAACGCGCGGCTTCCACGGCGACGCGCTTCAGCAGCGTAGTGCGCGACTCCAATGGCTGGCTCTGCTGGCTTGCCCACGCACCGATACGGCTGTCGAGCGCGCGGCTCGCGAAGTACTCGTCGCTCTCGTCCTCCGGCGAACGCACGACCGGCCCCTCGATGCGGACCTGGCGGCCGTGCGGGTCCCAGTGGAATACGGCTGCGGCGCGCGGGAACGCCGCGAGCTCGCTGCCTTTGCGGCTCTGGTAGTTGGTGAAAAACACGGCAAAGCCGGGACGGGCCACCAGCTTCTTGCACAGGACGATGCGTACCGACGGACGGCCGTCGGCACCCACCGTGGCGAGGGCCATCGAATCCGGGTTCGGCTGAGCCTTCGCCTTGCGTGCGCCGTCGAACCATTGCCCGAACAGGGGCATCGGGTCGTCGGGCAGGTGAGTGGGCAGAAAACCTTTGCTGAGCATGATGGGCGCGATCCGAAGCTGGACACTGCGATTATGCCCGAGCGGGCCGCGAGCCAGGCGCAGCGGTTGCGCTTGCGGGTCCCGCCTCGCGCCGGTAGAAAGATGCCAACGAGGCCGGCCGGATACTGCATGAGAACTCTCGAAGAACTGCGCGGGCGCCTCGATGTCCTTGATCGGCAGCTGCTGGAACTCGTGGCAGAGCGCCAGTCCATCGGCATGGAGATCGCGGCGGTCAAGCGTGCCACCGGACAGTCCACGAGGGACTTCGGTCGCGAGCGCGAGGTACTCCTGAAGGCACGTCGCGATGCGGAGGCTCTGGGCGTATCTCCGGCACTCGCCGAATCGCTGATCCGCTCGCTGATCCGCGGATCGCTCACGACCCAGGAGCGCTCGCGTGTCTCCGCGCAGGGCCGCGGCTCGGGCCGTCGCGCACTGGTGATCGGCGGGCGGGGGAAGATGGGCCACTGGATGGCCGACTTTCTCGCCTCGCAGGGCTTCGGCATCGTGATCGCTGACCCGGCGGGTTCCGTGCCGGGCTACGAGTGGCGGGCCGACTGGCGCGAGGGGGCGCTCGAGGAGGACCTCGTCGTGGTCGCGACGCCGCTTGCGATCTCGGCGGAAGTGCTCGCGGCGCTGGCGGAGCGTCGTCCACGCGGCGTCGTGTTCGATCTGGGTTCGCTCAAGACACCGCTGCGGGCCGGGTTGGACGCGCTCAAGGCCGCAGGCGTGCGCGTGACCTCGGTTCACCCGATGTTCGGCCCCGATACCGAGCTGCTGTCGGGACGTCACGTGATCTTCATCGACATGGGCGATTCCGGCGCGCTGGCCGAGGCCCGCGCGCTGTTCGAGTCGACCATGGCCGAACTGGTGGTCATGAGCCTCGACGAGCACGACAGGCTCATCGCGTTCGTGCTGGGGTTGTCTCACGCTCTCAACATCGCTTTTTTCACCGCGCTCGCCGAGAGCGGCGAGGACGCTCCGCGCCTCGCACGGATGTCCAGCACGACCTTCGATGCGCAGCTCGACGTGGCGGCGCGGGTCGCGGGCGAGAACCCGGACCTCTACTATGAGATCCAGAGTCTCAACACCTATGGCGAGTCCTCGTTGCGCGCGCTATCTGATGCGGTCGAGCGGTTGCACCGTGCGGTTCGCGAAAACGACCCGGCGACGTTCACCGACATGATGCGGCGGGGTCGGGAGTATCTGCAGGTGCGCCAGGCAGCGAACCAGGCTGCCAAGTGAGTGCGGTCAGTTGGTGGCGGGACCGGAGAGGTCGGCCTATAATGAGAATTATTCGCATCAATACGCACCCCAATTCCCCATGCCCCGTCTCTATCGGTTCACGGCTGCCGCAGTACTGCTGGCCGCCATCGTCGGATCGGCACCCGCCACGGCTCGCGCCGCCGAAACACTGGTTGTCTATTCAGCCCGCAACGAGCAGCTGATCAAGCCTGTCTTCGACGCCTACACGCGCGAAACCGGCGTCGAGATCAAGTTCACGACCGGCGATGCCGCCGTCCTGATCGAGCGCCTCGCCGCCGAAGGCAAGAACAGCCCGGCGGACCTCCTCGTGACCGTAGATGCCGGCGAACTGTGGAATGCCGCGCAGCGCGGCCTCTTGCAGCCGGTGAAGTCGGCGACGCTGGAACGAAATGTGCCGTCGCACCTGCGCGATCCGGAGGAGCGCTGGTTCGGCCTGTCGATGCGTGCGCGCACCATCTTCTACAGCCCGCAGCGCGTCGACGCGAAGACGCTCGGCACCTACCAGGCACTCGCGCAGCCAGCGTGGAAGGGCCGCCTGTGTCTGCGAACCTCGAAGAAGGTCTATAACCAGTCGCTGGTCGCGATGATGATCGCGCAGGACGGTGAGGCGAAAACCGAGCAGGTGGTGCGCGGCTGGGTCGCGAATCTCGCCACCGACGTGTTCCCGAACGACACGGCGTTGCTAGAGGCGATCGCCGCCGGACAGTGCGACGTGGGCATCGCCAACACCTATTACTACGGTCGCATCGTCAAGGAGCGGCCCGACTTCCCGGTCAGGTTGTTCTGGGCCAACCAGGGGTCGGGCGGAGTGCACGTCAACATTTCGGGAGGCGGCGTGACCAAGCACTCCCGCCACGTCGCCGCGGCCACGCGTTTCCTCGAGTGGCTCTCGGGGCCGAAGGCGCAGGCGCACTTCGCAGCCGTGAACATGGAGTATCCGGTCAACCCGGCAGCCGCCGTCGATCCGCTCGTGCAGTCATGGGGCCGGTTCGAACCCAGCCTGATCAACATCGTGGAGGCGGGGCGCCTCCAGCCCGCGGCCGTACGCCTGATGGACCGAGCCGGGTACCGCTGAGGCATGACCCCGGCCGCTCGCCGCAGCTGGGCGGCCGCCGTGCTGGCCGCACTGGCATTGCCGGCGCTGCTGCCGCTGCTGTCGGCGTTGGCGGCGTGGACCATTCCAGCGGGCGAGGTATGGGCGCACCAGCTCAGGCACGTTCTGCCGCGCGTCTCCTTCAATACCGCCCTGTTGCTGCTCCTGGTCGGGTCAGCCACGGCAGTACTTGGCACCACCCTCGCGTGGCTGGTGGCCGCAAATGAGTTCCCCGGCCGGCGCGTGTTCGGGTGGGCGCTGCTGCTGCCGCTCGCGATGCCAGGCTACGTGCTTGCGGTGGTATTCGCCGGCGCGCTCGACTTCGCCGGCCCAGTACAGGGCTGGCTGCGCGACGCGATCCACCCAGGCATTCGACTGCCGCCGATCCGCTCGCTGGGCGGCGCGGCGCTGGTGCTGGCACTGTGTCTCTATCCGTACGTCTACCTGCTTGCTCGCGTCGCGTTCGAATCGGCAGGCGGCCGTCCGCTCGAGGTGGCGCAGACGCTCGGGCTCGATCCCGCTGCGGCGCTGCGGCGAGTGTTGCTGCCGCTGGCGCGCCCGGCTGTCGCGTCCGGCGTCGCGCTGGTTTGCATGGAGACGCTGGCCGACTTCGGCGTCGTGGCGGCGCTGAACGTAGACACGTTCACGACCGCGATCTACCGAGCGTGGTACGGCATGTTCTCGGTCACTGCCGCACTGCAGATGGCGGCGCTGCTCGCGCTGGTGGCGATCCTCGGTGTCTGGCTCGAACGAAGGGCGCGCTCCGCACGCGGCTATGCGGCCCAGCGCCCGTCCGGCGCGTTGCCGCGACGCAGGCTGCGCGGCGGCGAAGCGCTGGCCGCGACGGCTCTGGCCGGTGCCGTGCTTGCGGTTGCCTTCGTACTGCCGGCGCTACAACTCGTCGCATGGGCCTGGGACCACGCGGCCACGGATCTCGATGCGCGCTACTGGGCATTTGCCGGGCGGAGCGTTGCGCTCGCGGCCTCTGGCGCGCTGGTGGTGGTTGCCGCGGCCCTGGTCCACGGGTATGCCCTGCGGGGCGAGCGACGCAGCTGGGCGAGAGGGCTCGGTCGAGTCGCTACCACGGGCTATGCGATTCCCGGTACGGTGCTGGCCGTGGGCCTGTTCGCGCCGCTTGCTGCGTTCAACGGCTGGTTGCAGGGCATGCTCGATGCGTTGTTCGGCTCGGCCGCGCCGCAGCTCTTTCTCCAGGGCACGCTGCTCGCGATGCTCGTGGCCTACCTTGCGCGCTTTCTTGCGGTGGGTGCGGGACCGGTCGAGAGCGGGCTCGAGCGAATCCACCGCCACCTGGACGAGGCAGCGGCGCTGCTCGGTGCCCGGGGGCTCACACGGTTGCGTCGCCTGCACCTGCCGCTGCTGCGCGGGAGCCTGTTCGCCGCGGCGATCCTCGTGTTCGTGGATCTGATGAAGGAACTGCCGATCACGCTGATGACGCGGCCCTTCGGCTTCGAAACGCTCGCGGTGCGCGTGTTCGAGATGGCCGCGGAGGGCGAGTGGCAGCGTGCCGCGCTGCCATCGGTGCTGATCGTGGCGGTCGGCGTGGTTCCCGTGGTGCTGCTTGCCAGGCGGCTCGCGCATGTGGCTTGAACTTCACGACGCGGTGCGCGACTTCGGCGGACGCCGGGCGCTCGGCGGCGTGAGCTTCGCGCTCATGAAAGGCGAGATCGGTTGCCTGCTGGGTCCCAGTGGTTGCGGCAAGACGACGGCGCTGCGATGCATTGCGGGGCTGGAAACGCTGGATGCCGGTCGTGTCGTTTCACGTGGCCGACTGCTCGCAGGTCCTGGCGTGCACGTCCCGGCGCACGAACGTGGCATCGGTCTCGTGTTCCAGGATCACGCGCTTTTCCCGCACCTCACGGCGCGCGGCAACGTCGAATTCGGCCTGCATGCATTGCCTGTACGCCTGCGGAGGTCCCGTGCCGCCGGCATGCTCGAGCGCGTCGGGCTCGCCGACTGCATGGATGTGTATCCGGGACAGCTCTCGGGCGGGCAGCAGCAGCGAGTGGCGCTCGCCCGCGCGCTCGCGCCCGAACCGTCCACCGTGCTGCTCGATGAGCCATTTGCGAGCCTCGACGTGGCATTGCGCGAGCGGCTTGTCGGCGACATGCGCGAGTTGCTCAAGGCGCTCGGTGCCACGGCACTGGTGGTCACTCACGACCAGCAGGACGCGTTCGCTCTCGCCGATCGAGTCGGACTCCTCCGCGCGGGACGCCTCGAGCAATGGGGAACGCCGTATGACCTGTACCATCGCCCCCGATCACGCTTCACCGCGGAGTTCGTGGGCCAGGCCACGTTCCTGCCGGCCTGCTGCGCGGGTAGCGGCCAGCTGCAGACCGAGCTCGGACCGCTGATCGAGGGCCACCAGACGGCCGCATGCGGCGGTACAGTCGATGTGCTGCTGCGCCCCGATGACGTCGTGCACGACGATGATGCGCCGCTCAAGGCCCGCATCGTCGAGCGCGTGTTCCGCGGCGCCGAGTTCCTCTACACGCTCGAGCTGCCCAGCGGGCGGCGCGTGCTGTCGCTGGTCCCCAGCCACCACGACCATCGCATCGGCGAGTGGATCGGCGTGCGCCTCGCCACTGAGCACGTGGTGACCTTTCCGCCGCGGGACGGCCTCACGAGCGCTGCCGACGCATGAGCACCAGGAACAGCGGCACGCCGACCACCGCCGTGAGGGCGCCGACAGGCAGCTGACGCGGCGCGATCAGGCTGCGCGCGGCGAGATCTGCGGCCATGAGCAGGATACCGCCCGCCAGTGCCGAAGCCGGCAGCACGACCCGGTTGTCGCTGCCGAGCGCAAGCCGCACGAGGTGGGGCGTCACCAGGCCTACGAAGCCGATGATGCCCGCCGCGCTTACGGCCGCACCGGTGAACAGCGAACTCACCGCAAACATCAACAGGTGCATCCGACGCACGTCCATGCCGACGGTCGCGGCCTGGACCGTGCCACGCGCGAGCACGTTCAGCTGACGGCCGAGCGTGAGGCCCACCAGCGCCGCCGCCGCGAGCAGGCCGAGCAGCCACGGCCAGCGCTCGCTCCGGGACAGGTCGCCGAGCAGCCAGAACACCATGCCTCGCAGCTGCGTGTCGTCACTGAGCGACAGCAGCAGGCTCACGATCGAACCCGCCCCGGCCGCCACGATGATGCCGGTGAGCAGCAGCCGCGTCGGCGTCCAGCCGCCCGGCCCCTGCGCGAGCGCGAAGACCAGCAGGCACGCGCCCATCGCGCCCACCGCAGCGAGCCCGTCAACCCCCGCTGCCGGCAGTCCCAGCATGATTGCGACGAGCGCCGCCACCGAGGCCCCGCCGGACACACCCATGACGTAGGGGTCGGCGAGTGGATTTCTCAGGAGCACCTGCAGGATCGCTCCTGAGACTGCCAGCAGCCCGCCGACTGCGAAGGCGGTCAGCGCGCGCGGCAGTCGCAGTTCGATCAGCACGTCCCGGGCCAGCGACGGTCGGTCGTCGAACGCCGCCCCCGCGATCTCCTCCAGGCTCAACTGCACACTGCCGGAGGCCAGCGACAGTCCCAGCAGCACCGCGGCCGCGAGCAGCATGACGGAGATAGCCGGGAATATTGCGAGGCGACGGTGCATTTTCGGGTCCGGGGTGGTCGAAGACTAAGTCGCGCCGCCCGACGGCCACAAGGCGAGGGTGGGACGCCCGCCTTGGACCCGGGGCGGGCGATGTGAAAAAATCAATGGCTCCGGGAGTTTACGGAATCATGACCGACTGGATCGACGCCCAGGGATTTCGCGCCAACGTCGGAATCGTCCTGATCCGCGACCGCGGCGACGTATTCCTTGGCGGTCGGAGCGACGGTCGCGGCTGGCAATTCCCGCAGGGAGGCGTCCAGCCGGACGAGTCCGCCGAGCAGGCGCTCTACCGCGAGCTGCGAGAGGAAGTCGGCCTTGCCCCGGACGACGTCGAGGTGCTCGCCGCGACGCGCAACTGGCTGCGCTACCGTCTGCCGCGGCGGTACGTGCGGCGGCGCTCCCGACCGCTCTGTATCGGGCAGAAGCAGCGGTGGTTCCTGCTGCGCATGGTCGGCAGCGAGTCGCGGCTGCGATTCGACGTCACCGAGCGCCCCGAGTTCGATAGCGGCCGCTGGGTGGACTACTGGTCGCCGGTGCGCGAGGTGATCTATTTCAAGCGGACCGTGTACGCGCGGGCGCTGGAGGAACTCGGTCGCCAGGCGTTCGCGGACGGACCACCGCCGCTGCCGGAGTGGTGGTCGGACGAAGTGCTGAGCCCGCCGGCTCGGCCACGCCCCCGCCGTTCTGCCACTAGCGTGGCCGGCGAGTGATGGAGCGGGCTTCGCCCCCGCGCCCGGCGTGGGGCGGCCGCGCGGTCTGGCTCGGCATCGCTGCGGTCGTGGCAGCGGTGCTCTCTGCGGCCTACGCGTATCACCTCGGGCGAGTCTCGGCAGGCCTCGACGTCCCGGGCGTGACCATCGCGCGACGCGAGCTGCTTGCAAAGGCGGAGCGGCTCGAAAAGCAGAACTCCGAGCTTGGTGCCAAGGTCGCGGAACTGGAGATGGCGCGGCGTCTTGACCGGGAGGCCTACGGGCAGGTGGAGCGCTCGATCGGCGAGCTGCAGTCGCAGCTGTCGAAGCAGTCGGAGGATCTCGCGTTCTATCGCAGCATCGTCTCACCCGAGGACGGCATCCAGGGTTTGCGCATCCAGCGTTTCGACATCCAGCCCGGCTCAGCCCCGCGCGAGTACGTGTTGAAGCTCACACTGATCCAGGCGATGCGCCATGAGAGCCTGGCCTCGGGACTCGTGCAGGTCGTGCTGCACGGCATGCAGGCTGACCGTCCGGCGCGCTACTCGGTGGGTGAACTGCTCGGACGCCCGCGCGCGGAGCTGCCGTTTTCATTCCGCTACTTCCAGACGCTCGAACAGCGGGTCACGCTGCCGGAGGCATTCCAGGCCTTCGAGGCGGAGGTGCAGGTGCGCTCGAGCAAGCTGCGCTTCCCGTTGCAGCAGTCCTTCCCATGGAACGTGGTAAACGCCGCGGACCCCTGAGTGTCACGCTGGGCGACCGGGAGCAGTGCTAACATCGCCGGGCTGGAGGATCGACCCGATGGAGCAAAGTGACATGACAGACCTCGTCGCAACTGACGTGGCCGACGCGCCCGCGCTGGTGTTCACGGAATCGGCGGCCATCAAGGTCGGCGAGCTTATCCGCGAGGAAGGCAACCCGAACCTCATGCTTCGGGTGTTCGTGTCGGGCGGCGGCTGTTCGGGCTTCCAGTACGGCTTCACCTTCGACGAGAACGAGGAAGAAGGGGATACCTGCGTCGAGGCCCTCGGGGTGAGGCTGGTCGTGGACCCGATGAGCATCCAGTACCTCGCCGGCGCCGAGATCGACTACAAGGAAGACCTCGAGGGTGCGCAATTCGTGATCCGCAATCCCAACGCCACTACCACCTGCGGCTGCGGCTCCTCGTTCTCCGCCTGAACCCGACTTGGCCTCGCCCCGCGCGCCGGTGCCAGACGTCCTTGCCGCTGTCGACCTCGGGTCGAACAGCTTTCACATGGTTGTGGCGCGCTACGCGCTGGGCCAGCTCGCCATTGTCGACCGTCTTCGCGAGATGGTGCGCCTTGCCGCCGGGCTCGATGAGCATGGGCGGCTGAACCGTGAGTCCACCGCCCGCGCACTTGCCTGCCTCGAGCGCTTCGGTCAGCGTCTGCGCGACATGCGGGCCGAGCGCGTACGAGTCGTCGGCACCAATACCCTGCGCAAGGCGAGACGCAAGGGCGCGTTCCTCGACCGCGCGCGCGAGGCCCTCGGACACCCGATCGAGATCATCTCGGGCGTGGAGGAAGCGCGACTGATCTACCTGGGTGTGTCGCACACAACGCCCAGCGAAGCCGGCCGCAGGCTCGTGGTCGACATCGGCGGTGGCAGCACCGAACTGATCATCGGCGAAGGCTTCGAAGCGCGCCGGCTCGAGAGCCTCTACATGGGATGCGTGAGCCTTAGCGCGCGCCATTTCGGCGACGGGGTGATCACCGAGAAGCGCATGAAGCGCGCGCGTACCGAGGTGCAGCTCGAGATCGAACCGGTCATGTCACGGTTCAAGCGCACGGAGTGGGAGATGGCATTCGGCGCCTCGGGAACCATGCGCGCCGCGGCCGATGCGCTGGTGGCACGCGGCACAGGCCGCGGCGGCATCGACCGCGCGGGAGTGCAGTGGCTGCTGGGCGAGTGCTTGAGGGCCGGCGAGGTGAGCAAACTCCGCCTTCCCGGTCTCGCCGCCGAGCGGCAGGAGATCATGCCGGGCGGACTCGTGATCATTACCGAGATATTCGACATGCTGGGCATCGAGAGCATGCGCGTCGCCGACGGTTCGCTGCGCGAGGGGTTGCTCTATGACCTCGTGGGCCGGCTTACCGACGAAGACGCGCGCGTGCGCAGTGTTCGCTCGCTCGAGGCGCGCTTCCACGTGGACTTGGCGCAAGCCGACCGGGTCGAGGCGACCGTGCTCGCCTTCCTTGCGCAGGTGCGCGAGGCGTGGAAGCTCGACGAGCCGCTGGCGGAGCCCGTGCTGCGGTGGGCCGCGCGCCTTCACGAGGTGGGGCTCGACATTGCGCACTCGCACTATCACAAGCACGGCGCGTACCTGCTCGCCAATGCCGACCTTCCGGGATTCCCGCGCGAAGAGCAGCAGCTGCTCGCAGCAGTCGTCGGAAATCACCGTCGCAAGCTCAATCTCGCCCAGATCGAGGACCTGGTGCCGCCGTGGCACCTCAGGGCCGAGTTCCTGATCGTGCTGCTGAGGCTCGCGGTGTTGCTGCACCGCGCTCGTGGGCCGCGCGCGTTGCCGCAGCTGCAGCTCAAACCCAGCGGTCGTTCGCTCTCGGTTGCGTTCCCGAAGGGCTGGTTGGCGGAGCACCCCCTCACGGCCGCGGATCTGGAACAGGAGACCGGACTCCTGCAGGCCGCCGGGTTCCGACTGCGCGTTCAGTAGACGGCACGGGCGGCGCGCGCCCGCTGCCGTTCAGTCGACTTCCTGAGATTCCGGCGCCGCGCTCAGCGACTGGCGAGTACTGCGGCGCCGCGGTCGGTCAGACGCAGCTGCGCCAGCGCGATTTCGGTGTTGGCGCGGAACTCGGCGGCGTAGGCGGCCGGCACTTCCGTATTCGGCAGCGGCACGGTGGCCGGGTTCTTGTGCCGGCCGTTCACCCGGTATTCGTAGTGAAGGTGCGGGCCGGTCGAAGCGCCCGTGGAGCCCACGTAGCCGATCACCTTGCCTTGCTCGACCTTCCGCCCGACTCGCGCATCCCGGCCGATGCGCGACATGTGGGCATACAACGTGGTGACTCCGCGGCCGTGGTCGACGATCACCGCATTGCCGTAGCCGCCCTTGCGGCCCGCGAACTGGATCTTGCCGGCGCCGGCCGCCCAAATCGGCGTGCCGGTCGGCGCGACGTAGTCGACACCGCGGTGGGCACGCACGCGGCCGCTGATCGGGTGAATGCGACGCGGGTTGAAGCCGGAGCTGATGCGCGTGAAATCGAGCGGGGCGCGCAGGAACGCCTTGCGCATGCCACGACCTTCCGGCGTGAAATAACCGCGCACGGCGCCGTCGGCCGATTCGAACCAGACAGCGCGGTAGGTGCGGCCCCGGTTCACGAATTCGGCGGCCAGCACGCGCCCGTCGGTGACGTAGCGACCGTCCTGGAACTTGCGCTGGTAGATCACGCCGAACTCGTCGCCACGGCGGATATCGAGCGCGAAGTCGATGTCCCAGCCGAAGATCTCGTTGGCGAGCACCATGATCGTTTCGCTCGACAGACCCGCCTCGCGCCCCGCGTTGAACAGCGAGTATTCGATGCGCGCGCGCGTGGCCCCGGTCTCGATCTCGAACGGGTTATCGATGTAGTCGACCGCGTAACCGTCGCCGGCGCGGGCGACACTCAGCGTGAGCGTGTTGCTGATGCGGCGGTTGAGGGATAGCAGGGCGCCGTCGGCATGGGTGAGGGTAATGACGTCGCCCGGCCGCAGCAGGTCCAGCGCCTTGCGCACGTCGGGCAGCTGGCGCAGCTCGGTGAGCGTGGCGCTGTCGATGCCCAGGGAACGGAAGATGCGGTCGAGGGTGTCGTTGCGCTGCACCTGTACGTCGACGACATCGATGCTGCGCGGGCCGTTCCCGACGGCGGAATCCCGCGCCGCTGCCGCGCGCGGGGTCAGGTCGATCGAGGTGGGGGCGTCGTCGCCAACCGGTCGCATCATCAGCACGCTGGCCGCGACCAGGGGTACTGCGCCAGCCGAGAGCATCCAGCGACGCCCGCCTACCCGTGCTCGTTGCGCGGCGGACCGCCCGCGACGAAATTCGTTTACAGCCAAGATCGGTACCCCCGGGATCGAAGCCGGGCGTAAGTTAGTGGTGTAGGCATGACGCGTCAACTGTTAAATCCGACTTTTTTCCGTGTTTTGACAGCCGCTTGCGCACTGAAAGTCAATTCCGTGACGGGTTTCCGCCTCAAGCCTACGGATTGCCTCGGGACCGGCGAGTCCATAGAGTCCGGCGGCCACACCGGCTCGCTCCTCAGTCAGGACTCCGCGACACCATGCTGAGCGCTCAAGAACAACTCGCCGAGCTGCGCCGGGGCGCGGCCGAGATCCTGCTCGAGGCCGACCTGCTGAAAAAACTGCAGAAGGGTCGGCCGCTACGCATCAAGGCAGGCTTCGATCCGACCGCACCCGACCTGCACCTCGGCCACACCGTGCTCATCAACAAGATGGCGCTGTTCCAGCGGCTCGGGCACGAAGTGATCTTTCTCATTGGCGACTTCACGGGACTGATCGGCGATCCCACCGGCCGCAATGCGACGCGTCCACCGCTCACACCTGAGGACGTGCAGGCGAATGCGGCCACCTACCAGTCACAGATCTTCAAGATCCTCGATCCGGAGCGCACGCGTATCGAGTTCAACTCGCGCTGGATGGGACCGATGAGCGCAGCAGGCCTGATCCAGCTGGCTGCGAGGCACACCGTTGCTCGCATGCTCGAGCGCGACGATTTCGCGAAGCGCTACCGCAGCGGACAGGCCATCGCGATCCACGAGTTCCTGTATCCGCTCGTGCAGGGATACGACTCGGTGGCGCTCGAGGCGGACGTCGAACTCGGCGGCACGGACCAGAAATTCAATCTGCTGGTTGGCCGTCAGCTGCAGGAAGCGTGCGGCCAGGAGCCGCAGGTCGTGATGACGATGCCGCTGCTCGAGGGCCTCGACGGCGTCAACAAGATGTCGAAGTCGCTCGGCAACTACATCGGTATCACCGATCCGCGGGACGAGATGTTCGGGAAGCTGATGTCGATCTCGGACGACCTGATGTGGCGATACTTCGAGCTGCTGTCGTTCCGGCCGAATGCGGACCTGGAAAGGTTGCGCGCTGAAGCTGAAGGCGGGCGCAATCCGCGCGACGTCAAGTTCGAACTTGCCGTCGAGATCGTGGACCGATTCCACGGCGCCGGCAGCGGTGCCAGCGCGCGTGAGGCATTCGTCGCGCGCTTCAGCCAGGGGACGCTGCCGGAGGATCTTGCGGAAGTCCGGCTCGTAGCCACCGCTGCCGGGCTCCCGATCGCGCAGGTGT